>Ga0209098_1002355_pt1 | contig 16744 bp, 16 predicted proteins | sample AD_JPNHW1_MetaG_FD_184429 | JGI IMG/M metagenome (GOLD analysis project Ga0209098, IMG submission 184429) | Active sludge microbial communities of municipal wastewater-treating anaerobic digesters from Japan - AD_JPNHW1_MetaG (SPAdes) (version 2) | ecosystem: Engineered > Bioreactor > Anaerobic... | reverse complement strand
AACCTTTTTGTTGTTGTGTTTTGCCTTCATGTTTGTTGTATTGCTACTGCAAATATGAAGGTTTTTTTTATTAACAACTGGTGATTCTTAGTTGCGAAAATTTGATGATGCAAAGTTACTGATTACAGTTGATTTAAAATTTACTGATTTCACTTTAAAATAGTAACCTGCTTTTATAAGAATATATTTTTTCAGGTTTTCACTTACAACTGAAATGCTCTGTCATATTCTATTAAATGCAGGGTTTTTGTTTCAATAACAATCTATGATTAATCTTGTAATAACTTTGATTCATTTCAATTCAATACTGCACCCTGCTTTTATAAGAATATGAAAGCAATGCCTCAAAGTTTTTGATTCAAATCCTCATTTGGATATTCCAAAATCAAACCAAACTTACTATTTCTCTCTTAATCCACCTAATTCTTCGAATAAACAGCACAGGTTTACACCCATTTCTTTGAACAAATGGTTTTAATGGATAGAAATAAAAATAGAAACGATTTTATTCAAACAACTTACATTTTTTGTAAATTTCTTTTCCTTTACGAACTGCCATTGATCTTTCGACCATTACGGATGATGAATCGATCCGATACATGATCAGATCCACTACCATATACCAATACAGATAGTTTTGAAGATAACTCGAAGAAACTCCATGAAAACGCTCCAGGAATTTATTCATTTTGATGTATCTGTTTTCGATGTTTTCAGTATTGTAAAATTTATTCCTTCCTCTTACTTTCTTACCTTGCTGTTTAACAAAATAACTGATCCGCTTCTTTCCTGCAAACTTCTTCAGGATCACTTCATCCTCAATACACAGTTTATTCACTTGGTTGAGCTTTTTTCCTAATTCTTCCTCTAATATCTCCATTTCTAATGGTCCCTGTTGAATTATTTTAATCTCAAACCGGGAGGTTCTTCCACTTATCGCTACCAATGAAAGAGGTTGGGTTTCTCCTTTCTCTTTTGATTCAGCTTTCTTATTCGAAGCAGGATTGGTGATTTTTCCTTTCTGTCCGATATTCCTACTTTTTGCTCCTTGTCCTTTTCTTGAGAATCTTTTTTCTATGACCATCATCTCTGTTATTCCTTGATAACTTGTGGGAGTATAAGCTATAAGGGCTGCAATTATTTTATGACGCCAATCAAACGCTGTCTGTATCGCAATATGGTGAGTCTTGGAACAAACATACAAACTATCTCCCGATAACATCGAATGAATAAAGGGTTTTAAAAGATCTTTCTTCTTGATGTAAGCAATGGTTGTTCCGGTAAACTCATTGAAGTTCTTATGACACTTTTTACACAAATAATTCTGAACATCTTTTCTTTTACCATTCAGAATAATATGGGTATCACCACATCGAGGACATTTTTTAACCTGGATCTGATTAATATGTTCACATTCAGAAGCTAATGGATTGGTGTAAGTAATTTTTTCGTAAACTTTTTCAACGATTTGTGATTGACCTTGAGCAAGTGTTTCGTTGAATACCTTAGAGAATTCGGTTTGTTCTTTCATAGTTTTTTGAGTTTAATGAGTACAAAGTATCATGACAAATATAAACAAAAAATCAAACAAATGAACAGAAAATCAAAAAAAAACGTCTAAAAAACATATTCTTATAAAAGCGGGGTGATGGTTAGATGCAAAAAACGAAAACTATGTTATTGCTTCATTTTTATGTATTTAGAGACTAAATTGCCCTGCATTTTATAGAATATGGGAGAGTGCTCCGTTGGGAGGGTAACCCCGCATTAGGGCGAAGGCCAGGTACCCCGCAAGTTGAGCTGCCTAGGGGATGACGGTTCGGGCAGAGCGACGAAGGAGCTACTGCCCGGCCGCTCAGACCCTAGCAGCGAAACGAGGAGTACAGGCCGGAGACCGACCCTTTGGCAAGCGATACGATGTTTGTTAATTGTTGTTGAGGTAAGATTGAGCGAAGCCAAAGGGGAATGCCCTTATTAATGTGCTAATGTGCTAATGTGTTAATTTGGGGAAAGGGGCAAGGGGAAAATTACGAATTAGGAATTAGGAATTAAGAGTCTAATGTCAAAAATCTAATGTACAAATACAACAGCGAAGCGATTAAACCTTTAACCAGCGAAGCGTTCAACCTTTAAACAACTGATACCTGATAGCTGATACCTGATAGCTGATTAGTGTCAATTTTTAATCCCTACGAATATTACTTGGCAAAACTTCAGGATCTTCAAGAAATACTGTATATTTGCACTTGTAAATAATCACTTCTCTGTTTGAACTACAGAGAAAACCTTAAATTCATAAATCATGAAAAAGTTATTATTAAGTGCTTTGATTGTCCTTGGGACAATTTCCGTTTTTGGTCAGGTTATGGGAAACAGCAATTATCTGGCTCCTGTGTACTTTTCTGAAAACAATATTGACGTTCAAAACCCAACCAATGGGGATGTTTTTATTAGCGTAAAGGGGATGGCTAACGTGAAAGCGGATGCTTATGTCGCTATTTTTAGTGTCACGCAACAGGGAGAAACCGCTGAAGAGGTCAATAAACTGATGGATGATAGGATCAATCAGGCCCTTCAGTTGATCAACTTAAAACCCGACGTGGAAACCTATATCGATATGATCACGTTTGTTCCGGTTTTTGAATTTGAAGTCACCAAAAAGAAATTTAGCAGAAAAACATATAACGAGATTCCCATCGGATTTGAACTCAAGAAGAATATTCATATCAAGTTCTCAAACCCTGCTCAACTCAATGAGTTTATTCAAATTTTGTCGACCGTTGAGATTTATGATTTAGTGAGAGTCGATTATTTTGCAGTTCAAATGGATTCAATTAAAAAAGAACTCATGGAAAAAGCACAAGTTATTTTGAAAGAGAAACTTAAAACCAAAGAATCCCTTCTACAAATGAAGTTTGACACCCTTACTAAAAAAGTTGTGGATGGGTATCGTGTTCTGTATCCTGTGGAGATGTACAAATCATACCAGGCTTATAACAACTCTTCTCTCAATTTGACCAATCGTGCAAATGTGACACAAACAACCAAATCAACGACCAACTATTATCAGCCCATCCTCAACAAGGAGTTTGACTTTATCATCAATCCTGTGATCTTAGAACCGGTGATTCAAGTACTTTATGATATCCAGATGACCATCAAATACAACGTGGAAACCAAACAGGTGATTTCGAAAGAGTATTTCATCATCACGCCAACGGGGGATGTGAAGAGGGTGGAGATGAAATAGACGAAGGACGAAGGACAAAGGACGAAGGACAAAGGACAAAGGACCAAGGACAAAGGACAAAAGACAAAGGACGAAGGACATTCTATAATTACTAAAATTTACTATTATGAAACATTTTGAAGAACTCATTATTTGGAAAGAATCTCGTTTATTAGTGAACGAAATATACAAAATATCCAGAAAAACCAATGATTTTGGTTTTAAAGATCAAATTCAACGGGCCGCAATTTAAGTTATGAATAATATTGCAGAAGGAGCAGAGTCCGCTACAGATGCCTCTTTTATAAAATATTTAAATATTGCAAAATCTAGTTGTGCTGAAGTTAGAAGTATGCTTTACCTCTCTGAAGATTTTAATATAATTGATACTGATGAAGCAGCTCTTCTGAGAACAAATACTATTACAATTAGCTCCAGAATATTCCAGCTCATACAATATTTAAAAAAATCCATTACAAAATAAATATAAAAACGACCTTCGTCTTTTGTCCTTTGTCTTTTGTCCAAAAAAAAAGCTCTGAAAAATTCAGAGCTTTTTTTTTGCGAGGTCTCTTCCAGATTCGAACTGGAGTAGACGGTTTTGCAGACCGGTGCCTAGCCGCTCGGCCAAGAGACCTTTCAAGACTGCAAAAATACAAAAAAATTACGAATTACAAACGATTCCGGCAATTTTTCTCATTTTTTATAGTCTCGAAACTTATCAGATTAGTATCTGTAATGATCGGGTTTGTAAGGTCCTTCAACAGGAACTCCAATATAATCAGCTTGTTCCTTGGTTAAAGTAGTAAGTTTTACCCCAATTTTAGCTAAGTGTAAACGGGCTACCTCTTCATCTAAAATTTTAGGTAAATTGTAAACTCCCACATGATAATCCTTTTTCCAAAGGTCTAATTGGGCCATCGTTTGGTTGGTAAACGAGTTACTCATCACAAATGATGGGTGTCCTGTTGCGCAACCTAAGTTCACTAAACGGCCTTCAGCTAAGATGAAAATAGAGTGTCCGTCAGGGAAAATATACTCATCTACTTGAGGTTTGATGGTTCTTTTCACAATATTTGGAACCGCTTCGAATTGTGCCATTTGGATTTCGTTATCAAAGTGTCCAATGTTACAAACTATCGATTGATCTTTCATTTTTAACAAATGATCTACGGTGATTACATCTTTGTTTCCGGTAGTAGTCACGTAGAGATTACCTTCATTTAATGCTTCTTCGATTGGTTTTACTTCGAAACCTTCCATGGCAGCCTGAAGTGCACAGATAGGGTCAATTTCAGTAACGATAACACGAGCTCCGTAAGATTGCATAGATTGAGCACAACCTTTACCCACATCACCATAACCGCAAACAACTACAACTTTACCGGCAATCATTACGTCAGTGGCACGTTTGATACCATCTGCCAATGATTCGCGACATCCATATTTGTTGTCAAATTTGGATTTGGTAACGGAGTCGTTCACATTGATCGCAGGGATCAACAATTCGCCTCTTTCCATCATTTGGTATAGACGGTGAACTCCGGTAGTTGTTTCTTCAGAAACTCCTCTTAATTCAGCGATTGTGTTATGCCAACGAGTTGGATTTTCAGGTAATAATTTCTTTAAAGTGTTTAAGATGATCTCCTCTTCAGCAGATTCAGCTTTTTTGTTTAAAACAGTAGCATCATTTTCAGCTCTGTAGCCAAGGTGGATCAATAATGTAGCATCGCCACCATCATCAACGATCAAGTTTGGACCTTTTCCACCAGGGAAAGCGAGTGCTTGATTGGTGCACCACCAATACTCTTCTAAAGATTCTCCCTTCCACGCAAAAACAGCAACACCTGCTTCAGCGATAGCTGCAGCTGCCTGATCTTGTGTGGAGAAAATATTGCAACTACACCATCTCACTTCAGCTCCTAAATGAACTAATGTTTCAATTAATACAGCTGTTTGGATTGTCATGTGGAGTGAACCTGTGATTCTAGCTCCTTTAAGGGGTTGAGAATTGCCGTATTTTTCACGGAGTGCCATTAAACCAGGCATCTCTTTTTCAGCAATTTGAATCTCTTTGCGTCCCCATTCTGCAAGTGACATGTCAGCCACTTTGTACCGTAATTCGTAATCAGTCATAATCTTATCTGTTTAAATTCATAAATAAATACGGGTGCAAAGATACGATTTTTTCACGGTTTAATTTTAATACGCCAATTTTCATTATTTTTGCAGTTCAATTTATTTTACCATGTCAATAATTGTAAAAAACGTATCCAAACTTTATGGCGATCAATACGCACTGAATAAAGTTAATTTTGAAGTCAAAAAAGGGGAAATTGTGGGTTTTTTAGGGCCAAACGGTGCCGGAAAATCAACCATGATGAAAATCATTACTTGCTACATTCCTCCTACAGAAGGTGATGTATCTGTTTGCGGATTAGATATTTGGAACGATTCTCTTGAACTCAGAAAAAAAGTGGGCTACCTATCAGAAACCAATCCCCTCTATTTTGAAATGTATGTTCGTGAATTTCTTGAATTTATTGCAGGAATCCATAAAATCAAAAATAAGAAAAAAAGAATTGATGAAGTGATTGCCATGACTCATCTAGAGTTGGAGCAACACAAGAAAATTGGTGATTTATCCAGAGGGTACAAACAAAGGGTTGGCTTAGCTCAGGCTTTGATTCATGATCCTGAAGTATTGATTTTAGATGAGCCAACTACAGGATTGGATCCAAACCAATTGGTGGAGATTCGTGATTTAATCAAAAAGTGTGGTAAGACCAAAACGGTTCTTCTCTCTACGCATATCATGCAAGAGGTGGAAGCGATGTGTGATCGGGTGATCATCATCAATAAAGGGTTGATTGTTGCTGATGCTAAAATCCATGAATTACAGGATGCCGTTACCAGCTTAAAGAAAAAGAAAGATTCAAAAGAGCTCTCTATTGAAGAGATTTTCCATATACTAACCAAATAAAGCACATGAAAAATCTGAGTATGATTGCAGCGATCGGTGAAAACTTTGAGTTAGGATATCAAAACCAACTCTTATGCCATTTACCTGCTGATCTTAAATATTTTAAAGAAAAAACCTCTGGATGTCCTGTGATTATGGGAGACAGAACCTGGGAATCACTTCCCAAAAAACCGCTTCCTAATAGAAGAAATATTGTGATCACACTAGATAAAAATGCTGCTTATCAAGATTGTGAAGTGGTTCATTCCATTGAAGATGCGATGGATCTGGTTCGTGATGAAAAAGAATCTTTTATCATTGGAGGAGCAACCATATACTCGTTGTTTATCGGATTAATTGGGAAATTGTATTTAACCCGCATCCATTCCGATTTTACTGCAGATGTCTATTTCCCTAGATTTAATGAGAACGAATGGACTCTGATTTCAGAACAACATTCCTCCAAAGATGAGAAAAACCAATACGATTTAACCTTTCAAATATTTGAAAGAAAATAAAAAACCGGAAACAAACTGATTATGAAAAAACATTTTTTGATAATGCTTTTTACAGCGTTCATAGTATCGTTATCAGCACAAAAAGAAGAAACGTTGGTAGTCCCTGATATGCCGATTGATGAAAACACAAAGTTGATCACATTTCAGGAGAGATTAGATGAAAAAGGGACACCTCAGGAGTTGTATGACAGAGCGATGGTTTGGGTGAAACAATACTATAAAAACACTGCAGAAGTGATCAAAAGCACTGATCGCGACAAAGCGGTAATTGAACTCAGATCCAGTGTAAAGATCTTCAATATCATGAAAGATGGTTCTAAAGTATTGAAAAACGTCGTTTATTACAATTTTAAAATTGAATGTCGACAAGACAGATACCGTTATACCATCACCAATTTCAATGAGAAAGCGGAAGCAGCATCACCGATTGAATTTTGGTTAGATCAAAAGCATAACCGTTGGCAACCTTCTTGTTTTGATTATTTGAATCAAATTAAAGAGCAGATCCAGGCACTTATCATCTCTTTAGAAGAGGGAATGGCGCCCAAAGTGGAAATCAAAGACGAATGGTAATGGTCTAAAATTATTGATTGGTTTTTCACCATTTTATGTAAAACGGCTCTGTATAGGCTTTATATTCAGCACTATATTCCTGCGTTTTTTCCCGGATACAAAGACTCTGAATCTCAAAAGTTTCAGGTTTATACTTGCAATACCCTTTTATAACTCTATGAATCGGCTTCCCTTGAATGGGATATACATTCATCTGAAAACAAGAGTACAATCCCTTTTGGGTAATGATAGAATCAAATTCCACCATCTCTTGAGTTGGTAAAATAAGGTAAAAAACACCATCCTCAGACAAAAGAGTTTCAATACTGGCGGCCAAATCCTCAAAACTTAAATGATCATCCCGATGTTTGCTGAGTTGCTTTTTTTCGTAGGGAGATAAAAGTGAATTGCCAAAAAAGGGTGGATTTGAGACGATAAGATCAAACTCCAAATTATCAACAGAAAATGCTTGAACAGAAGTATGAAGAAATCTGAAATATTGCTGTTTAGGGATCGGAAAATGTTCTTTATTTTCAAGTGCCTCTATGATCGAAGAGGGGTCAATATCAATTCCGGTGAAAAACTGAAGCTGTTCTTTCTCCTGAAAATTTCTGGCGGCAATACAATAGAGAATAACGCCGCAACCGGTTCCAATATCTAATATAAACTGCGGTTTATGTAATGGAATTACTGATGCTAATAGTACGCTGTCGGTACCTATTTTTAAAGCACTCCGATGGTGAGAAAGGGAAAATTGTTTGAATTGAAATGGGGATGGACTACTCATCTAAATATACATCAATCAATCCTTCGGGAGCATTAATATGGATCTCTTTTTTGTCACGATCTATGGATAGAAAAAAGTGGTCAACTGCCGGTATTAGGATCTCTTTCCCTTCAAAATCTATTTGCATGATAGGTTGTTGAATCACATCGATAAAATCAACAATCTTGCCAATATTTCCTTTGCTTTCATCAATGACAGAGAACCCGATCACTTCATGAAAATAGAATTTATTGCCGGTTAATGGGGGCAAAGCACTGATGGGAAGATATACTTCCACTTTCATCAATGATTTAATCTCCTCTCCATCAACATCTTCGAATTTAACAACTGCTTGATTGCTTCCGCGTAACTGAATCTCTTCAATCATATAAGGAAGTAATTCGTCGTCAATTTTAAGAAAAACAGATTCTAATTGACCATATTTTTCGGGTTGATCGGTATCCAAATATAGATAAGCTTGTCCTTTATATCCAAAGGGTTTGGTAATCAATCCTAAGTAAAAAAAATCTTTCATGTAATTTTTTAATTAACTTGTTGAAACCTTTTGATCACATCTTCCGTTTGTCCTTTTGATAACATCCTCAATGAACTTTCAGGGACATTGGTACAATCTAACAAAATGAATACATCAAGGGCATCGTTAAAATCATGATCGACATTAAAGGAGAGTACTTTACCATTCAATTGCAAATACTTTTTAATTAGTACAGGAATTCCTCTGTTTCCCCCTTCAATATCTAAAACTATTTTATCTAACATATCCACTGAATGGATATCTTTGATATATTTTCTAATTTTTGAAAGGTTGAATTTTGGCAATGGATTTAGAGGTTTAATCCATTTGGATATTTTTTTATCGAAATGGTTCTTTCGCAAGTAATTTTCAATCAGTTTAATGGAAGTTCTGGAGTATTCACTGGAGATCGATGCAGGTCCCAACATATAGCGGTAAGAAGTGCAAGAAACGAAGATTTGCAAAATCCCTTTCCATAACAAAAGAAGACTGGTAGTTCCCTTTTGAAAATCTTTAACAATAAACGATCTTCCTAGTTCTAATGTCTCTTTTAAAATGGAATCCATTTTATCCGACATTTTAAACAAAGTATAGGTATAAAAACCTTTTTTACCATATTTTTCCATGATATCGGCGCCCATCCCAACTCTGTAGCCACCCACAATCCTTTTGGAGTCATCATCCCAAACAAAAAGTTGTTTATAGTATTGGTCATATTTGTCGGTATCGATCTCCAAGTTAGTCCCTTCGCCTACTTCTCTAAAAGTGATTTCTCTCAATCTACCTATTTCAATTAAGACATACTGAATATCAACCGGTTCTGCAAAGAAAACAAACATGGAGCCTTGTTGGAAGAGTAAGCTTTTGGTTTTCAAGATCTCAATTTCTGAAATGATTTCAGATTGATTAACAGATTCGGGAATCTGTTTAACTACAACATTGGATTGCGGTTTATGAGTATCATTTTCCCAAGTTTTTGCCTTGAGTAAGTAAAGATTAGTTCTGATATAGTTTGTAAAACATTGGTCGCTCAGTGTTTTAATTTTTACTGGATAAATGGGTGCTCCAATAGAAATATAGACAGGTTTATGATCCTTATTCATGAGTTCTCTAAGCAACATCCCTGTTCTCAAGAAAGGATGAATGAGCCCTAAAAAATGGAACATAAAGGAGTTTTTCCCACTTTGATGAAGAGGAATAACGGGAACATCTGCTTTACGGATGAACTTCATGATAGAAGGAACCCATTCATGGTCCGTAATTCTGAAGTTTTTTTGAATGGTTGCCACAGAACCAGCTGGATAAATTACCAAAGCACCACCATCTTTCACATGTTGCAAAGCTGCCTTAATTCCTGAAATATTTTGTCCGCTGTTGGAGTTAAACGGATTCACATCAATCAAATATTGTTTGAGTGGTTCCATACGACTTAACAGAAAGTTCCCTAAAAACTTCACGTCGGGACGCACTCTGGAGATCATATCTATTAAAACAACCCCATCCAAAATGCCCGTAGGATGATTGGAAACGATGATGATTCCACCTTTTTTTGGGATGTATTCTATTTGATTAAAATCGGAAGTGTAGGAAATGTCATGAAGCTCCAAGTACTTCTTGGTCATTTCATTTCCATGGTACTCCTCCACCTCTTCATATATTTTATTCATTGCATCAAAGTGAAATGCCTTTGATGCAAACTTTAAAATGAACTTTAAGAACCTGTTTTTGGTTGGGAAAAAATCGTCAATATTTACAAGTTTAGTTTTCGTCATTCGTCAATTTTTGGGGTTCTAATTCTTTTCCAAGGAATATTAGGAGCAAAATTAATAAAAAAATCTTAAACAATGTTAATTTATTTCTATATATGAGAAAAAAATTATCGTAATTTTGCAAAAATTATTTTCTTTATAAATTTTTTAGATTTTTAAATCAAGCTATCAATGAAAAAAACAGCCTTATTTTCCGTGTTATTTATCCTAGTTGTTTTTATTTCAGGATGTTCCGTGAATGAAAAAAACACAAAATCCAATAAAACGGATGCTAACCCTATAACCCAAGAAAAACCAAAAGAGATGACAAAAGTAAAATTTGAAGTATCCATTAACGACCAAATCGGTAATATCGTTATTGCATTATACAATGAAACCCCAAAACACCGTGATAATTTTATCAAATTGGTGAATGAAAAGTTCTATGATGGAATCCTATTTCATAGAGTTATTAAAAGTTTTATGATCCAATGTGGGGATCCTGATTCCAAAACAGCCAGACCTAATCAACAATTAGGAAGTGGTGATGTTGGTTACACCATTCCTGCAGAATTTAATAATGCTCTTTTTCACAAAAGAGGTGCTGTTTCTGCAGCACGCTTAGGGGATGGACAAAATCCTCAAAAAGCCTCTTCCGGTTGTCAATTCTACATCGTTGATGGTAGAACTTTTAGTTCACAGGACATGCAAATGCTATCCCAAAGAACCGGCCATATCTGGTCTCCTGAACAAATTGCTACATACCAGGCCATTGGTGGAGCTCCTCATTTGGATGGTGGCTATACCGTTTTCGGTGAAGTGGTTACCGGTATGGAATTTGTGGACATGATCGCTTCTCAACCTACCATTCCTGGTGATAGACCAAAACAAGATATCAAAATTATTTCGGCAATTATCATAAAATAAATCGACCCTAATGTCAAAAATCGAAAATATAAAACTGAGCCTTGATCAATTTGTTGTTGATACCAATGAAAAATTGGAAAGTTTCAGATTACAATTTCTAAGTAAAAAATCTGAATTGCAAGAACTGCTTTCAGAAATCAAAAATGTTGCTCCTGAACAAAGAAAAGACTTTGGACAACAAGTCAACCAACTCAAACAATATGCGCAACAATTGTTTGATGACTATAAACTTAAGTTAGAATCTCAAATCACTTATAATCAATCTGATATTGATGTAACCCGACCTGCCAATGGAATTCAGGTAGGATCTATGCATCCTGTTACAATTGTGCTAAACCAGGTTTGTGAGATTTTTGAAAAATTGGGCTTCGTTCCTGTTTCTGGTCCAGATATTGAAGATGACTGGCATGTTTTCTCAGCCTTGAACTTTGCCCCTGAGCATCCTGCCAGAGATATGCAGGATACTTTCTTCGTGGATGTTAATCCTGAGATGTTACTCAGAACGCATACCTCATCGATTCAAGTAAGGGTAATGGAGAATTCGCAACCACCTATACGGGTGATCTGTCCGGGTAGAGTTTTTAGAAATGAAACTATCACAGCTCGTTCCCATTGTATTTTCCACCAGGTGGAAGGTTTGTATATCGCCGAACATGTAACTTTTGCTGATCTTAAACAAGTGCTACTCTTCTTCGCGAAAGAGATGTTCGGGGAAGAAACCAAAATAAGATTGAGACCCTCCTATTTCCCTTTCACTGAACCTTCTGCAGAGATGGATATCGAATGTAAGATTTGTGGGGGTAAAGGGTGTAATGTCTGCAAATATTCAGGTTGGGTTGAGATCATGGGATGCGGAATGGTTGACCCTAATGTCTTAGATAATTGCGGTATTGACAGTAAGAAATATTCCGGTTATGCTTTTGGTATCGGTATCGAAAGGATGACTATGTTGAAATATAAAACCAACGATATCAGACTCTATTTCGAGAATGATGTCAGATTCCTTCAACAGTTTAGCGCTGCTACAGAATAATAAAAAGGTGGCTTAATCTATCTTTTTTACAGTAAAGACAAATTCCTTTTCGAATTTGTCTTTTAATTTACTGATAATGAAGTAATAAATAGCAGTTAATCCAAAAGAAACACCCACACTAACCAATTCTTGTTTTGTTAATGCATAGGTGACAAAAAGCCCTAATGCCAGAACAATAAAGGGGAACAAATAGGCGATCACAACCGCTTTCATTCCTAAAGTTTGTTTCATCTCAATACTTACCACTTCTCCAACAGTGAAAATCTCAGGATTTGGAAGGTCGATTTTTAACTTCTCTTGTTTACGCTCCGAAACACCGCATGCTCCCTTTGCATGACAGGCAGCACAAGCGGATTGAATAACAATTTCCGCAATAATATAGGTGTCTTGAACTTCTTTTACAACTGCTTGACTACAAACTTGATTATTATTTTGTGACATGGTATATTTTTTTTGCAAAATTACTACATTTTCTTGAATCCTTAGATTAAAAATGGATCAACTTAATCCGAATATTTTGATCCTGATTCACTTCAAATTGAACTTCTTTAAAAGCGGGTGATCTTAAAATTGGAACATAATTTCTGGAAAAACCAAACCCCTCTTTTGGTAATCCGAGAATGTTTTTATTGCATTTCCCATCTCCGTTCACATCGTGATAAAGAGCCACGGCATAGTGCCCTTTCGGTACTTTCATAAAAGTATATTGCAAAAAACTATCCTTAACCTGAATCACTTGCTTGCAATACTCTTTTCCCTCTTTCAGGAAGTCGTTAATGTTGTCGAATAAACTCAGAATAATGTTCCCCTTTTTCTCTTTAATATTCGACACCTGTACCGTTAACGTGTACTCTTGTGCATAAACTAAACTTCCCCACATCAGGATAAAAAGGAGAAAAAATGCCATTTTAAAGTGTTTTAAGAAACTCATAACTAATGTTTTACTATAGAACGACAATTCCGGCTTTGTAGTATAATATGATAATATGATAATAAGCTAATATGATAATAAGCTAATGGTTCTGGATCATTTATTCGTTTATTATTCGCGCATTCGCGGCTTATAAAAAGAAAAAAACACTGTGTAACACTGTGATCATTTCTAAAAAATTAAATTGATTGGTGGAAACGAGGATGACAAAGATGGATTTTCAAAAAAATAGCCGCGAATGCGCTAATAAAAAATGATCACTACTTTCAAAATAAAATCCTATTTTTGCAGAAAAATATCCAATATGAAAAAATTCTTTTTCTTTTTTGCATTATTATCTATTATTTTTATGTCTTGCGATAAAAAACAACCGGTTGAAAAGGATAACATCATTACCAGAGAAAATAGAAAAACTCCCGATTTTTCTAAAGGTGTCATGAATGAAGAGATCCTTTGGTATCTGGGTAGAATTACAGATCCAAAACTTTCTCCGGATGGCAAAACGTTGCTTTTTGGAATCAAATATTTTGACTACAGAGTGAACAAAGGGAACATGGATCTTTACACCATGCCCGTTACCGGTGGTGAACCAAAACAGATCACCAAAACTGCTGATAATGAATCGGATGCAATTTGGACCCCTGATGGTAAGAAAATTGCATTCCTGGCACCACAAGATGGTAAAATGCAAATCTGGGAAATGGATCCCGACGGCAGCAACCGCAAAGCGATCTCTAATGCTCCGGATGATATCAATGCCTTCTCTTATGCTCCTGATATGAAGCATGTCGTTTATGCGATGAGAGTTCAACTAGACCCAACCATTACCGACAGATATCCCGATCTTCCTCTTGCTAACGCAAAAATCTATGATGATCTGATGTACAGACACTGGAATGACTGGACCGACGGTAAATATTCCCATCTCTTCATTGCTCCTTATCCTGCTATGAATGAGCCTACTGAATTGTTAAAAGGGGAGAAATTTCATTCCCCTGTTCCATCAAGCGGTGGCATCGAGCAAGTGGCCTGGAGTCCGGATGGTAAAAAATTGGCTTATTGTTCTAAAAAGTTATCCGGTAAAAAGTTCGCAGTAAGCACCAATACCGATATCTATATTTACGATCTGACAGCTAAAACCACAATCAACCTTACAGAGCCTAACAAAGGATACGATATGGATCCTGTTTTCTCTCCTGACGGAACCAAATTGGTTTGGTGGAGTATGAAAACCGATGGTTTTGAATCTGAAAAACACCGCCTATTTGTACACGACTTTACCACAAACACAACCAAAGATTATAGCGAAAAATTTGATCAGGATGCTCAAAACTTCTACTGGGATAAGAATAGCACCATGCTTTATTTCATCAGTTGTAAAGAAGCCACACATCAAATCTATTCTTTAGATGTTCCAACCGGAACCATTGCTCAAATCACCCAAGGGGATCATGATTTTCTTTCTGTGGTCAAATCCGGAAACCAATTGATTGGTACCAAAACCACTCATGCATTACCTGCAGAGATCTTCTCTGTTGACTTGACCTCCAAAGCTGAAAAACAGATCACTTTTGTGAATAAAGATGTTCTTTCTAAAATCACCCTTTCTAAAACTGAAAAACGTTGGGTGAAAACAACCGATGGCAAACAAATGTTGGTTTGGGTGGTTCTTCCTCCAAACTTCGATCCTGCTAAGAAATACCCAACTATTTTATATTGTCAGGGGGGACCACAATCTTCTGTTAGTCAATTCTTTTCTTACAGATGGAACTTCCAGATGATGGCCTCCAGAGGATACATCGTTGTTGCTCCAAACCGTAGAGGACTTCCCGGTTTTGGTAGTGAGTGGAACGACCAGATCAGTAAAGATTACGGTGGACAAAACATGAAAGATTACTTAGCTGCTATCGATGATGTAGCGAAAGAACCTTACGTTGATAAAGATCGTTTAGGCGCAGTTGGTGCAAGTTACGGCGCGTTCTCCGTTTACTGGTTAGCCGGTAATCATAACAAAAGATTCAAAACCTTCATCGCACATTGCGGTATGTTCAACTTAGAAAGCTGGTATGGAACTACTGAAGAGCTTTTCTTTGCCAATCACGATATTGAAGGTCCATACTGGGAAAATTATAAAAGCTACACTTTCTCTCCTCATAAATTTGTAAAAAATTGGGACACCCCTATTTTAGTGATTCATGGTGGTAATGACTTCAGAATCCCATACACTGAAGGGATGCAGGCATTTAATGCAGCTCAGGTTAGAGGAATCCCCAGCAAGTTTTTGTTCTTCCCTGATGAGGACCATTTTGTTACCAAACCTCAAAATGCGATGCTTTGGCAACGCGAATTCTTAGGATGGTTGGATCAATGGCTTAAAAAGTAATCACGCTTCTACATGCAAATCAGAGATCAGTATCAGAAAATTAAAAACAAAGTGGGGTGGAAAATCCTGGACTCCTACGTACTCAAGAAATTTTTGAGCTCATTCGTCTTTGCCATCACCCTTCTGATGACCATCATCGTGGTTTTTGACTTTTCAGAAAATGTACACCGATTTCTCGACAATAACATTCCGATGAGTGTTATCTTTACCAAATACTACCTCAACTTCATCCCCTACTTCATCAACCTTTTTATTCCGCTCTTCACTTTCATCAGTGTGATCTGGTTTACCTCCAGGATGTCTAATCAAAACGAGATCATCTCTATCTTAAGTGGTGGGGTAAATTTCTATCGCTTCCTGGTTCCCTTTTTAGTGGGTGCCTTCATTATCACATCATTGGCAATCGTTATGTCGAATGAACTGGTTCCAAAAACTACCGAAAGGATGAATCAGTTTTCTGAGATGATGATGAAAAAGCGCACCTTCCCTAAGTCCAGTATCCATGTGAGAAACTCTCAGACCAGCTACATTTTTGTAGAAAGATGGGACAAATCAAAAAATATTGGGTACCACTTCACCTACGAAGTGATGGGAAGTCAGTTTGTGAAATCAAAAATCTCCGCCAAAACGATCGTCTATAACGATTCTACTAAAACCTGGCGATTACGACACTATTCCCGCAGAACTATTCATGCCGGGGTCGAAAAAGTGGTCACCGGGGATGTTTTAGATACCACTTTTAACATTGTCCCCAACGACTTAGCACAAGATGCCAAATTCAGTGAAACGATGTCCTATCGGGAGCTCAACCAGTTTATTGATGCGGAAGAGGTCAAAGGTACCGGAATGGCCAAGTATTACATCATCGAAAAGCACACCCGTCTGGCAAACTCTCTCGGAACCTTCATTATGACGATTCTCGGTTTCTGTGTAGCATCTCAGAAAACAAGAAGAGGGGTTGGAGTTCACCTGTTTTTCGGAATCGGGTTGGCGTTCTCCTTCGTCTTCTTTCAACAAATCTCGAATGTGTTCTCCATGTCCGGGTCCATACCTCCAGGTTTGGGTCCCTGGATTCCCAATTTCATCTTTCTGATCATTTGTCTCATTTTACTTAGATATTCAACGAAATAACCATGGCAATAATCACACTGTTAAGCGAC
>Ga0209098_1002352_pt1 | contig 16754 bp, 14 predicted proteins | sample AD_JPNHW1_MetaG_FD_184429 | JGI IMG/M metagenome (GOLD analysis project Ga0209098, IMG submission 184429) | Active sludge microbial communities of municipal wastewater-treating anaerobic digesters from Japan - AD_JPNHW1_MetaG (SPAdes) (version 2) | ecosystem: Engineered > Bioreactor > Anaerobic... | reverse complement strand
AATTATTAAGCGCGGATGACAAGGCAAAACTGTCCGATATTATGATCGAGATGGTGATCACCTTAAACGCAGGAAGTACCTTAAAAGAAGCGTCGCAGGAATTTGAAAGATACAATTTCCGGGCGCTGCCGGTCACGGATGACGATAATCACCTGATTGGCGTTATCCCGTACCGCGATGTCATGAACCTGACGCATCATTTCCTTGAATAATGCACAAAGGCCGGAAAACAAATTTTTCCTGTACTGGTTGAGCCCTCTATTGCGGGAATGTATTAACTTACGAAAAAAATCTGCAAATGAAAAATGACAAAAATCCATGAGAGAAATAAACAAAAACCCGGGTGCAGGAAACTGGGACAACGATTATTCCCGGCGGGGGAAGGTCTGGGGAGGAGCCGTCCATAATCTTCCGCCGCTTGGCGCCGGTATCCGGGTGCTCGAACTGGGATGCGGGAACGGGAAGACATTTGCAGCGCTTGCGGGAAAGGGCTGCGACGTTGTCGGTGTTGATTTTTCTTCTTTTGCAGCGGTCCTGTGCAGGTCACAGGTCAAAGAACCCGTACACGGAAATATCGCCATTGCTGATATCTGTCACCTGCCGTTTTCTGATGCTACGTTTGACGCTGTATTCGCGTTTCACGTGATCGGACACCTGCCTGCAAAAGCAAGAATTGTCTGCGCTAAAGAAGCCGCACGGGTGCTTAAAAACAAAGGGGCACTTTATTTCAGTGAATTTTCCCGGGAGGATTTCCGGGCCGGCACCGGTACCGAGACTGAACCGGGCACTTTTGAGCGGAAGAACGGGATAGCCACTCATTATTTTTCTGAAGAAGAGGTGCAGACGCTTTTTTCTGAATTAAAAACCAGTGAGTGTTTCACCCGGCGCTGGACAATGACTGTACGCGGGAAGCCGCTCCCCCGGGCCGAGATTACCGCGACGTTTGTAAAATTTTAGCTTTGTAAAACCCCCATTTATAACCCGGGAATTCTCTTGTGTCAACTATTTTCTTTTTGGGAGGGGGTATACCTATCGCTTTAGAAATAATCCGGGACCCCCACCCCCCTTCCAACTTTTCCGGAGAATTGATGTGACCCCCACCTTCCTTATCAAAGGGTGGGGGTCACCTTTCATGCTATATGGAGGGGGTGACTCACAGGACAATGTGAATCAGGGGTGACCCCCATCTCCCCACATTAGGTTCTGTTGCAAAGCATGACACTCCCTCCAGCATCCGCATTAGGTGGGGGGCAGTTATGAAAAAGAGGGTTTTGACAGGGCCTGCTCTGTTGATATTAGTGACAAAGGCAGGAATTGTCGGGGGGTCTTTTTTGGGGAAAAAGATGCGCCAGTTATCACCCAAACTGGTATCGAACAGGCAACTTTGAAAATAAAAATGGGATTACTTCCTGCGCAGGACTGCCATTCCCACACCGGCAAGCGCGAGAATTGCAATTATCACACCCATACCCGGTACCCCGGATTTTTTTGTGGGGGTTTCGGCATAACTCAATGACTCAAAAATTGTCGTTGTTTCGCCGGCTTTTACCGTAACTGTCTTTGTAACGGATACAAAACCATCTGATTCAAGCATAACCGCGTGTTCTCCCGGGGCGATATCGGAAAACGTTTCAGGACTCTCCCCGGCATAGGTGTTGTCAATGTAAACGCGAACATGCTCCGGAGAAGAACTGACTGTAATCGCACCGGATGTTGGTTCATTTATCGTCTGAACTGCCTGTGTTGCCTGTGCCGACTGCGCTTTTGTCGGATCGATTACCGTATGTCTCAGGCTCGGCAGCACTGATGAATCTGTAATCTGGCGTGAATAGCCGTCAGGGAACGTAACCGTTGTGACTTTCGGGGAAAAATCAGCGGTGATAACAGAGCTTACGGCAGAATTTTCAAGGGCAATCTGGGCTTTTTTAAAATCCATGGATGCAGTCTGGTATTCCGTCCCGGTCGGGACATCGCTTATGACAGCGAATTTTTTCAGGTAGAGGTTTGCCCCTGACTTGTCAAATGAGAGGACCTCAGGAGGCTCTGAACTGGTTGCCAGTCCTTTTACCAGTTGTTCCTGGAGCAGGGACTCAGGGATGGCATTTTCAATAACTCCTTCAAGTGTATATTTAAACGAAGCCGTGGCATCACCGTTTTTTGCGATTGTAATTGTCAGGGAATCTGCTGTGAATGCCTGGACCGGCAAAATGAGGAAAAGTGCGAGACAGAGAACTCCAAACAAAATATGGGGTTGAATGATCTTTTGTGTAATCGTCATGGTAATCTCCGGAAAAATAATTTGTTATCTTAATATCTGATTTGGACATTTTTACGCTTTAAGGTAGCATAATGACTCCCGGACAAAGAACATATCCGGCGGCACCTGATAGTTGATATAGACAGTTTTCCAAATAACTGTATTATTCATGATAGAAACAATCCTCAATCTATTTCTTCATCTTGACCAGAACCTGGCGGGTGTCATGCAGAGTTATGGCATGTGGACCTATCTCCTGCTGTTTTTTATTATTTTTCTTGAAACCGGTCTTGTCATCATGCCATTTTTACCCGGAGATTCCCTGCTTTTTGTATCCGGGGCACTCGCCGCAAGCGGCATAATGAACCTTGAGATGCTGATTGTGGTGTATATCCTTGGGGCGATACTTGGAGATACGGTCAATTACTGGCTGGGGAATTATCTCGGGCTGAACGTTTTCCAGAAACGGTTCCCGAATATCCTGAAAAAAGAGTACATCGACCAGACGTATTCGTATTTTGAGAAATATGGCGGCGCGACTATCTTTATTGTCCGGTTTGTGCCGATTATACGGTCGCTTGCACCATTCCTTGCCGGTGTCGGATCAATGAGATACCGTAAATTCCTTTTTTATAATGTGTCCGGGGCAATCGCATGGACGCTCATCATTGTGCTTGGCGGGTATTACATTGGTTCATTTTCCATCATACAGGAAAACATGAATTTGTTTCTCATTTTTGTTATCCTGATGACCGCAGGGTCAGTGCTTGTCATCATTGCCGGGATTGTCAAGGCCCTGAAAAAGAAGCAAAAACCGGAAGGACACTGAATTTATTGCTCTATTGAAACGGACATGGACCCGATTGGTTCATGTACGTTTCTGCAAGAGCCGGAATATCGAATAATTTCCCGGATCGAAATTGTAAATATGGTTGCCCGCTAACATTATTGGTTCAAAAGCGATGCATAATGTTTCGGATTCTCTATATCGATGATGAACCCGGCCTGCTTGAAATCGGTAAAATGTTCCTTGAACAAGGCGGCCAGTTCATTGTTGACACAATCACTTCTGCGCGTGAAGCACTTTCACTCCTTAATACCACAGACTACGACGCTATCATTTCCGACTACCAGATGCCGGAAATGGATGGGATCGAATTTTTAAAAAGAATCCGGGCATCAAAAAAGACAATCCCGTTCATCCTCTTTACCGGGCGGGGACGTGAAGAGATTGTCATCCAGGCGCTAAACGAAGGTGCGGATTTCTATCTCCAGAAAGGCGGCGAGCCCAAAAGCCAGTTTGCCGAGCTTTCAAATAAAATTCATTACGCTGTCATGCGCAGGCGCGCGGAAGAATCGCTGAAACAGAACGAGGCACAGCTAAGGCAGATAATCGATCTTGTTCCCCATCTGATTTTTGCAAAAGACAAAAACGGAAATTTCCTGCTGGCAAATAAGGCGGTTGCACGGTTATACAATACTGATGTCGAAAATATTATCGGACATTCTCAGGCGTCGTTAGATGAGAATTCCGGCCGGCTAAAGCGTATGCTTGACGAAGACCGCGAAGTCATTGCAACAGGGACTACCAAGTATGTTGGAGAGGATTTCTATACTGGCCCCGACGGAAACACCTGCGTTTTCCAGACCACAAAAGTGCCTTTTACCACAGTCGGCAATAACCAGCAGGCAGTACTTGGTATCGGCATCGATATCACGAAACGCAAAGAAGCTGAGGAAGCACTTCGGGAGAGCGAAGAACGGTATCGCAGGATTGTCGAGACGACTGACGAAGGAATCTTTCAGCTTGACGCAAACAACAAAATTACGTATGTCAACCGTAAAATGGCAGAAATGCACTGCTGTATGCCGGAGGAAATGCTCGAAAAAGACATTAACCTTTTTCTGGTGGCAGAAGATTTACCTGAAAATTCCATCCGGACAGAGGAACGCAGGACCGGGAAGAGCGGCCGGTACGAGCGCCGGTATGTAACAAAAGACAAAAAAATCCGGTGGATGCAAATATCCGCGACCCCTCTTATGGATCCGGATGGCACATATCGCGGATCTTTTGCCATGTGTTCCGATATCACAGACCGTAAAACTACTGAAAATGAGATTATCCGGAAGAATGAGGACCTTCATGCAGCATACGAACAACTCACTGCCGGTGAAGAAGAACTGAGGCGGAATTATAACGAACTTGCAAAAAGCCGGAGCCTCTTACAAGAAAGCGAGCAGCGGTACCGTAATGTGGTCGAAGATCAGACGGAATTTATCTCCCGGTTTTTACCGGATGGCAAGCATATCTTTGTCAATGAAGCGTATTGCCGGTATTTCAACAAGAGCCGCGATGATATTGTCGGGCACCGGTTCCAGCCGGAGATCCCGGTTGAAGATCAAAAACGCGTGAAACAATTCTTTTCATCCCTGACGCCGGATCATCCGATTGACCGTATCGAACACCGGATCATTATGCCGGACGGTACATTACGGTGGCAGTGGTGGAGTGACCGTGCAATTTTTGATGCATCCGGGAACGTTATCGAATACCAGTCGGTAGGACGGGATGTCACCGAGGAAAAAGAGACAGAAATTGCATGGAAGGAGAGCGAGATCCGGTTCCGGGAGCAGTACGAGAACAATCCCCTGGCCATCTTCACCTACCAGTACCGTGACAATGATTTTGTTTTTATCGACTGCAACAAGGCAGCGCTGGCGCTCACAGATGGGAGAGCAAATACCTACCTTGGAACGTCCGTAACCGGGCTTTATGAAGACCGCCCGAAGATTGTATCCGGAATCAGGCGGTGTTATAACGACAGGACAGTGATCTCAGCGGAGGTCGTCTCTGAGCATTTCCTGCCAGGTAGATTGATCCATACGACTGCGGCGTTTGTCCCTCCGGACCTTGTCATGGTCCATATGGATGATATTACCGATAAAAAATTGGCAGAAGAAGCTTTGCGGCAGAACCAGCGTAAACTTGCCGATGCGATGGACCTTGCAGATCTTGTTACCTGGGAATGCGATATCCGTACCGGTATCCTGACTTTTGATAACCGTTTTTCCAGTCTCTATGGTACGAATATGGAGCAACAAGGCATCAGGCAGATGACCGCAGAAGAATACCTGCAAAGAATTGTACACCCGGAAGATCTTCACATCCTTCTGGAAGAAGACGAAAAAACCCGGATGACAACCGATCCGGATTATGTGTCAACGAGGGAATACCGTATTATCCGCAGCGATGGCGAGGTGCGGTACATTGAAATGTGCGTGGGGATTACAAAAGACACTGACGGCCGCACCATCAAGATCCATGGTGTGAACCAGGATATTTCCGAACGAAAAAAAGCCGAAGGAGCACTTAGCCGGGCAAACCACCAGCTCAGCCTGCTCTCAGGAATCACACGGCACGATGTCCGCAACAAGCTAACTGGTGTTCTTGGATACCTGAAACTCGCAGAAATAAAAGCCGATGATCCCGCGCTCAGTGGGTATTTTGAAAAAATTGAATCGTTGGTCACGGAGATACAATCGCAGATTGAATTCAACCGGATTTACCAGGAACTTGGAACCCGCCAGGCGCAGTGGATTGAACTGGATGCTGTAATGCCCCGTACGCGTGTCCCGTCACACATTTCACTGAATGCCGACATCCGCCATGTAAAGGTGTTTGCGGATCCGATGCTTGAAAAGATTTTTTCAAACCTCCTTGATAACTCAATCCGCCACGGACGGCATGTGACCAGAATCGGGGTGTCTGTAACAATGTCAGCAAGCGACCTTGTTGTCATATGGGAGGATAACGGGATAGGGGTAGCTGCCGATGAAAAGGGGCGGATTTTTGAGAGCGGTTTTGGGAAGAATACCGGGCTTGGTCTGTTCCTTACAAAAGAAATCCTCTCCCTCACGGGCATTACTATCCGGGAGACCGGCACGCCGGGCAAAGGGGCAAAATTCGAGATTGCCGTGCCCAAAGGGCAGTACCGGGTCTCCTCTCACTAATTAAAAAATAATTGTGACTAAAATAAGACTCGCGTTTTTTAGTTTCCACATTTTTCGTTCATCTTGTATTATCCGTTCTAAAGAGATTCATTTCTATACGGATACTGTCGGAAAAAACGTGGTTTGGTAAAAAAAATCGTAATTATTTCTTCCACTCAACGGTCAGGCCGATATTATCCACCTTTGTTTCAATTGCAATCTCAAGACCGATGGGTTTTAGGATTTTCTGGATTGCTTTCCGGTCTTTTTTTGTCACAATTGCAATTGACGGCCCGACCGAACTCATGCCGACAAATTCAAGGCCGGTTTCCCGCAGCATGCTCATATACTGGTAGATCCGGTAGCTGTGGTGCTCGACTTCGGCACGTTTTGATCCCCGGAATTCAATCTCCCAGACAACGTCGCCAACCTTTTTTACGTCCCCGCGTTCGAGTGCCGGGATAAAGTCCATCATGAAGAAATATGCCTTGAGCTCCCTGTCCCGGTAGTCAAGCGACCGGGCCCGGTTCATCAGAAGGTCAAACTCCTTTGTGCCGGCTGAAGATATGTCTGTCGGCGGGACGACAATAAAGACATTATGTCCTTCTGCAAACGGATGGTGATAGACAAGCACGAGCTCGTCACCCATAACTGCCATTCCGCCATACGTGCTTGCCGCCGGTCCGACGCCGGTCTCAAAGCCAAACGCGATAGAGCCGTCTGCTGTTTCTTCGACATAGTTATGACCTATGAGCCGGCGCAGTTCGGCATTTGTGAGCGGGGCGCCGACTGCCTCATTTAAGGCCGTCGCCACGGCAATCATGACCGTGCTTGTCGATCCAAGACCGACATGCTTGCGTTCATGATCGGTCGCTTTGATCTTAAACCCGCCGGTGTATCCCACGGCCTTAGAAAAAACCGCAACAAAATTTTTGACAATATCCGCCCGGTTATAATCGATCACGATGCCTTTTTTGGTGCATTCGACTTCAGCGGAGCAGTAGCACTGGATGGCAAACCCGATCCCGCCGCCTCCCGCATGGTCCGGGGCAAACCGGTTCATGTCGAGCACCGACAGGTGTATCCGGGCCGGGGCTTTTACAAACACTTTCCCTTTTTTTGGTTTCAGCTTGTAGGTGTTCTTTTCAAACCCGAGCGTCTTTGTGATCTCGCCGGGAAGGAAGGACTTGAACTCGTATTCCACAAGATCGAGATCTCCGCCGCGTATTTTCATGAAAGGCATAGCATTTCACCGTTTATGTAGTCCGGTCGAAGAAAATATTTTTCCCCGACGCTGAGAGCGGGATCGCGTATGCAACGGTACAGTCTTTTCCGGCAAAACCAAGGTCAAGCGCGACTGAGCCTGCGCTGTACATGATCCGGTTGTCCACGTTGTGGATCTGCGCCGTCTTTACCGCAGAACCAAGGGCAATCCCAAGGTCCGCCATCCGGACGGCACAGTTCGGGCCGGCAAAGGGCGTTTTGCTCTTTTTTGCCACCGGCCCGTGGGCGGCTTTTGTGAATGCCGCACATGACGCGTACCCGCACGCCCCGCAGTTGATCCCGGTCGCCTGCTTTCCCGCAGCACCGATAATAACACAGGAATCGCTTGCGGCAATGTTCTTTGCATCGCGCAAAAAGAACCCGGCGTTTTCATGCGTCTCGCCGTATTTTGTCATCGCACGGGAGAGTTTTTTTATTTCTGTCGTAGTAAGTACCCGCACGAGGATAGTATCCTGTCCCCTACCCTTTGGCGCGGTGCGAGCTGCAAGCGCCATGAGCCCGGCGACCGCAGCCACTGCTGTCTTTTCAACAGTCATACGGCAGTATGAGAAACTATCAGGAGATAAATCCACAGGATGTGACGGGATGTGCGCGGGAAAAACGAAGTAATATTTCCCCAAAAAAATTTTTTTTAAATAATGCACTTACGGCGAAAGCCTGAATGCGGTACCATCAAAGAGCGCGACCGTGCGGTCGCCTTCCGTCACTTTCACGCGGAACGTGTCGCAGGTCGTGTTTGTGGCAACCCGTTCTGCGACCGCAACAAGCCGGCCTTTTGCTGGCACAATATACTGGATATGGACAGAAACTGCCGTATAATCAATCTCGCCACAGTTGGATGCGATGCCAAAGGCATGGTCGGCTAGCGAGAAGATGGCGCCCCCGTGCGCAACACCGTGGGGGTTTAACTTCCCGACGCAGTCCATCTCGACGCGGGCGTAACCGTCGCGGGCTTCGGTAATGTGCATGCCAAGCAGCCGGGCAAATGCGCTGTCTTCAAACGCGGCAATCCGGTCACGGATAAAAACCGGCTTTTGGTCTTCCGGCATTTTTCCTTCGCTCGTCATAATCATATTTCACAAAATAAAATACTGGCCCGGTGGTCACTTGTATTTTTTCTGCGAGTACGCGTACTTCTGCGTCTCCCCACCGTGTGCGACAATATAGAACCACTCATAGAGTGACTTGAGTGTCCCGAACTGCTGGTAGCGGCGCATGGAAAACCCGACCTTTAATTTCCCGTCAAACAGGATCTTCCCAAGGTCTTTTAACCGCATCGCGATCTCAAGGTCGTCCCCAGCGTCAATGCACCGGTACATCCCGGCTTTTACAAATGCATCTTTGCGGAACGCGGTGTTGCAGCCAAGCGTGTAATAGAACGTCCGGCTGTAGTACCCGACACGGGAGAAGGTGTTTGCAAGCATAAGCGAGAACTGGTTTTGTAAACCCTCCTCAATCGGGTAGACCGGGCCATAAACCTGCACGACAGCCGTATCGGAAAAATCGTTTTTAATGCATTCAAGCCAGTCCGGGGGGAGGATGCAGTCTGCGTCGGTAGTGGCGATAATATCCCCTTTTGCCGCCATGACACCGTCGTTTCTTGCCCCGCCGACCTTTTTGCTGGTCTGGATAAAGACCATGTCCGCGTACCTGCGGGCAATCTCACAGGTCTTGTCCGTTGACCCGCCATCAACGACAATGATCTCGTATTCGCTTTTGTTTATTGTCTGGTGCGAGAGCGAGACGAGGCACTGGGCGATATTTGCCTCTTCGTTGAATGACGGCACAATAACGGATATCATGGGTCTTTATGAATACTCCTGTACTTTTTTCACGCTTGCGGTTATTAAGCGTGATGCCAAAAAAGAAAATCCTGATCTATTATGCCGGATACGATTTTACAAAATCCATAACACTTCGCAGGCATCCGTCCATGTTAAGGTACTCGAACTGGGCAAACCGGCCGACAAGCGGGATGCCCTGTGCCGTGCAGTAATCGCGGACAGTTGCAATATTTTTCTGGTAATCGAGGTCGTATACGACATACGCTAACGGCTGGCGGGCAACAGAAACATATGTGATCCGGTCGCGTGTGGCAAGGTGCATTGCCTCAATTGTACCGGTGACTTCAGCGATCAGTTCCTCGTCGCTCATATGCGATACGTTGTCGCCGGGCTGGTGCGTGATCTCGGCAAGGATCGCACTCTCTCCCTCCAATGCGACATGCCGGCTGTAGTGCGAGGGAAACGAGATCCGGTTGGTTTTCCCGAGCGCCGGGTCAGGGACATAGAGCCACGAATAATCCGGGACCGGTCCTTTCACGCCGACATTAACGCAGACAAGCGAGTTATAGGTCAGGGCGTTGCAGGCAGCCTGGACGTTTTGCGGGATATTGTCAAGCGCTAAAAACAGGTGCTGGACCGGGATGGTCGAGATGATCCGGTCCGCTTCGATCTTTTCCGATCCGTTGCTGATTACCCATTTGGTTCCCTGTTTTCTGACTGACGTGATTTTGAAATTTGTTTTAATTAACTGCTCGATAGGCCGGGCGATTGCTTTTACAAGCGCCTCGATTCCCCCGTCAAGCGGGTACCAGAAGACCGACTGGTGCGTGTAGCCCTCGGTTGTTATCCCGATTGCCGATTTGATTACGTCCTCAACCGGTGGCCGGGGGATACGGCCGTCCACCCAGTGCCGGGACATTTTGTCGGTCGGGAATTTCCATATCTTTTCATTGTACGGCACCATGTAGCATTCAGCGATGCCTTTCCCAAACGTATAGTAGATCCAGTCTTTAAACGAGACCGGGGCAGGGACCGTTCCTTTCTCAACGGCAATAAGGGTCTTTACAAATTCGTTGATGCAGAAGAACCGGTCGGCCTCCGGGAGATCGGACAGGCCGTTCTCGAACGGGTATTTTACAAACCGGCCTTTATAGAAAATCTTGGTGTTCCGGTTGTTCTGCTGTTCGTTACCTGCGATCATTTTCCGCATGAACTCAAGCACTTCGGTGTCCCGGGAAAAAATGATGTGCGAACCACCGATATCAAAAGTAAACCCTTTATCGGTCCGGGACCGGCAGAGCCCACCGTATTCTGGTTCAGCTTCAAGGACACAGACGTCCATTCTCTTATCGTGGAGGAGCCGGGCAAGTGTCAGGCCGGATAACCCGCCCCCAAGAATTACAGTTTTCACTTTTCAACGTTGGCTTGCAAATATAATAAAAATGCACAGCTGCCAGAAAAGAAAATTATTGTTTTGAAATGTACCAGCCGGTCTGGGTCTCGTCAAGGATTTTTGTGTCAGTTTTCTTTGTGATCATGCTGACAACGACCATGACAACTACAGAGATGATGAGCGGGTAAAACGAGAAGTGCACCGGGATTGTGGCAAAGTTGTAACCGCACAGGGTGATCTTGAAGTAGTTCAGCGCACCGAAGACAAGTGCTGAAGCAAGCCCCAGTGCCATGCTCGCAAGCGCTCCTTCCCGGGTTGCGCCCCTCCAGTAAAGGCCGGCAAGGAGCGGGACTGCAAATGTCGAGAGCATGATCCCGATACCCATCCAGATAAGGCTTGCAAGCGCTTCCGGTGGGTTGATTGCAAGAACCATCGTGCCGACAGCAGACAGGACAACAAGAATTTTTGAGAGGAGCAGCACGTTCTTGTCGCTCGCGTCCGGTTTAAGGATCTTCTTATAGAGGTCCCATGATCCCATCGCACCGATGGTAAGCATCAGCCGGTCGGTGGTTGACATAACAGCGGCAAGTACGATCACGGCAAAGATCGCCCAGAGTGCCATGATGGGAAGAGAGTACTGGATGCCGTAGAGAATAACAAAGTCCGTCGCGTTTGAGACCGTCGGGAGTGTAAAGACGCCTTCTTTAACCATGACAAGGCCGGCAAAACCGGAGAACTTCAAAAGGAACATGGCGATCCCATAGATGATAAACGCGGCAAGCGGGGCCCACTTGAAGTACTTGACATCCTTTATTGCAAGGACGTTATTGATGACATGCGGTGCGCAGGCAAGCCCGACCATGAGCATGATGGCAAACGAGACAATATATGCCGGGGCAAAAGCACCGGTTGGCATCCATGGCATGACCAGGTTCGGGTTCACGGACGCCATTACTTCATTAATGTGCGTAAACCCTCCGGCATAATAGATAATGATCGGGGCCATGACAAAGATCCCGACAATGAGGATGATTGACTGGATCAGGGACGCCCATGCGACTGCATAGAGTCCTCCGATTGTAGTATAGATCATGGTGACAACCGTTGCAATGACGAGCGCAAGCCAGAGCGGGATAGCAAAGAGCCACATGAGGACAATTGCGATTGCGGTATACTGGCCGACAAGGTAGATGAGCGAGACGATGATGCCGGCAACAGCCGCGAGCGAGCGAAGCGCTGTCGGGCTCTGGTACCGGTGAGCGAGATAGTCCTGCACGGTTATGTAACCGGCAGACTTTGCAACGTTGTGGAGTTTGACGCCAAAGAAGATCACGCAGAAGCCAATCGAAAGCGGGACAAAGATCTGTTCCCAGATTGTCGGCCACCCGGCCCGGTACCCGAGCCCGGATACTCCGAGAAGCGACATTCCCGAACAGACCGTTCCGATCATCAGGAGGACAAAGACCCAGAATCCAAGTGAACGACCTGCGACAAGATAATCTTCAGTCGTTTTGATCTTTTTTGATGCCCATATACCGATACCAATCATGAGCAGGAAATATACGGCAACAACAACAGCAGTAAGAATATCCGCCATTTTTAATCATGCCCCTTAAAAGTCAGGCCCCAGTACAACAGTGCGGCGAAAGAAACGATGACAACAAAACCGACCACTGCGATGGTAATATCCGGCAATCCAAACATTGTATCATGTTAACTTGTAGCATGCTAACATATAACATAATCGAAATGTATTTGATTGGCTTTATGGAAGCGGGCTGGACCACTTTTGGATGACCCTGCTGGAGATATGGTATTCCGGGCCCGATTCGGGTTCCAATTGTACAATTTAACCGGCCATGAGGCACTGATCAGGCAAAAACCGGCACTTACTCGTGTTCCGAAAGGCAATTTCACGCCGGAGAAACCCGGCACTAAATAGCAGCGTTCCCGCGGCTGATCGTTTCCAAAACGTGCTTTCGGCAATGGATCTGACAGAATGCGGCTATGAGGCTCTCAAGGTCATTGTGGCAATATTACGTCGGAGCAAAATTTGATTTTTTAGTCAGGTACACTACTCCGGGACTAAACATAACCTATGGTATTCCGGGCCCGGAACAGGCTCCGATTGCCTGATTTTTCCGGCAGAGAGGCACTGATCAGACAAAAACCGACACTCATTCGGGTCCCGGAAGGCAATTTCACGCCGGAGAAACCCGGCACTAAATAGCAGCGTTCCCGCAGATGATCGTTTTCAAAACATGCTTTTGGCAATGGATCTGACAGAATGCGGCTATGAGGCTCTCAAGGCCATTGTAGCAATGTTACGCCGGAGGAAATGGGGTTTGTTGAGAAGGTTCACTTTTATCCTGTTTGTAATACTGGAAACAATTTTTATGCAGCCCTCCTTACGCCAGCCCTGCCCCCAAGCGTTATTCTATCTTTTTTAGGAGCGTCACAGGAGCCAAAATTCTGCAAAAATTTTGTTTGAAAAAAAGTGCTTTGTAGAAAACCACTTTTAAAAAATGTGCAACCCCCCTCTTGCTCTACCAGTCCCCCGAGGGGGAGGGGGCGCTAGTCATGATGCCGTTGTATTACCTGCACTCAAGTTTAAGGTATTATTGTCGCTCGTTTGTGCAGGTAATACAACACTATCGCAACCGGGGGATGCCACAAGCGTGCTGGGGCGAAGGCAAGGATTGCCGTAGCCCCCAAGAGCGTTCGTATAATTAACTGTTAGTTTTCTACAGAGCAAAAAAAGATTATTTACTGCTCGTCACTGTTTTTGTGCCGCGCAGGATCGCGATCCGGCCGGTCCGGATCAGTTCTTTTATGCCGAACTGGCGGAGCAGTTTCTCCATCGCGCTGATCTTGTCGGTGTCCCCGACCACCTGGAGGATCACGGACTTTGCTCCCACGTCCACAATCTGGGCGCGGAAGATTGTTGCGATCTGCATGATCTCCGCACGGGTCGATCCCTGCTCTGCCGTCACCTTGAACATCGCAAGCTCGCGTTCGACTCTTTCGCTCTCCATCAGATCCGAGACCTTGATTACATCGATGAGCTTGTTGAGCTGTTTCATCACCTGCTCGACCTGCGCATCGTCGCCGATCACAACAATCGTGATCCGGCTCATGTCCGGTTCTTCGCAGGGACCAACCGCGAGGCTCTCGATGTTAAACCCGCGCCGGGAGAAAAGTCCCGTCACCCGTGAAAGGACACCGGCCTTGTTCTCCACAAGGACTGATAACGTATGTGCCTTCATAATCGCGGATGCCCCCCGATCATCTCGTTAATCGCAGCACCGGCCGGCACCATCGGGAACACGTTCTCTTCCCGCTCGATCCGGAAGTCAAGAACAAATGGCCCGTCGCAGTCGACAGCCGCTTTCAAGGCCGGCATGACATCCTCGCAGGACTCAACTTTCATGCCGTCAATGCCGTAGGCTTCCGCGATCTTCACGAATTCCACCGGGGGGAGTTCGGTATACGAGTAGCGCCGGTCGTAGAAGAGTTCCTGCCACTGGCGCACCATGCCGAGATACATGTTGTTTAAGATCGCGATTTTTACCGGGATCTTGTACTGCGCAACCGTTCCCATCTCCTGGATATTCATCTGGATGCTCCCGTCGCCGGCCACATCAAAGACCGGCACATCCGGCCGGGCAAAAGATGCCCCGATTGCTGCCGGGAAACCATATCCCATCGTGCCAAGGCCCCCTGATGTGATCCACGTCCGGGGCTGGCGGAAACAGAAGTACTGGGCAGTCCACATCTGGTTCTGGCCAACTTCTGAAACGATCACAGCGTCGCCTTTTAACAGTTCGTTCATCTGCTGGAGGATAAACTGCGGGTGCAGGCAGCCATTATCCTTCCCGTACCGGAGCGGGTGGTGCTGTTTCCAGTGTTTGATCTTCTTGTTCCATGCCTCAAGAGTCCCGGTTTTTTTCATGCCGTGGATCATGTCGGAAAGCACGGATTTGACATCGCCGACAATCGGCACGTCCACGCGCTTGTTCTTCCCGATCTCGGCCGGGTCGATATCAATATGGATCACCTTTGCATGCGGGGCAAAGGTGTCGATTTTACCCGTAACCCGGTCATCGAACCGTGCCCCGATTGCAATCAACAGGTCGCACTCGGTGACCGCGAAGTTTGCGTACTCGGTGCCGTGCATGCCGAGCATCCCGAGGTTGAGCGGGTGATCGCAGGGAAGGCAGCCGATACCCATGAGGGTTGTCGTAACCGGGATGCCAAGTTTTGTGGCAAATTCGACCAGTTCCGGCGAAGCATTTGACGAGATCACGCCACCGCCCGCGTAGATGAGCGGACGTTCTGCCGCAGCAATTAGTTCGATTGCCTTATCGATCTGGCGCTTGTTTCCCTTGTAAGTCGGGTTGTATCCACGGAGCACCACTTTTTCCGGCACGACCGGTTCTTTTATCGACCGGGTGTTCACGTCTTTTGGGAGATCGATGAGGACCGGTCCCTGCCTGCCGGTGCTTGCGATATAGAACGCCTCTTTTACGACACGGGGAATTTCCGCTGTTTCCTTTACCAGATAGTTGTGCTTTGTTATGGGCATCGTAATGCCCTGGATGTCGGATTCCTGGAACGCATCGTTACCAAGCATCGTGGTCGGGACCTGCCCGGTAAGGGCAACGATCGGGACCGAGTCCATGTAGGCAGTCGCGATCCCGGTGACCAGGTTACAGGCACCCGGTCCCGAAGTCGCAAGGCATACTCCTACACGACCGCTCGCACGTGCATACCCGTCCGCGGCATGCGCTGCTGCCTGTTCGTGCCGTACCAGAATGTGCCGCAATGGTGAATCGTAGAGTTCATCATATATCGGCAGCACTGAGCCGCCGGGGTAGCCGAACAGCGTGTCGGTACCCTCGCGCTGCAGTGATTCAACGAGGAGTTTTGCCCCTGTCTTCATGTTCGTTCCTCTAAGAGCCGGTTCATACCGGCGATCATGGCCTCGACGCTCGCCATTATGATATCGGTGCGCGCGCCACGTGAAGTAATTATCTTCCCGTCCTTACTTAATCTTACGGTAACTTCGACAAGCGCATTTGTGCCGCCGCTTATTGCATCGACATGATACTCTTCAAGTCGGATGTCTGCGACATCAGCTATCGACCTGCTTAATACCTGCATTGCGGCATCGACCGGGCCGTCACCGGTTGCTGCGCCGGTCATCTCCTTTCCCTTGACTTCAAGCGTAACAGACGCCGTTGGGATCATGTTGCTCCCGGAAACGGCCGTGAACTGACGGAGCCTGATTACGGGTTTGCATTCCGTCGCAAGAACCGCGTCAGCAATAGCCATAAGGTCTGCATCGCTTACTCTTTTTCCGGAATCGCCAAGGGCTTTTATCCGGGCGACAATCGCCTTGAGCTGTTTCTCGTCCGGCGTATACTTCATTTCGCGCAGTGCCGCTTCTACCGACGCGGAACCGGAATGCTTGCCAAGCACGATCCGGCGCTGCCTCCCGATCTGTTCGGGCCGGATGGACTCATAGGTCGCCGGTTCCCGGATCACACCGTGAGCATGGATGCCGCTCTCGTGCGTAAAGGCCATCTCACCGACAATGGCCTTGTTGACCGGCAGGGGGACTCCCGTGAGCCTTGATACGAGAGTCGCGAGGGAATAGATCTTCTCTTTTTTGATCCCGGTGTGGTACTCATAGAGCACCTCAAGTGACATCACGAGTTCCTCAAGCGGCGTGTTTCCCGCCCTTTCTCCCAGGCCATTCACGGTGACATGGGCGCAGGTGGCCCCTGCTTTTAACGCCGCGACCGTGTTTGCGAGCCCAAAGCCGAGGTCGTCATGGCAGTGGATCGAAAGCGGGGCGATCTTTGTTAGCTGCGGGATTATTGCCGCGATCTTCTCCGGCGTAAGAAGGCCCACCGTGTCGCAGAAGCAGAGCCGGTCGGCTCCGCGATCCACGCCTCCGCAATAGACCTGCCGCAGGAAGTCCTGGTCGGCCCGTGAAGCGTCTTCTCCTGAGAGTTCGACAATGAGCCCACGGCTTTTTGCG
>Ga0209098_1002350_pt1 | contig 16775 bp, 14 predicted proteins | sample AD_JPNHW1_MetaG_FD_184429 | JGI IMG/M metagenome (GOLD analysis project Ga0209098, IMG submission 184429) | Active sludge microbial communities of municipal wastewater-treating anaerobic digesters from Japan - AD_JPNHW1_MetaG (SPAdes) (version 2) | ecosystem: Engineered > Bioreactor > Anaerobic... | reverse complement strand
GAATTATGACTTCATCGCCCGGTTTGATATCGAGCAATAAGGCGGCCATTTCCAGAGCGTCCGTACAGGATGTGGTCAGCAGGCATTTGCCGAATCCGTACCTGTCCTGAAAAAATGATTGGCATTTTTGTGTGAACATGCCGTTGCCGGAGATTTTGCCCGAACGGACAGCGTCTTCAATATAGGATGTTTCTTTACCTGTGAGGTATGGTTTGTTGAAAGGGATCACCTGTTTATTAATAATATAAAAAGCAAAAATACTAAAATTTTTTGTTGGCCTTAAAAAACAAAATAGTTCCGGTGGCTTCGACTCCGCCACCGCTCATTCAGGCAAGTGATAGGATGACTGCGCGCTGGCCTGCCGCAGAAGGCAGTCATCCTATCACTAAAAAGAGCCTCACCCACCGTCTGGAGCCTCAGCCACCGTCCGCCGCGGCGGAATCTTCAATCCTTGTTCGATATTTGTTGTTTTTTGATTTCTGAGTCCACTCCGAAAAGCCCCGGTTTTCTTATCCTGCAACTTTTTACCCTTAATTCCAAAGGGAAGTCGCAGAAAATCAGCCTTCCGCCAGTTGGCGGATCGGGGCAAAGCTGTTTTCAAAAATCATACTTTTCGGAGTGGGCTCTTGATATAAAATAATATTTACAAAAATGCGTATATTTGTAAAAAATATTTTACAAAAATGAAAAGGACTCTATATTTTGAAATCATAAAACAATTAAATCATAAGAATGCTATCATTATAACCGGTATGCGTCAGGTAGGTAAAACCACCTTGATGAAAATGATTTACAATGAAATTAAAGAAGCAAAATTATGGTTTGACTTTGACAATCCTATGGATATCCTCCCATTTGAATCGAAGGATTACAATAAAATTTATCTGGAATTGGTCAGCCAGGCAAATCAAAATAAAAAAATAATTGTATTTATTGATGAGATTCAAAACTATCCGGAAATAACAAAAATTATCAAGTACCTGATTGACCATTATGGGGTAAAGTTTATAGTTACAGGTTCGTCTAATTATTATATGCGTAATTTATTTCCCGAATCGTTGAGTGGGAGAAAATTTTTATATGAACTCAAACCATTGTCATTTGCTGAGTTTTTATATTTTAAAGGGTTTTTGTCCGAGAATGAAATTGTTAATTTTGAAATGAATGCCATTTTGAAAGAAAAAACAGAATATAATTATTTAAAAAGGAATATTTATTACGATGAATTTGTTGAATATGGAGGCTTCCCCGAGGTTGCACTCACGGATGATATTGCTACTAAAAAACTGGTGTTAAAAAATATCTTTGCTTCCTTTTTTGAAAAGGATATCAAAGTATTTACGGAGCTAAAAGACGTCAGGGAATTGCGGGATTTGATATTGTTATTGGCTCCCCGTAATGGAAGTATGTTGGATATTACAAAATTATCTTCGGAATTGGGAATTAACAGAGTGAAGGCATATAATTACATAGAGTTCTTACAGGGCATATTTTTTTTAAAACTGATACCAAAATTTTCAAAAAGCATTGACAGAGGAATAGCTGCCGGGAAAAAGGTATATTTTTCAGATACAGGTATACTAAATATAATTTCAAAAATTACAGATGGACAATTATTTGAAACTGCTGTATGTAATCAATTATCCAATTATGGCAAGTTGTCGTTTTATAATAAGCGTAACACTGCCGAAATTGATTTTATACTAAACAATGAATATGCTTTTGAAGTGAAGATAAATGCAACAATAAACGACTTAACCCGATTAACAAAAATAGCTCAATCTATAGGTATTAAAAACTGGTTTTTAATTAGTAAAAACTTTAAAAACACAGATAAAACAATGTATCCACATTTTATTTGAGCCGGATTGGAAGCCCATAGGTAAGAAGGAATTTTGCATTTGACATTTTTATGAAAAACGATCAAATATACAGGCTGGAGATACAAAGCTGAAAAGGGTATAATAAAGTTTCTTTTGTGCAAAATTTAGGTTTTTTATTGTGCAAATTTAAGGATGTTTGTTGTGCAAAATTTGGAATTTTTGTTGTGCAAAATCAGATATTTGCTTGAACTGCCAGTACGACATATAGTGCACGGTGGCTTCGAGAGCCTCAGCCACCGGTGGGGGCGGAATTACGGTGGCTTCGACTTCAGTTCAGACAAGCTCACTGTGACCGCTGAGCCACGGGTAGGGGCGGAAACACGGTGGCTTCGAGAGCCTCAGCCACCGTAGGGGGACTAAGCCACTGTTAATAATTTCTATTTTTCAGGAAGTCGGCAATGTAGAAGTGCTACCACTTCAGTTATAACCAACAATGCATGGTGATACAACTGTTGCCAATTCTAAACCCCAGCTTGGAAAAAGCCGTATTGATCGGATAATTTGTAGTGTGTACTTTCATGTCTTTCAGCACCATTCCTTTCGCTGCCGCCCATTCAACACCCCGGGCAAGCAACGACTGGAAAATTCCTTTTCCGTTGTATGATGATGCTACGGCTCCCATCACGCCGCTGGCTATCGGAACTTTGTTTAGAAGCCTTTCCGTAAAAGCAAAATACCCGATCGGCCTTCCTTCATCGTAGGCCGCATAAACGATCTCTGCAAAATCCTTGTTGGTACAGACATTCCGGGTCCAGTCTTTATATATTTCAAGGCATAATTTCCGGTCGAGCCTTTTATCCGCGAAATAATGGCCGAACCCGTCAAACGCTTGCCCTGCCAGGATAACGAGGGGTTCCACATCCGCTGGATCAATGGCATGAACCGGAAAATCGCTGTTGAATTTGATTGCGGAGCCTGTATCTTTTTTGACGTAATAATCATAACCCACCTGAAAGTCCATGGTTTCAAAACCAAGTTTTTCAAGCCGGTTGATCAGGGGAATATCTTCGCAAATCGTTTTGGTGATTATTAAACGAAATTCTTTTTCTTTTAAAAAAGAAACAATTTCCCCTGGATCATTCGCGTCATCACTGAAATCGACCTTAGCGATCTTAAACCCAAATCTGCGGGAGTCCATTTCGCTTAAATATTTATTTTCATCCATATGATAAAATTTGAAAGCGTCTATAAGTAAACTTTTTATTCAATTCAGTGTTTAGTTTTCGTGCAACCTTTTGCCCTGCTTTTGATCGGAAAAACAACCGGAATTCATTTGTATCTTAATCGGAATTAACCTTTTGGCTTACGATATATTTAGGCCTGTTTTTAACCTGCATGGATATATTTCCCATATAGGTGCCCAGTAATCCTAAAAATGTCATGATCATCCCGGTAGAAAACGCGATAGTAATGATCAGGCTGGCATAACCCGGGACTAAAATCCTGCCTGATAAATACATGATAAGATAATAAACGCCGATAATAAAAGAGGTACAGGATACCAGGATTCCGAGTTTTAATCCAAGTTTTAGTGGTTTTTCTGAAAAGGATACGATCATATCAAAAGCAAGTTTGAAAAGTTTTTTGTATGTGTAGCCTGATCTTCCTGTGGTCCTTTGGCTATGCTCGATATTAATAAGTGTTTTTTTAAAACCCACCCATTGGATCAAAATTGGGAAAACCCTGAAATAATCCCCCATATCGAGCACGGCTTTTATTACGTTTTTATGAAAGATGCCGAAATTTGAAACAGTAAAATCCTGTTTTGTATTTGTCAGATAGCTGAAGAGAAAGTAAAATAATTTTGAAAAAAGTTTTTTGAAAAAAGTATCTTTTCTGAGATATCTTCTGCCAAAAACAATATCATATCCTTCTTTTGTTTTTTCATATAATTTTATGATCTCCTCGGGCTGGTCCTGCAGGTCGCAATCCATCACCACCACCCACTCACCCTGGGCGTGATCAAGCCCGGCAGTAATGGCATAATGCTGACCAAAATTTCTGCTCAGATTGATGCCTTTGACCTTTTTATCTTTATTTCCCAGAAGGCAAATCTTTTCCCAGGCATCATCGGGGCTGCCATCGTTGACGAAAACTATTTCGTAATTTTCATCAATCCGGGGCAATACCAGGCATAAGCGTGAGTATAATTCTTCTATGGAAGCGGCGCATTTATATACGGGTGTTACAACGCTGATAAAAGGCATTTTTTAATTGTTCTGAATTTGCGATTTCAAAGATAATTGTTTTTTTTATACCTCAAACTACAAGCAATATGTTTCATTAAACCTAAGTGCCCCTGCCAGTCATTCGGTATTTCAGCAGACATTGTGGTTATCGTGACAGCACATTTTGCTATTTGCGTTTTCACACACTTTGTGCCGTCACCTTTATGGAAGACTCTCGTTCGGGGTGTTTTGCAGAGTTCATCCCCTGCGGGGAAATTTGTTGTGGCGGTTGATTGACTTTTACCATACGGAATGCAAGTGGTAGGATGACTGCTCCGAAGGAGCTCTCCATAGGAGTCCTTCGGACCTGCGGAGCGCGCCGGTCAGCCGCTGAAGGCAGTCATCCTATCACAAAGCTTATCGGTGACTTCGAGAGCCTCAGCCACCGTCAGCTACGTGCACAGGATGGGCAACATCATAAATCAAAAATCATCGTTCCTTGTTCGATATTTGTAATTATTTTGATTTTTGAATTTTGCAAAAATGCACCGTTACTCCAAAGGCCCTCATGTTTCCTGTATGGATCGCCTAAGGTTTAAACATTCGCGTGTTGCATCCCGGCCAGTCGAATCATAAATCGAATATCTTCAATCCTTGTTCGATATTCAATTATATTTTCCTTGTTTATTGGCGAACGGGTTATTTTGGCAGCACGACTTGCAATAAGCACTTTCAGCGCATTGTCGAACCGCCACTTGCCAAAATGCAGAATGGCTTCGACAATTGATACCGTGAGGTTGCCGAAGGGCTTAATCAAGCCCTTCCAGATATTTGATGAAAGGATTTATCTGTGTTTCAAAATCGTTCTCTTTGGAAAAGGATTTTGCATTTTTTGCAAAATGTTCGTAATCCCTTTCTATGGCATCTATGGCGGCTTTTATCTGTATACTGCTGATATAGTCTATAAGTTTTCCGCACTGAGTATCTTCAATAAATTTTAACCCGGACATATTGTTTGCAATTACAGGCAAGCCGCTGTTCAGGTATTGAAAAACCTTGCCTGAAGGGACGCTAAAATAATTAAATGTTCGCAGATGGGCGTATCTGTAAAAATCGTAGAACGCAAATCCTATTCTGAATTTGGAAACATAATGGGTTAATTCGGTTGCTGAGAAATAATCCTTATTGATGATTAATCTTTTTTCAACTAATAAGTCACTATAAAATTTATCAATTACAAGCTTAGTTTCATCGGGCATGGCGCCTACCGTTGTCAGGGTGTATTCTTTGTGATCTTTGATAAAATCCAGACAACTGATAAGCCCGAATCCCGGCACGGCACTGCCACAATAAATCAGGTCCGTTTTTTCTCTTGACTCATAAGACGGGGCAAAATCAATATATTTTGGCGCATTCTGTACAAGAAAATAAGGCGGTTTATTATCCGGAAATAAATAATTCATCCTTTCTTCGGATTGAATAATTACCGAAAGTATATTGTTTAAATTTTTATAATTCTGGTTTTCGAAAATTTCGAGAGATACCAGGTGTGCTTTTCTACCTGCCATTTGTGCACACCATAATGCCATATAGTCAACGGCAATTATTTCTTTGTTTTTCTTTTTTTTTATGTAAGAAATGATCTCTCTTTCAAATAATCGTCTGGCTGATGGTTTATTGAATTTATCTTTTATTTTTTTTAAGGTTTCCGTCATGCGCTCGAAAATTGTCAGTTGGCCAATTTCATCAAAATATTTTACACAGGGATCATCAATTTCATGAAGCGAATAAGCTTTTACCGGCCGGGGGGTAACGAGTTCTACGGCATAATGTTTTTTTAATTCATTAAACAGGTTCAGCGTTGTAGGTGAATAGGCAAAATGGGGAAAGGTAAATACTATTAAATATTCTTTCATAAATCAATTTTATTTTGATGATTTATCATTTCATGGGCAAGATCCTCCATGTTATATTCGGGAACCCAGCCCAGGCCCATTATAGATTCAGGGGAAGATACCATAACAGAAAAATCAGATTTGAAATGTTCTTTTAGTTTTATATGGGACTGCTCATTTATTTCTAAAATCCTGAAACAGGTGGTTATCCATTCTCCAATACGGTGTCCAACACCGCAACCTAAAACTGTTTCAAACAAATCTTCCTGATTAACTAATATCCAAACGGCACGCATCAGGTCTTTTGCATGATTAAACTCTTTAATTACGTCAGGGTTTCCTATTTCAAATATTTCATTCGATCCTTTTTTAATTCTTTTTGCTGCACAAACCACAGCCATAGAAATATGTCTTTCTGATCGAAAAGGGCTGTCGTGATGAAATAAATACCCAACATAAATCTTAAGCCCTAATTGTCTGTAATAACGGGCTAAATAAACCGAATATATTCGTTCTGCGGAGTAAACATCATTGGCATTAAACGGGGCAGACTCATCAATAGGCCTGCCATCATTCATAAATTGCAAACAACTTCCTGCTAAGAACACTTTTGTTCCCTGACTGTATTTATAAACGCTTTCCAGTATGTTTATAGTTCCCGTGCTGATTGTTTCATGATTTTCAAATAAGGCGGAATGCTGCCTGGTAGAATTTGCCGCCAAATGGAAAATATAATCCGGCTGATGCTTTTTGATCAGCTCTTCTACAAAAGTTCTGTTGCTTACACTACCAGGGATCCAATCTCCTTCAGAACGGGACACGCCGATCACCTGAACATTATTTTGAATTAAAAGTTCATTCAAATAGTACCCGTCCTGGCCGTGTATGCCAAAAATAATTGCTTTCATCATAATGTATAAAACCAGTTTTTGTTAACAAAGATAGTGTTTATATAGGTATCCGCATAGATCTCATAACCCTCAGCGACCAGGAATGATTCAATCGACTTATCCTTTGGCCTGATATGATTTTCGCCGTATGCGCATGTTTCCGCGCAGATCACGGGTATGGGATATTTTTCAAAATCAAGTGATTTCAGCACATCCAGGTCAAGACCCTCAATATCGATAGAAAGAAGATCAGGGTAAGTGTCAAAATTTTCCTTGATGAGCTGGTTAATGGTCATTAAAGGCACTCTATCCACCCTGGTGATCTTATAAGTACCTCCGGCAATCCTTCTTTCAGCTTCGCCTTTATCAAAAGTACTGATGCCTTTGATGTCGAAGATATAAAAATCCGCTTCTTTCATTTCGCTGACGGAAACCCCGGCATGTATCACCTTATCCTCCGGCCTGATATTTTTAATTTTGGGGATCAGCGTTTTATCCGCCTCCACGCAGACGCCCCTGTTCCCTCTGGTATAGAACAGGTAAGTGTTATTGCAGGTATCGGGTTCATTGGTTCCGATATCCAGATAGGTCAGAGACAACTTTTTTTTATCCGCAAACAAAAAAGTCAGTACCGCATCCTCACCCGCCTGGCTGTATGTATTTAGTCTGTATCTGACCTTTATCTCGGGCTTGATGTACCTGAAAACTATTTTTCTGGTCAGATTTTTTAATGCGCGGATCATATATTTTTTATGTGTTTACTGATATAAAATTATTTTATAAAGGACCATTCGCAATTTGCAAACACGCAGCCATAATCAAATCCATCATATTGATTAAAAACTGTGCCTGTATCAATGATCGTAAAAGAAACAGCATTTTCAATAAATCCAAGTGTAATTTTTTGCATAGATGTTATGGCAAAAGAAAGCCGGTACGTGCCCGGAACAAGAAAATTGCCGGGAATTTTCAACAGGGTCGAAACCAGTGATTCCTGCGGAGGTTCCATATTTTCCCAGAGAAGGTTATTATTCGTAAATATTTTTCTGTTTTTCAAATCCTGGATATAAAAGCCCATATAGGTATTCCCGGGCCAATTATTAATTTTAATGTCGACCTTTACGTATATATCCTCATCATGCCGGAAAACAGATTTTAATGTCAGATTATTGTTACAACTTACGATATCTTTGAAATATATTGCAGCGTTTGAATTTTCGCGGATTACAATGTCAGTACCGGAATTTAAGGATTCTATATAGTTGTTGACCACATTATGGATATCTCCCGCATATTCGATCTTCCCGTTTTTCAACAACATGCCCCTTGAGCACAGTTGGCTGATGGAGGCCATATTATGGCTTACAAATAATACGGTCCTGCCGCCGCCGGAACTCACTTCTTGCATCTTTCCCATTGCTTTTTTCTGAAATTCCGCATCACCCACAGCCAGCACTTCATCCACAATGAGTATTTCGGGTTCAAGATGGGCGGCAACGGCAAAGGCCAGCCGCACGTACATGCCGCTGCTGTAACGTTTTACGGGAGTGTCGATATATGTTTCCACGCCTGAAAAATCCACAATTTCATCAAACTTGCTGCGGATTTCCACCTTGGTCATCCCCAATATTGCGCCGTTCAAAAAAATGTTCTCCCTGCCGCTGAGTTCCGGATGAAAGCCGGTGCCTACTTCGAGCAGGCTTGCGATACGTCCTTTTACTTTTATCTTTCCCATGGTGGGGGCTGTTACTTTCGACAATATTTTCAGCAAGGTGGATTTACCGGCGCCGTTTTTTCCAATGATACCAAGAATTTCACCCCGTTCTAATGAAAAATTAATATCCCTCAAAGCCCAGATATAATCTGATCTGCCGATGGCTGACTGACTTCTGACTTCTGACTTCTGAATTTTATTTAATATATTCGTTTGTCCAATTTTAAGTGTCGGGTCTTCTTTGCCGCGTAGGCGCGCCCATATACGGCTAACATCATCGCGCAGGGAGTTTGCACCAACAATGCCGAGACGGTATTGCTTGCTGAGATTTTCTACCTGAATTACTGTGTCGGACATCTATATAGAATTATGGCAAAATTTTATAGCAATTAAAAACAGTAAAATTCATTTAATACCTTTGTTTTAACAATTACCATCGTCAATGCGTTCATTGCTTTTTACTTTTATCTTTTTACAATAATCATGATAAACCATCCGGATTCCATCTTTAAGTGAGATCTTTGGTGTGTATCCGATTTCTGTGAGTTTTGATATGTCCAGGAGTTTCTGAGGCGTGCCGTCCGGTTTTGTCATGTCAAAAACCATTTTTCCCTGATATCCGACAATTTCCCCGACAAGCTCCGCAAGTTCTTTAATGGTGAGGTCTTCGCCACATCCTATATTTACAAACTCTCTTCCGTTATACTTATTCATCAGAAAAACGCAGGCATCAGCCAGGTCATCAACAAAAAGAAATTCCCTTCTCGGATTTCCGGTTCCCCATACGGATACCTCGGGACGCTTATTTATTTTAGCCTCGTGAAATCTTTGTATCAGGGCCGGCATCACATGCGAATTGTCGGGGTTGTAATTATCGTTATATCCGTAAAGGTTGGTAGGCATTACGGAAATAAAATTGCAGCCATACTGATCCCTGTATGCCTCGCATAATTTGATGCCGGCAATTTTTGCAATGGCATAAGGCTCGTTGGTTTCTTCGAGGAGGCCGGTCAGGAGGGATTCTTCTTTGATGGGCTGCGGGGCCATTTTGGGATATATGCAGCTCGACCCGAGAAACATCAGTTTTTTTACCTGATGGACATAACTCTGATGTATGATGTTTGAAGCGATCATCAGGTTCTCGTATATGAACTGCGCCCTGTATGTATTATTTGCATATATGCCGCCCACTCTGGCTGCAGCCAAAAAAACATAATCGGGTTTTTCTTTTGAGAAAAAATCAGCAACGGTATGCTGATCGGTCAGATCGTATTCGGAATGCGGAGTGAAAACAAAATCCGAGTAGCCTTGTTTTTCCAGGCTTCGCAGTATGGCCGAGCCCACCATGCCATTATGACCGGCAATATAAATTTTTTCATTTTTTTCCATCATTCATAATAGTTTTTTGTTGTAAACCCACCATCCTGGAGGTACTTTTGTTTTAACATGATCTTCAGGTCCGAGTCTATCATTTCGCTGATCATGGCATCAATATCATATTTTGGCTTCCAGCCGAGCTTGCTGAATGCCTTGGTGGGGTCGCCCAGCAGGAGATCGACTTCCGTTGGGCGGAAATAACGCCGATCGATGCTTAACACTTCCTGCCCGATGGGTACATTATAGTTCGGCTTGTTGCACTTCTTTACCCGGGCCTTTTCGTCTATGCCTTTGCCTGAAAATTCAAGTTCTATTCCGACCTCATTAAATGATTTTATGACAAAATCCCTGACGCTGGTTGTTTTTCCGGTAGCGATTACGTAATCATCCGGAACATCCTGCTGCAATATCAGCCACATGGCCTCTACGTAATCTTTGGCATGTCCCCAGTCTCTTTTAGCATCGAGGTTGCCTAAAAAGAATTTTTGCTGAAGCCCCAGCGCGATTCTTGCGACGGCGCGTGTGATCTTACGGCTTACGAAAGTTTCACCCCTTACCGGGCTTTCGTGATTGAACAAAATGCCGTTGCAGGCAAACAGGTTATAGGCTTCGCGGTAGTTAACCGTGATCCAGTAAGCATACAATTTTGCCACGGCATAAGGGCTGCGGGGGTAAAAGGGGGTTTTTTCGCTTTGCGGGGTTTCCAGCACCTTGCCGTACAGTTCGCTGGAACTTGCCTGATATATTTTTGTTTTTTTTGTTAGGTTCAGAATCCGGATCGCTTCAAGCAGTCTTAAGGTTCCCAATCCGTCGGTATCTGCCGTATATTCAGGGGTGTCGAAACTCACTTTTACATGCGACATGGCGCCCAGGTTGTATATTTCGTCAGGCTGGACTTCCTGTATAATGCGTATGAGATTGGATGAATCGGTCAGGTCGCCGTAATGAAGAAAGAAATTGGATTTTTCGTGCGGATCGCGGTAAAGATGATCAATACGGTCGGTATTAAACAGTGAACTCCGCCTCTTTACCCCATGAACGATATAATCTTTTTTTAATAATAGCTCCGACAGATATGCTCCGTCTTGTCCGGTTACTCCTGTTATTAAAGCAATTTTTTTCATGGTCTGTGGTTTTGAAAATGTTTTGATCCAGTGGCACGATTTGCCTACTTCGCACCACGGTTTTTATCTTACAATCGTGATAAATATTGTTTTTATACAGCTTCATTAACGTATTTTTTTACTGCCTGCATAATTTTTGTTTTGACTTTTTTCCAACTTATGGGGTTAAGCATTATTGGTTCTTCGTCGCTTTCGGCATCATTAAAATAAGTAAGGCTTTTTAAAACAATAAATTCAGAACCGTCAAAATACTTTTTATTGTAAAATCCAAGCATCTCTTTTAAGCTGAAATCATTCAGCAGAAAAAACAAATCAATAAAATCTTTCATGGTTCCCCTGCCCGTAATTGCAGCCAATTTCATTGCCGCTATATCTTTCTTGCCGGCCAGAACTAAGTTTTCGGTCCTTAATGGATTATCAATCCATGGGTAAGGGTAATTTACAAAATCTACTTTTATATTTTCAATGAGATAAATATGAATGTTTTTTGTGTGTTTCAACAAGTGCACGTTTTTGAATTTTTGCAGGCTTTCATTGATTTCAATTTCGTCGCCATCCAAATTCCCAAATAAATCTAAGTCAACTGATTTGCGATGCCCTATTTGCAAAGCAAGGGATGTACCTCCTGCCAGGCGCAAACCAGAAAACACGGGAAGTTTTTGCAACTTAATTAAAAGTTCCAGTGTGGAGGAGTCAAGCGCGGCGAATTGTAACATGCAAATTTTTTAACGGGTGTTTTTGATAACAGGGCGATAAAGCTTACTGTTTTTTGTTCGATATCTTTTAATGTGCTTGCAACAGCCGCGATTTCATCAATCCCCCAATAGGTATAAATTACTCTCCAGTCGCTCATAAGGCCATATTCCAAAACCCGATGAATGATCAGCTTTTTATGCTTTACAACATTTAATTTATTGCTGTCAACATCCCAAAACAAGTGCGGAGACAATGATTGAATAAATTTTTTATCAAGTTCTTTATGATCCATGAACACAATTAAAAAGCTTTATAAATCTTTTACCGGTATTTAATGAATATCTGCAGTTTTGCAAAATTTCCAAACAGATTTCTTATGCAAATTTAAAGATATTATCATAAAAATCTGAATTTTCATAAATAAAACCGATATTTAGTGTCTGCTGGAAAAGTCTGAGGTGCGATAGATTTGAGGCGGCAAGACGAAGACGTATAATAAAACATAAATTTATTTCATTATTATTATCACCTATTCAGGAAACACCCTTTTTGAAATCACTTCTTTTTTTAATTCAAAATCTCAGTATAAGTAACAGATTCGCGGATAAGGTTCGAAGAATCGCTCAGGTCGCCATAATGAAGAAAGTAATTGGATTTTTCGTGCGGATCGCGGTAAAGGTGATCAATACGGTCGGTGTTAAAAAGCGAACTGCGCCTTTTGAACCCATGAACGATATAACCTTTTTTTAATAATAGCTCCGACAGATATGCTCCGTCTTGTCCGGTTACTCCTGTTATTAAAGCAATTTTTTTCATTTTTATTATTATGAATAATTCAAATTCAATGTAATTTACCGGACAAGGCTTGGCTTTCGGGTGGGTTTAATAAGCGCTTTCCTTTCAAGCTAGACTTATAGGGCAAATATAAGCAATATTTCCATACCCACATCTCCCGCCTGAGCCAAGCCGAAGTTCCCAAGCGTTATTTCTTTCTACTAAATCATACTGTCATTCTATGTCGTCTTTTCCGATTAAACTTTTAGTCTTTTAAGTAGGTATTCAACTTCAAAATTAATGATTGAAAAAGCAAACCACTTTTTACCCAAGTCTTTAAGTGAAGCTCCAATATGATAAACTGTTTCATTGTCAATGATGAGAAAGCGGTCGTGGGATTTGTTAAACTGTTTTATATCAATGTCGGGGTATTGTGAGCTGTACTTTTTTAAGTCAAGTTGTGCTTCTTTTGTCAGGGCTGAAGTGTAAATAGTTGCATCTACACCCACTTGTCTTTTCGACAACATGAGAAGAACGCTTTCATCAATATAGTTGTCGATAAGTATGATAGAGTCTTTTGCCTTTCTGATTATTTCTGTTGCAAACACATAGGCGTCAAATGTATTACCGTCGAAGTATATGCCCTCTTTCTTAGGTAAATTAGTTTTTATTTGAAAGTCTATTTCTCCGAGTTTATTTTTAACATTATGCATATCACTTTCCAATCTCTCAAGCCTGTGGCTAACTACGTGCCCTTTTAGTAAATACTCCTTAAGTACATTGTTTGCCCATATTCGAAATTGAGTGCCACGGTGCGATTTAACCCGATAACCTACTGAGATAATTACATCAAGATTATATAGGGTTAATTTTCGCTTAACCCGCCTCTGTCCTTCAATTTGAACTGTCAAGTATTCCTTGACAGTTGAATCATAAGAAAGCTCCTTCTCTCTGAAAATATTGTTTATATGCAGACTTATATTCTGTTTTGTCGAATCAAAAAGTTCAAGCATTTGTGATTGTGAGAGCCATACAGTTTCTTCTTCCAGTCTTACTTCAAGTCTTATTGATGTTTCGTCTGCCTGATATATGATTATTTCGTCTTTCATGTCAAATTTATTGGGGCTTATTCAAGTACAAAAATAAAATTAATTTAGCAAAACATTGCTTTCAAGTAAAAAGACGGCAATTTCTTTTTTTGAGGTGCTGAAAAAAATGACAATGAAAATTTATCAGGAAATCTGATGTTGTTTTTAAAACAATATATTAGAAAAAGGCTTTATCAGGGGCAGAGCCCCGCAATATTTGTTGGAAAGACACCCCCTCAAAAATTAAGGTGCAGAGCACCGGAATATAAGGTAAACTCAAATAAAAACACTGTTGTCCGGTAAAAAAACGTTGTGTGCCTAAAGGCACCCTTTTTTCCTTTTCTGTTAATTTTAAAAATGTTTTGTGCCTCTGGCACAATGCTTTGCTTCTTTTATCCCAGCGGGATAAAATATTTTTAGAAAAAAATTATAAACAAAAAACATGAACCCCGTAGTGGGTTCAATACCGATATGGTATCTGTATCAGTACAATCCCGACACTCATGAAATTTCATGGGAGTGACAGGTATGTGTGTGGAACAGTTGAATTGTACTGCAACAGCTACTCTATCGGCATTATGCCAAATTAGCTTGCGCACAAAACTATTATAAATAAATGTATAACATTTCAAAATGCTGCACTTCTATTACTTCTATGAATTTCAATTTGTTTTTACCGGACAGTAGTGAAATAAAAATTAATATTCATTTCTTTTTCAATGTTTTTTCGTCAAATTTTACGAATTTAAACATCTCTTTTTATTGGGTGAAAACAAGCTAAATATAGAATTACCTATGGGGATTGGACATAATCATGAGTTAAATGTTACGGTACGCGGTACCTTATTTTTCGTGCGTATCATTATTTTACAAATATTACGGTGCGCTGCACCGTTCAATTTGACTTAAACGATGGAAACTCAGCAAAAATCATTTCAACCAGGATTAAGAAATATTAGTGTTCAAACCTGCCAAGTTGGTCTGCCGGACTAACGACACAATTTTTTTACATAGGGCCGGCTGAAAAACACACAACACGCACATTATTAATGTTGTATGCACTCATTTATGTAATACAAATGCACTGTTTTTGTATAAAATGTATTGAATAACTGTGCATTTCAATAGTATGAATAACAACAACAACGGCTATAATTTTTTTTTAATTTCATTGTAATAAATTTATGTTTTTTGTTACAGCATTGTTTTGTTGGGTGTGTGTTTATTAGCCTGATGCGCGCCATCTTCTTCTTTGCCATCTCCGCCGCGGCGGATCGAAGTATTTTTATACATCTTCGTCTTGTCGCCTCAAATCTGGCGCATCTCAGACTTTTTCAGCAGACCCTAAATATATTTGCCTCAGAAATGCTAATTTGCGAAAAATCATCGGGTGCAAAAAATAATTGCACGGGTCATTAATCCGGCTTGAAATAATGATGGCAAGATTTGGTTGTTGTGGCTTATGTTTTTAAGCATTAATATGATATTTATAAACTGTTTTCAAGAAAATATTGATAAACCGGGATGACTTTTATTTTTATTCCCTGATGGACAAACCTTTCTTTTTGATCAAAGGTAATTATTTCGCCCTCATTTGAATTAACTTTATTGCAAGCCTCGGCAAGTCCGCGGATTTCACGTTCTCTGGTTTTATCGTTTTCTAAAAACCAGGACACCTGCACAGGTAGCAGTCTATTCTCTTTTTTTATAATAAAATCACATTCGTATTTTTCTTTATAGTAGAATACGTCGTAGCCGGTTTTTATAAATTCTAAAAACACCATATTCTCAAGAAGTTTTCCGTTGTTTTCAGATGTGGAAAATTCTATGGCTGACAGCAAACCAGTATCAATGCAATAATCTTTTTTATCTGATTTTGCTTGTTTTATTTCGGAAAAATGAAATTTCGGAACAGATATTCCCAGAAAAATGGTATTGCAATATTCTTCAAAATCATACAAATAATTATTGCTTACTTTATAGTTCATTGACCTTAAATCATTGTAAATTTTATTTATGGATAGTGGCTTCCCAATGCCGGCAAATACTTTTTTTATAAAAATTTTCAACATAATGGCATCAGAAACTTTATAACGCTCAATAATATCGCGATAAATCATGGTGTTAAAATAGCCTTGCAATACTTTTAAACGAATATCATTTTCGAAATTAACTACTTCGGGAAATCCTCCATTATTTATAAACTGAGCTGTGTGGTTTATAAGTTTTGCTTTTTTATGAGGATGATGCAAGTCTATTTCAATATTTCTAAATTGCAAATACTCGGTTAAACTTAATGGGAAAACAGTATAGGTTATTGTACGCCCGCGCAATGATGTTGCAATTTCAGTACTTAGAAGTTTTGAATTTGATCCTGTAATAAATATTTTTTTTGTTTGTGTATCGAATATTCTTCTAACGAATTTTTCCCAGCCTTCGATGTTTTGAATTTCATCAAATAAAAAATAACAATCTGCCAGTTTAATTTCCGGGTAAAGTTCGTAATACGATTGTAAAATTAAGTCGAGGTCGGAAGTTTGTAAATTAAGGCGCTCGTCTTCAAAATTCAGATAAATAATATTTTCCCGGGGAATTCCATTTTCTACAAGTTGTTTTATTACAGAATAAAGCAAATAGGTTTTGCCGCTTCTTCTTGCCCCTATCAAACTTACTATTAATGGAAGATTTACAGGTATTTTAATCAGCCGGGGTTTAATATCGTATATTTCCTTTTCTTGTGATTCCTTAATAATTGATTTTAATATGTCTTTCATTTCATTTGTAAATATTTTCTACAAATATACTATAATATTCGTAAAATATACGAAACTAAATAATAGTTTTTTAGTAGAAATAGCTAAATATAGCTTGTCTAATTTTTATGAGAATGTTGCCGGAGCATTCACTTTAGATAACAATATCCGTAGTTTTGAATTTTGCAAAAATGCACGCGTTACAAACGCGCGCGTACAAGGGTATATTCAGGAGTATCAAAACTAACCATTACATGCGACATGGCGCCCAGGTTGTAAATTTCATCGGGCTGGACTTCTTGTATAATGCGTATGAGATTGGAAGAATCGGTTAGATCTCCGTAATGCAGAAAGAAATTGGATTTTTCGTGCGGATCGTGGTAAAGATGATCAATGCGGTCGGTGTTAAACAG
>Ga0209098_1002347_pt1 | contig 16794 bp, 14 predicted proteins | sample AD_JPNHW1_MetaG_FD_184429 | JGI IMG/M metagenome (GOLD analysis project Ga0209098, IMG submission 184429) | Active sludge microbial communities of municipal wastewater-treating anaerobic digesters from Japan - AD_JPNHW1_MetaG (SPAdes) (version 2) | ecosystem: Engineered > Bioreactor > Anaerobic... | reverse complement strand
AATACGGCGTCACCCGGCTCTATACCGATAAGGACGAGATGTTGAAATTAAAAGAGCTAGACGCGGTCTCGGTGACGACCTGGAACTCCCAGCACGCGCCCTGCACGATCGCCGCGTTAAATGCCGGAAAGCACGTCATTTGCGAAAAACCGATGGCGATGAACGCCGTCGAAGCGCAGGCGATGGCGGATGCCGCCAAAAAGAACAACAAATTGCTGATGATCGGCTTTGTGCGCCGTTTCGGCAACGACTGCGATATTTTAAAGGATTTTGTTGACAGCGGTTATTTCGGCGATATCTATTACGCCAAGGCCACTTATCTGCGCCGCAACGGCAATCCCGGCGGCTGGTTCGCCGATAAATCCCGCAGCGGCGGCGGTCCGCTCATTGATCTCGGTGTGCATGTCATCGACCTCGCACGCTACCTGATGGGCTGCCCGAAGCCGGTTTCGGTCTACGCGGCCACTTATCAAAAACTATTTGACCGTCCGGGCGTCAAGGACAGCGTTCTTTACAGCGCTTCCGATGTCTCCAAAGGCGAACATATCTGCGACGTCGAAGATTTTGCCTCGGCTTTGATTCGCTTCGATAACGGCGCAGTCATCGCCCTCGAAACCAGCTTTTCACTGAACATCAAAGACGGCGTCGGCGACATCCAGCTGATGGGCACCAAAGCCGGAGCCCGTCTTGACCCGACGCTTGAAATTTTTACCGAGCAAAACGGTTTTATGTGTGATATCGCACTCAAAAAACCCTCCGCGCTCAGTTTTGACGGACTGTTCCAAAAGGAGATTGACCACTGGGTCGACTGCCTGCTCGGAAAAACCGAGTGCCGCGCCCCTGCGGAAGCCGGCGTGACGCTGATGAAGATCCTCGATGCGGCTTACGAATCTGCCCGTACCGGGCACGAGGTGATCATAAAATGACAATAAAAACCGCCGTCAGCAGCTACAGTTTTTACAGAGTCAGCGGAATGCCGCAGTTCGACTGCATCAAAAAAGCCAAGGAGATGGGTTTTGACGGCATCGAATTTTCGGGTCTCTCCCCGCGCGAGGGTGAAAGTGTCACTGATTACGCCAAGGCACTTGCGGCAGAAGCCAAATCGGTCGGCATCCCGATTGTCAATTACTGCACCGGCGCGGACTTTTTAAAAGCCGACAGCGTTGATAAAGAGGCCGAGCGGCTGTTTGAACAAGTCGACCTCGCCGCGATATTAAGCGTCAAAACCATGCGCCACGACGCGACATTCGGATTCAAGGACGGCACACGCGGAACTCGCGGCTTTGATACCGAAGTCGCCAAAATCGCCGACGGCTGCCGCAAAGTTACCCGTTATGCCGCTTCCAAGGGAATTAAAACCATGATCGAAAACCACGGCCAGCTCGTTCAGGAGAGCGCACGGGTTGAGAAACTGATCCATACGGTCGCCGATGACAATTTCGGTCAGCTCATCGACATCGGCAACTTTATGTGTGCCGACGAAGCCCCGGAGCTTGCGGTCGGACGCAACGCGCCTTACGCGTTCCATGTGCACGTTAAAGATTTTCATTTCAAGTGGGGCAACGGCCCCGACCCCGGTGAGGGATGGTTCAAGACCCGCGCCCAGAATTATATTCGCGGCGCAATCGTCGGCCACGGCGTGGTTCCGATCGTGCAGTGTCTGAAAATTCTCAAAGCCAATGGCTACGACGGATATGTCTCGATTGAATTCGAGGGCATGGAAGACCCGATTAACGCGATCCGAATCGGATTGGATAATTTGAAAAGATACATCGAGCTCGCATAAAAGAATCAAAAACAGAAGCGGTGGCTTTCATCGGAAAGCCGCCGCTTTTTATTGATGTCGAAAATTATCGAATAATGTCAATGAAATATGGAAAATATTACATGACAAATAACTGGATACAATGTAAAATAACACCAGATAGAGATTAGTGATGAGGAAAATAGTAAAACAAGGGGATATAAACCATTAATTAAAGTCACATTACGAAACATTAATTACATAATAAATTAGTAAATGTAACCGAAATGACAACAGCAAGAATAAAAAGCGAATTCGCTATAAAATCAATAAAAAGGGGAGGGAATTACGATGGGAACATGGAAAAAATACATGACAGGATATTGAAAATGTTCTGTATATTGCGTATAATGGTCATCAGAAATGACTCTGATCAAGCTGTAAAAGATGATGAATTGTATGCGATATTAAAAAAGGATCGACTAAATGTTGCCTGCCGGCCGCATCGGGTAACAACGCCCGAGCGGGAAGTGCTGATTGTGCAAAAATGACCGGCTATCCCGTAAGCGGAAACGGGTAGTCGGAACGGACCCATTCAAAGGTATTATTTTCGCGAACAAAATAAAATTGAAATCGGTTGTTAATTTTTGTTCAGCCGTTTATGAGATGAAAAGGGAAATGTTTCGTTTCCCGGAAAGGATTCATTATGAAAAAGTCAGTCAAATTGATCGCCGCAGTACTGATGGCTGCGGTTTTAGCCTTCTCTTTGTGCATCGGATTAGCAGCGAAAGACGGAGGTATTAATGATATCTACAGCGTTGCTACTGGAGGATGCGGATACGCAATGCTTAACGGTATTTGCTTCTGGGATGCAGAAATGAATGTTTCACAAGCAAACACAGATTTCGATTTTCATTGGAGCCTTGTTTATACTGCTGCTACTAATACAAATTACGCAACGCAACTCGCTTCTAATGGTCAACTTTCATACGAACCAGGAGATTCTGCTGACTTGTCTTATTACTCAGCATCAGGATATACCAACTGGGGTGAAATTACATTAATCTGATTTGAAAGTAGGAATTCACATGAAAAGAACGGTATTTAAAAAAGCCATAACCATTCTTGCCATGCTGTTCCTACTCTGCACCGGCTGTCAGCCGGTGCAGAGTAGGGGGGTAGTGGTGACGTTTCCGCTTGAAGTTTATGATAAAGCCCCGAAACAAATGCGGAATTATTTCGGCACACATTATTATTTAACTGCTGAACATGTACTTTATGGTTGGGGTAGAAATTTCGGTTATGCGTTAGAGCTGCCGTTGCCAGAGCAGTATGTCTCCGATCAACCGGTTAAGCTTGCGGAAAACGTGATGGACGTCGAGGGCTGCGGTTATGCAACATTCATTTTGAAAAGCGACAAGTCCCTGTGGGTAATCGGGAATTACCCGAATTCCGAAACAGGTGGAAATTTTTGTGAACGATTCATGAAAATTGCGGATGGTGTTTCAGAAATCATGAATTATATCCCAGGACAATATTGTTGTTATATTTTAAAAGATAACGGCGACTTATATATAATCGGCACAACACAAGGCAGCGGAATGTATCAAAATCTAGAAATGCGTTTGGTCGATTCGAGCGTAACGAGTTTAAATGGATATTTTTATGAAGCACAAGGGAATGGTAAAATCACCGATATGGTATCTTCGTCGATATTTAAATATTATTTTTCTTATTATAAACAAAACACAATCTGGTACTTAAGCGAAGATGAAAATGGGAACTTCACTGTCGAAAAGAAGCACGAAAACGTTCAATCATCCACGCAGTATGCGTATGGGTATATCGACGAGGCAAATAATTTTTGCCTCGACGGCTTCTATGTGACCGAGGACGGAACAGAACTGAAACCGACCAACGGGGTAAAAATTATGGCGAAAAATGTGGCGCAGTTATACGGAGGCGAAGGGTTCATTTTTGGTTATCTCACTTTAAAAGGCGATTTGTATATCAATGGGAAAAATTATATTGATGTCGACACCGGAAACACCGTGGAATCCGGAACCGTAAAAGTCGCGGAAGGCGTTAAATTTCTCTATCAATTTGATTTAAGTTTTCATCAGTCCACTTTGTATTTTTTGAAAGATGACGGTTCTTTATGGGCGATCGGTGAAAATTCCATGATTACAGGTGACGGGTCGATTCCAACAGAAGTTTATCGTGATAACCGGTCCGTATATTCGGAAATGGATTTAACAGTGACTGATGAATTGAAAGAACCGGTAAAAATACTCGATAATGTCGTAGAATTCACTTCATCATATTATTCTAAGATTGCAGTAACCGCTGATGGGAAAAGATACATTTGGGGAATGGATGTTATTGCGGCGATACCTAATTCGGCAGGATATTCACCTGAGGGCGTCACAAGCGATGAATATATCATCTCGAAACGGGCGTCTTCGTTAGAGGAGTCAAACCAAATGAAGGAAGAACTCGCTGCTTACCAACGCGCGGATGTCTATCTGGTTCCGACGCTGTGGGAAGATGTGTTCGGACAGCTGTTCCCCGGAGATGAATAATATTGAGTTAAAGATATTACATATGACGGGTCGTGATACGGTTTGCGAATGAAAAAAATACGGTTTGATGAGGTGATCCTCGTTCTGATCTATATGGTTGTGGGGTTCAGCGGGCTGTTTTTCGGCGTATATACGGCGCACCGGGCGCAGCTCGCCGCCACGGCTACGGCTTTCTACGGCGCCGATGCGCGGGCGCTGATGGTGTCTTATAAAATCTCTCCCGATGAGATTGATTCCAAATTATTTATTGAATTTGCTCGCTCCTGCGGGGACATCACGATCTTCAACGGCTCGATTAAAAGCCAAGGTAATGTCTGGCACGGTATTTATTCATCAAAGCCGGATTTCATTATGTCGGTGACAAGCGGCAGGAGATTCACTGCCACGGATTTTGCTAATTTATCAACCGTAGCCGTGGTCATCGGCTCCAATCAAATGAGTATGGATAGTTTCAAGAACGATCCGAATTTTGAAAAGAAGGAAGGACAGCTCTATTTCAAAGGGTATCAGGTCATTGGCGAGTTGATTGTCAACACGAAAAATATTTCAAGCAGTGGCGTAATCCGAATCATGAGCGAGGGCTATACCTGCCAGACCGGGATTTTCGTGCTGGATGCCGGAGACGCCTTAAACACAAACAAACGTTTCGATGAACTGATGGACTATTTGAAAGATCATGAGTTGAGCGTAGAGGAATGTGAACTGCCGCAGACCACCGAGAGCATTTCAAAGTTTTTCGGGGTAAAGACGCTGAATCTGCTGATGATCGGCTTTTGTATCTTCGCGGTGATTATCTCAACCGTTCCTATTACCGCGATGTGGGCGCAGCGGCGGTTTCGGGAGATCGCTGTGCGCCGTCTGATCGGTGCGAACGTATTCGGCATCTTTCTGGGGATTGGATTGCGCCTATTTTTATTGTATAATCTCGGCTTTTTCGCTGCATATGGGATCGAGAAGGCGCTGGAGACGGCCTCGTCCCGGATCCAACTGCCAGGGCTGCTGTCCGAGTCCATGCTGATAGCTTACTTTTCCGCGCTTGGAGTGAGCATCCTGACTGCGTTAATACCGATGATCCGGTGTATGGCGATCGAGCCGGGCGACGCGCTCCGAAAGGATTAGGTGGCTGAAATGAAGATTTTATTTTCTGAAGCCCTGACAAGTATTTATAAAAGCATTGTCCTAAGCGTTCTGATCATTCTGATCATCTCCGGAAGCGTATTTCTGATCGGCGGAACCGCAGGATATTATACGAATACGCAGAACGTACTGGACACTTTTGAGAGTGTTTACAACGACGATTCGACCCGGATGATTGTTTCCACGATGCCGCAGCGGGATATCTATATGAGCAGGGAGGGAATTGAAAAATATTTTCAGACACTAGTCCAATTAAAAGCCAAATATCCGGAATATATCCAGCTGCGTTACGACCGTTCTTCGGTAACGATTCAACATTTTAATGGCCCTGATAAGCTGCTTTATTTATATGACGAGGGAACACCGGTAAAAAACCGGAATTATCCTTTGAACAATTTAACCGATCTCAACAATGTAAATTCTCTGACGGTCTCGCCCGAATTTTTAAATATTTTTCATCTTGGCATTTCTGAGGGAAAGGACTTCGACGGATACTCAAAACAGGAGTTGACTTATTCAAAGGACGGCGTTTATCCGGTGATCCTCGGGCATGATTTCGCCGAATATTACAAAATCGGCGACACGTTTTCCGTGGTCACCGATCCTGCCATCCCCATCATAAACGTCTATAAGGTCATCGGCTTCCTGCGGGAGGGCTGCGCAATTCTCGATACATACGAAAAGAGTTTAAAAACCGATGAGGGGACGGAGGATTCTCTTATTTATCTGGACAACTATATGGTGCTTCCGGCGCTGGATTATACGCCGACCATGGATTTATATCCCGAGAAAAGTAAAATCGGGGATTTTTATTATTTCATGTACCGGCATTATATGTACATGCTTGTCGTATCAAGTGAAAATCCGGACAAGGTTGTCTGGAATGTCAACGACTTTTTCTGGGCGAACGGCTATTCCGAGATTGAGGGTTGGAATATCATGAATATTCCGCGCTCTTTGAAAATTGAGATCGACGATTATTTTAATCTGTTACTGTATTGCAGCGTCTTTATCGCGGCGACTGCGGTCATCTGCATAAGCGCCAACATTAGTAACAAGATCAACCGGAATCTCAAGAAATATGCAATTCACCTGTTATGCGGAGCCAAATTATCAACGGTGAGGGCTTTTGCGGCGGTGGAGGTACTTTTACTATTATTGATTTCGAACATTATTGCAGGAGTATTATTGTTTTTAATCGGGCCGAAAGTATTTACATTTTCACTTGCAAATCTTTATAATACGACCGTAAGTATCTCATGGGTCAGTATAGCAGCCATGCTTGCGCTTGATCTGATTGTTTTCTTGCTCTCGCTTGCCTATCCGCTGTGGCGCATCAACCACGCCGAATATGATACATTCTTAAGGGGGAATGAATGATGGAAAACATTATCGAACTGAACGACGTCCACAAGTATTACGGAAAAGGCGATGGGCTCGTCAGGGCCTTGAACGGCGCGACGCTCGGCATCAAAGAGGGCGAGATGTGCGCCGTGATGGGCAAGTCCGGCTCGGGAAAATCGACGCTGCTCTACGTCATGGCCGGGCTGAACAAGGTGGATAAGGGCGATTACCGGTTTCAGGATAAGCCGGTCAATCTGAAAAATCCGAACGCCCTTTCGCGGTTTCGAAAAGACAACATCGGGTTGATCGTGCAAAATTTTGCTTTGATCGAGGATCAGACGGTGTTTTACAACGTCGCGCTGCCGCTGAAGTACAAAGGATTGAGCCGTAATAAAATCCAGAAGCGGGTCATGAAGGTTTTAGAAATGCTCGAGATTGCCGACAAGGCCAAAAATTACCCCGGGCAGCTCTCGGGCGGACAGCAGCAGCGGGTGTCGATCGCGCGGGCACTCGTTAAAAAAGCCGAAGTGCTGCTCGCCGACGAGCCGACCGGATCGGTCGACGAGGCCACCGAGGACAACATCATGGCGTTATTCCGCAAGATCAACACCGAACTGGGCAAGACCATCGTGATCGTGACCCACGATGAAAAAGTCGGCAATCTCTGCGACCGGATTATAAGATTATCAGACGGGCGGGTTGTGAACGCGGGGTGAAGATAGAGTTATTCCAAACTAAAAACGAGCGGGTGAACCGCTCGCTTTTTTTGGCGTTTTTCGGAGTTTATTTCTCCCACTTATCCGTCAACGCGTTGATCTGGTCGGCGAATTTGGCCAAATCTTTGTTTGACATACCCTTTTTTGCATTAATTAAAGCCGCAAGGCGTTTTCCTGCGCTGACAAGGCGGTCAAACACGGTAGAAACGGCAGCGGCGGGCTGCTTCTTATCAATTGACACCGGTTGGGCGAGATAAAGATACCGTTCGGACAGAAGGTCAAAGGTTGTACCGCTGTAAGGGGTGTCCGCATCAAGTCCCAGTGAGCGCAGCTTGTCCCTGTATTCTTCGCAAACGGTGTTATCGCCGTGGTTGACAAAGACCTTTTTCGGCGCGGGGTTATATTGTGTGATCCACTTCAGCAGTTCGTTTTCATCCGCATGTCCGCTGATGCCGGGCAGATTGACGATATCGGCTTTCACGGCGATCTCCTCGCCGAAGAGCTTTACGTTTTTTTCGCCGTCGAGCAAAATCCGCCCAAGCGTTCCGACAGCCTGATATCCGACAAAGACGATGCTGCATTCTTTTCGCCAGAGATTGTGTTTCAAATGATGCCGGATCCGGCCCGCTTCGCACATCCCACTCGCCGAGATGATGACCTTCGGTTCGGTGTCGGTATTGATCTGCCTGGAGTCATCGCTTGTGACAGTGGTTTGAAGGCCGTCAAACTTGATCGGGTCAATGCCTTTTTGATGCAATTCACGGGTCTCCTCATCAAAATACTGCGGATCGGTATTGGCGAAAATACCGGTTGCCTCGATCGCAAGAGGGCTGTCAACAATGACTCTGAAGTTCGGATAACGGGTGAGCCCTTCGGATTTGATACGCCGGATGAAATAGAGCATTTCCTGCGTTCTGCCGATGGCGAATGAGGGGATTACGACATTGCCGCCCCGTGAGAAGGTGCGGTCGATGATCTCGGCTAACGCCTTTGCATAATCGGGCGGCGGTTCATGGGTTCGGTTGCCGTAAGTGGACTCGGTGACAACGTAATCCGCCGGAGCGGGGTATTGCGGGTCGTTGACGAGCGGCTGGTTGATGTTACCGATATCGCCGGAGAAGATGATGCTTCTCGACATGCCGTTTTCGGTCAACGTCAGCCGGATGCTTGACGACCCGAGCAGATGCCCTGCGTCTGTTAAATTGAACTCGATGCCCTCATAGATATTAACGGTTTCCCGATAACCGCAGGTCTCGAATAAAGTCAGCGAGCCCTCGGCATCCTCCATGGTATACAGCGGTTCAAACGCTCTGTCGTCGGCACGTTTTGCCTTGCGATTGCGCCATTCGGCTTCAAATTCCTGAATGTGCGCACAGTCGCGCAGCATAATCCGGCATAACGCCGCAGTTGCGTCGGAGCAGTAGATTTTACCGCGGAATCCGTTTTTATAAAGCAGGGGGATTAATCCCGAATGATCGATATGCGCATGGGTGAGCAGCATAAAATCAAGCGTACCGTCCGCAACCGGTATCTCTTGGTTCTCAAATTGATTCGGACCTTGTTCCATACCGCAGTCCACCAGGAACCGTTTTCCTGCGGCCTCCAGATAGGTACAACTCCCTGTCACTTCATGATCCGCACCGATAAACGTGATTTTCAAGTCAACACCTCCGCATGGTTATTAAAGTAAATTATACCGCTTTTACCCGCTTATGTAAACTATGTCCGGTAATTCGGCGGCATTATACATCACAATTTTACTATTTTTTTAGATTCGACACAATTTTTGCTTGAAATATCTGTCTCTCTGTATTAAAATAAGAACAGAAATACAATCGGAAAGGAGAGAGAATATGAACAGCGGAGCCGAAAACATTAAAGACCAAACGAACGGCATGGTTAAATTCAAAGATAAGGGTAAGAAAAAAGTTACACTTAAGGGAAAATTAATTTTCGTAGTCATTTTAATCTGTGTGGTTCAGCTGCTGTTCATGACAGCCGGCTGCATTTTCGTGTTCGGCGGCATCAATGACCGTTCTAAACGGCATATTGAAAATGCCTTTTTCACCACCGTGGATTTTGTGGATTCCATCGAGGCATATACCGATAAAGTAGCCGCGACTTTAAGCAGCGAAGTCAATTTTAACTATATTACGCAGGACAGTTTTAAATTGGAACCGTTGAAATCGAACACCGAAATGGATCGAGCATATAATATGCTGCAAATGATTGTGGCCGACTCAAAGCTTACTGAAGCCGGCCTGTATTTTCCCGTTGAATATATATCTATCACCTCCGGATTAGGGGTTTCATTTAATGATAATGTCACAGACAGCAAAGAATTTAATTTATATCAATTGTATATGAACGAATCGAAAAATTTGTTTATAAATTATACCGATGTGTTTACCGGGAGAACCGGTGTTTATTATGTATATAAAATACCGGACAGCGGGACGCCGCGGATGGTCTTTTTGTTTTTAAAAGTAGCGGATGACTTTTTCGATGCTGCAATGAGCAATGACCCATCGGGTGTGGACGGTGAATTTGTCACACTGCTGACGGGTAACACAGTCTTATTCTCCACTGATACTGAAAACGGCGCCAACGGCGCTCTGTTAAAAGCCTTTTCGCAAAACGATGAACACGGGCAAAAGATTATAAATGCAAACGGTGTTCGTTATTTTACTTATGCGGATTATGATAAATCCGGATCTGTTAAAGCGATTTATGCCGCACCTGCTTCTTCTTATTATAATGAGATGTACCGATTTTTATCTGTAACGGGCATCTGTCTTGTCCTCGACATCCTGGTTTGGATTTTCTTTGCGAGAAGTTTGATCATCAAGACGGTCTATGATCCGGTCATGGATCTGGTCTCGCGGCTCGAAAAAATCCAAAATAACGATTATGACGTCATTCAGAAAGAATTCGAGGAGCGCGAGTGGGATGAAGTGACCCGCGTCTTCAATATGATGGTGCGAAAAATCAAAACCAATATCAACGACTCTTATCAAAAAGACCTTTTGATGAAGAGTATGGAACTGAAATTTTTACAGAGCCAGATCAATCCCCACTTTTTATATAACACACTTGATTCGATCGCCTATAAGGCCAATGCCGGCGAAATTGTCGACGTCAACAGGATCACGGGATACCTTTCAAAGATGTATCGTTTGGTTTTTAACAAGGGAAACGATTTTCTCGGCGTCGGGGATGTTTTGCTCTGCTGCGAGATGTATTTGAAAATATGCGAATTCAAATACAGTAATTTTGAATTCCGCATCGAATGCGAAGAAAATATCAAAAACATTGAGATGCTCAATCTGATTGTCCAAACGATTGTCGAAAACGCGGTGGTTCACGGCTTCGATTCTTCCCGCAAACGATTTATCATTATCATAAGAGCCTACCGTATGGAGGAGAAACTCGTCTTCGAGATTATTGACAACGGCAAGGGCATCAATAAAAACCGATTAGAAGTATTTCAACAGCTGCTTGATGACGAAAACTCGCACAGTGAATCCGGCCTTGTAAATGCGCAGAAACGGATTCAGCTTTATTACGGCAATCAATACGGAATTAAACTGAAAAGCCGCCAGGGATGCTATACGAAAGTAACGGTAACAATGGCGGCGGAAAAACCGCAGCCGGTAATTCACCAGCTTGAGGACTTTGAAGTGGAGGAAGAAGATGTTTAACATTCTGATTGTAGATGACGATATGAACATCCGCGCGCACGTTCGCAGTATCTGCAGAAGAGCGGGGGACGGTATCGCGATATATGAGGCTGTCGACTCCCAGGAGGCGTTGACACGGCTTGAAGAACACATCATCCAACTCTGCATTATGGACTTGCATTTGCCGGATATGCTCGGTACCGATCTGTTGAAAATTGTCAAACAACAGTATGGGGGCATCAAAGTAATCATGCTCTCGGGGGACAGTTCATTCGGAGCGGTGCGCCAGTCGTTCATGTACGACGCCGATGATTACATTGAAAAACCGGTCGATGAGATGTCCCTGCTTCAAAAGGTTTATGAGATGCGCAAGAAATATTTTCTCGGCCTCAAAACTATTGAGCTGCCTAAAAAAAGTATCTCCGAATATCTCTCATTTTCCATGAACGAAGACTTTTCAGCCCTCGGCCGCGACAATGATGACCGATACGATCAGCTCCGGAACCGCTACGACCTCGGTTTCGACTTTTCCGGCGGCGCGATTTGTTCGATTGAGCTCGGCGGCCTCGATAATGCTGCAAATGCCGAATTTTATTACAGTTACCTCGCGGAACAGATCAAACGGGATTTTCCGAATATTACAATTGTTTTCATGTTTTTCGGCGGACGGCTTACCGCTGTAATAAACGGCTCGCTGAATGAAGAATTGGTACGTGCCCGGTTTACGGGCATCAAGTCGATTTTCAATGAAAACGGCATCTCGGTTTCGGTCTATATCTCAGAGCGTTTTAATGGAAAAGTCGGATTCTTTCCCGCATACCGGACACTTCTCGATATGGTACGCAATAGTGAAATGTACGGAAAGAACGAGATTGTCGTCTCCTCCGGCGGTGAATCAAACCGCTCTCAGGTGGCTCTTGTGCAGCGGGCAAAGCGCTATATTCAGGAGATGGTCTATGAGAGTTTTTCGTTGGTCAACGTAGCGGAATATCTCGGCATCCACCCAAACTATCTGTCCAAAGTGTTTAAGCAGGCAGAGGGAATTGCTTTCACCGACTATGTCTGCGACTGCAAAATGCAGGAGGCAAAAAGGCTGCTGACGGAGACGAATCTTAAAATTTATGCCATCGCCGAAAAACTGCATTATTATGATACCGGTTATTTTATTCGTATTTTTAAAAAGTATTACGGGGTATCGCCAAATCAGTTTCGGCAGCGTTCGGTGTAACGGATTGTGCATATTGCACAATCATATAAAAACAACAGAGCCAATAAAAGAGATGTAATTTTAAATATAATTAGTAAAAATGACGACTAATTAAAAATATTACGTCTGAATTTCCTTATGGCGAACAGATGAATTAGTAAGAAAAAAACAAATTTACACGAAATTGCCACGAATAAGGCAAAATGTTAAATTAGTACCATAAATGTTAAAATAGTATCATTTAAAAATATACAAACAACGGTTATAATGAATTAGAACACTGAACTGGGTATCTGTCTGTTCAGAAATTCCTATATCTATCAAAGGTGGTGCCTTTACTTATGAGCGTTGCGACACGGACCGAAGTTGAAGAGGTTCGGAGCCCGTTACAAAAAGTGGAACCGAGGCCATGGGGGCTCTCGCCTCAAGATCTGATCGTGTATCTGATGATCTTGCCGGCAGTTTTAATGTATGTTATCTTTACATACGTCCCGATGCCCGGAATGTTTACGGCATTCTGCGAATACACATCCGCCGCCGGGTTTAAAGCCTGGACCGGTATGGAAAATTTGGTCGGGCTGATGCGAATGAGCGATTTCCCGCGGGCGCTCCGCAATAACATTATGTACGCAGCACTCGGCTATGTCATCAATTTCCCGGCGCCGATCATTCTGGCACTGATGTTCAATGAAATGCGGGCACAAGGATTCAAGAAGGGCATTCAGACGGTGACGACGGTTCCGCACTTTATCAACTGGGTTGTCATCGGCGGCATTTTTAAAATCCTGCTCGACCCGGACTACGGCTGGATTAACAGCTTGGTCGTAAAGCTGGGCGGTCAGTCGGTTTACTTCCTGGGCGATCCGAAATGGTTCCCGTTCATGTATGTTCTGCTGTCGCTTTGGAAAAGCGTGGGCTGGGGTACCATTTTATACTTAGCTACAATGGCTTCAATCGACCATTCGCTGTATGAAGCTGCGGCAATCGACGGAGCAGGCAGATGGCGCCAGACCTGGCACGTGACCCTGCCGGCTCTGAAAGGCATTATCCTTCTGCAATTAATCATGTCTTTCAGCGGCATTCTCAACCTGTTTGACTCGATGTTTATTTTGGGCAATGCATCGAACCGCGACGTATCGCTCGTTCTGGACACCCTGGTCTACTATACCGCTTTCGGAGGAAGCCAGGACGGAAACTTCGGCCTTTCGTCTGCTATGAGCTTGTTTAAAACTGCATTCGGTGCAATTATGACCATCATCGTCAATCAAACCGCTAAAAAGCTGTCTGACGACGGCCGCGGAATCTTTTAAAGAGGAGGCGAGAATATATGCTGCGTTCAAAAGGCGAAAAAAGATTCGGCGTTGTAAACAATATCTTGATGGTAATGTTTTCGATCTTTTTCATATTTCCCGTCATTTTTGTCATAAAAACCTCGTTGGATATGTCTACTCCTTCGATTGACCTCACGATTTTCCCCCGCGAATTCACTACGATGTTTTATCAGATGATCGTGTTGGATTCCTCAGTCTACCGTCCGTTTCTCAACAGTGTTTACATCACGGTGCTCGGTGCCGCAGGCGCGATGGTATTCAACTGCATGGGCGCTTATGCGCTTTCCAAGCGTGATTTACCCGGCATGATCAACATGGTTTATTTCTTGATCGTCATTCCGATGTTCATCGGCGGCGGTATGGTAGCCGGCTTCCTGCTGATGAAATCGCTCGGCTGGTTCAATACATACAGAGTTTTGATTATCCCAGGAATCATCAGTGCGTTCAATATGGTCGTCATCAGAAACTATTTCTGGGGCTTGCCGAAATCGTTGTTTGAGGCGGCGAAAATCGACGGGGCCGGTGAATTTACGGTTTTCACGAAAATCATACTCCCGCTGTCGAAGTCGGTTATCTCAGCGACGACACTGTTCACCGCAGTCGGTTATTGGAACCAATATATGCCCTCCATCCTGTATATTACCTCCAAACCCGAGATGAGAACGTTCCCGGTAAAAATCCGCGAGATCTTCTTCGTCAATTTCGGGCCGACGCGTATCAATGAATTAAACGAACAATTAAAAGCGATGGGCATACAGAATGCCAGCGCCGGCTCGTTGAATCCAGATGCGCTCGGAGCGGCGATGACCATAGTTTCCTTCCTTCCGATTCTCATTCTCTATCCGTTCATGCAAAAATACTTTGCTGCAGGCATGCTCAAGGGTTCTATTAAAGGCTGATAAATCATTTCGAATTAAAAGAGGCGGATATTATCCGCCTCTTTTTCTTATCATCATTAAGTTTTTTTTATGCTCTTTATAGTTGAAAATATGAAAGTCAAAAATTTCTTGCAATCATCACAAAACAACTGTATAATCACTATAAAAGCGCTCGAACGGAGAAGAAATAATGGAAAATTATAAAAAAGAATTCTATAAAAAGCTGCCGGAAGATATGGATATTGAACTGCAGCGGCAGTGGAAGAAATATTTCCTGCGCAAAGATGCGATATTGGTAGGGATGTCGCTGTTGATTTTTATTGCAGCACAAAATATCCTGGGTGTGATTATATCTTTAATTCCGGCGCTCAGCTCAAAGGGTCAATTGACAGATCAATTGTTTCAAACGTTTGTCTATGTCCTCAGTATGGGTATCCCCTTTTTTATTCTGTTTTTCGTCACAAAGCGGGATAAGGGTGAATTGATTTCAGCGGAGATGCCGAAACCTCACACCTTTCTGCCGGTCGTTTTTATGGGCATCGGATGCATTCCGGTTTTGCAAAATATCGCGGGATATTTTGACCAGTTCCTCTCCTTAATCAAGTTGAATACTTATCAGCCGCTGCTCGATGCCGCTTTTTCGCCGGTGACCGAAACCGGTGCGTTGATTGTACAATTTGTCTGCACTTCGCTTTTAGCTGCGATTTTTGAGGAATTCGCCTTCCGCGGCGTTATTCTGCAGATTCTGCGCAGATACGGCAATATCTTTGCAATTGTTTGTTCCGCTTTCGTTTTCGGTATCATTCACGGCAATACCTATCAAATTCCTTTTGCCTTCCTGTTCGGCCTTGTACTCGGCGCAGCGGCGGTTTATACCGGTTCTCTCTGGACTCCGGTATTGCTGCATCTGATCAACAACACAATCGCTTTCGGTTTGAATATTGTTGCCGAAAAGCTCGGTGAACAAATCGGCGATGTCGTCACCTATATCACTTGGGGTGTTCTCTTCCTGATTGGAGCGATCGCGGCGATTTTTACGGCCGCGACCGCAAAAAAGAGCGGGGTATGGAGAAACGACCGGCAGCCTTTTGAATTGGACGGAAGGAAAAAGGGGTACGGTGTCTTTTTTAAAGCTCCCACGATTCTCATCAGCATTGTTTTAATGGCTGTTACGGCTTTCTTCATGACCACGTTGATTCAAGACTGGGTGAACAGCATTTTCCCGTATGCAAATTTCTTGGGATAACGACTTCATGAATTATGAATTGTGAATTCATGAAAACGGCGTTAGCCTTAGCGTCATCTGCCGCCGAAAAAGGGGATGTACCGGTAGGTGCTGTAGTCGTCAAGGAAAATAAAATTATCGGATGCGGCCAAAACCGCTGTCAGAGTAAAAAAGATCCGACGGCGCATGCTGAAATCGAAGCCATTCGGCAAGCAGCTATTGCCGTCAGCGACTGGCGGCTGACTGGCTGTACGCTCTATGTGACACTGGAACCGTGCGCGATGTGCGCAGGAGCCATCATAAATTCCCGAATCGAACGGGTTGTCATCGGCGCAAAAGAAGACCATACCGGATGCTGTGGGTCGGTCTGCAATCTTTTTGCGATGCCGTTTTCCGGATTTGTTAAAATTGAAACCGGCGTGCTTGAAGAAGAATGCAAAACACTGCTGCAGCGTTTCTTTCAAAAAGCAAGATAGTCAGTTTGCACAAAAAATAGGAATCGGATTTGACATCACTGCCAAAATCAAGAAAGTTTTCCACATTTGCAAGACAGAGTATGGACAATCTGTGAAGGTTATGCTATTATAAAAAAGAACAGTTGGTCGGTTTTTTGGCCATGGCTGCCCTGCAGCCGCCTGTTCGTTTATCTCCCTCTCTTTTAACCCCTTATTTTGTGCCTCATGGCACTTTTTTTTACAAAAATTTTATTTCAATAAAAGTTGTAATAAAAAAATGACAAATAATTAATCAAAGCTGATAAATTTCGAAATCGTCAAATGCGGTCCGGTACCTCTTCGAACATATAAAAAACGGTCGATATTTAATAATGGGTCTTGACTAGAACAGAGGGTTATCACGGAACAATTTCAAGAGGATGTGGTACAGATCCTGCCCTCTGTGGTTAAAACGAAACTCAGTCTCCTTCAAGTAGGGTTCAAATAAATCTTTAG
>Ga0209098_1002344_pt1 | contig 16798 bp, 22 predicted proteins | sample AD_JPNHW1_MetaG_FD_184429 | JGI IMG/M metagenome (GOLD analysis project Ga0209098, IMG submission 184429) | Active sludge microbial communities of municipal wastewater-treating anaerobic digesters from Japan - AD_JPNHW1_MetaG (SPAdes) (version 2) | ecosystem: Engineered > Bioreactor > Anaerobic... | reverse complement strand
TCGTAGTCAATTTATCAACCCCTGCTTTGGGAGCAGAGGGTCGAAGGTTCGAATCCTTTCGCCCCGACCAAATGGAATCAGATACTTAGGACCGTGTTTTACGGTCCTTTTTTTGATTTTTGTGCCCATGCAACCCTCGTGCAACTCGAGCCCCTCTGAAGAGATACCTCCTCGCAGAACGCTATGGCGCGAGGCTTTCGGGTGCCCTACATTGGCTTTGCCGGTTCCCGTGCCGGCGATCTCTACCTCGCCCCCGGCTGGTCACTGGGGGCTTTGCGTTTCCTTGAAGGTGCGCCTATGTGCGGCCGCTTCGGTCTCTACGCTACAGGTGAGGAACTTGCAGACCAGCTCGGGAGTCCGCGCCTAGCCAACTTCCAAATCGAGAAACGCTACAACATCGCGCCCGGCCAGTGGTTCATCATCGTGCGCCCTGAGAGAAGTGAGCGGGTTCCCTTGCTTGCCCGCTGGGGGCTCGTCCCTAGCTGGGTCAAGGATCCTGAAGGGGGTCCGAAGCCGATCAACGCACGAGCGGAGGGCATCAGCTCCAAGGCGGCCTTCTGCGGGGCGTTCAGGCACGGCCGCTGCGTGATCCCGGCGAGCGGCTTCTACGAATGGCAGGCCATCGGGAAGGCGAAGGTGCCCCACTGCATCAGGCCCAAGGATGGAGGCATCTTCCTGTTCGCGGGCATCTCGGATACCTGGCTAGGTCCGGATGGCACCGAGTTGCCCACGGCCGCCATCGTCACCACGGAGGCAAACGATCTGATGCGGCCCATCCATGACCGCATGCCCGTCATCCTGCCCCGGGAGGCGCTGGGGACCTGGCTGGATCCGGAGAACCGGCACCCGGAAGACCTGCTCCGGCAGTTCCCCGCAGAGGCCATGGAGGCTTGGCATGTGAGCGCGGCCGTGGGGAACACGCGGAACGATGGTCCAGGGCTGATCGAGCGAATCACCAACGGCGGATTTTAAGTCCGCTGCATCTGCTGATTACGAATCAGCTGCTCCGTCCATAGAACATCAACCTACGCATTTGAGGCCCTGGATTGCTCGTTCTGCATCTACGCGCAATGGGTTCGCGTCTGACTTATTTCTCGCCAAACCGAATTGAGGTGATACTTACTTGTGAACTTCTCGTATTTGACTTTTAGGCACATATCCAAAAACATTTGCAAGGGTGTCAAGTACGCCATACCGCATCGACCAGAACACCACTATAGCTATGGCTCCAATGATGATGACGACAACATTTGCAATGATATTCTGTCCGATACCACTATAGAAACCACTCTTTTTAGCCTTCTCAATAACCTCTTCCGCTGCCTCTCTGTGAGATCCGCGAATATCTTCCAGTTTTGACTGGTGAATGGATTTGTAATAATTTTCAATATTTTCTGCTGCTTCCGCAACAGCTTGTTCCGTGTATTGATCCAATATTTCCTTCGCTTCGAGGCGATAGCCATTCAGAGCATGGTCAGTATTAACCATTGTATGAAAGGCCGTCATTTCAGAATCGTAAGGCTTTCTTTCGTTATCCCTCTCGAACGATTGAATCCATTCGACTTTTTGGGTTTTATATTGTGCATAAGCAACAATACCCACAATATCGCTAGAACTTTGGACTAATTTAGAAAAAATGAAATTATAGACCCGTTCTCCTGCCTGGGTCATCTGTGTCTGTCCAAAGCAATGGTTCTTTGTGCTTTAGCAAACATTGTATTCATTTGTTCTTCTGTATGCTTTGTGGTCGAAATAATTGCTCGAATTTGTGGAGATTCACATTCACACCTGTAAGTCTTGGGTGTGCCACTGTTGGAAAGTCGATAATTCACACGCTCAATGAAGTCACCGTTTACAACGAAGATCCGTGGCGTTTTCATTGGATGGTCACCTATTCAAGGACTGGAAGGGTTGGTTGCTCTACACACTAGGATATCGTCTCGGTCAAGGGGTTGGATGATCTGAGAATTCATTGGTTCCCCCACCGGACCATCCGATGGGGGGCATTTCTTCTTCGCGCCAGCGTCGGGGATCCAGATGAAGGTGCTCATGCTAGTGCCCCGCCAACAAGCCACCGACGCGCATCTCGGTCATGATGGTCTCCCGAGTCTTGGCGGCGATCAGGTTCCCGAGAGCGGGGAGGGACTTGGATTCCGTCTTCGCGTCCACGGTCCCGTCGCGGGCGATGCTGATGTGGTTCACGACGGAGATATCCCCGACTCCACCCAGCTTGTTGTTCGGGACGATGGTCCCGGAGGACTTCGGCACGAACACTTCCGGCCCCACCTCGCCCACGATGTAGGGGGTGTTGCCGGAGACTGGGCCGCCGGAAGCGCGAGGGGCGAAGATCATGCTTCCCGAATCGCTGAGGATGGATGACGTTCCCTGATAGCCGATCGAAGATCCTAACCCACCGATGAGCGTTCCAAGCCATCCGGCAAGCGGCGTGGTCACGTTCTGCTGCATGGCCAGCCGGGCGAGATCCAGCAGCATGGAGGAAATCAGATCGTTGAATGATGCCTTGCTTGTGAAGCAGAAGTCCACGAAGGCGTTCGTAGATGAGAAAGACCAGTTATTGATTGTGTCGCGCAGGTCGCCGAATGCAGCCGTGACGACGGGGGCGGCGTCCTTGAGGTTCTGCATCCCGACGAGGTAGGCCTCGAAAGTGATGGTTCCGTCCTGGAGCGCCTGATTCAGCGCGGTCTCGGCCTGCGCGAGGCTCTGGACCTGATTCCAATAGGGGGTGATGATGCCCATGGCGGTGTTGTAGGTCTCCCCCATGCGCTCAACTTCCTGGTGGGCGGTCTCAGCGGCTTCCTTCTCGGCTTTCGCGTTGGCGATTTGGACTTGGACTCGTGTTGACTCCTTGGCGAGATAGGCGTCTTCCCACGCGGCCACATCGCTCTGCTGCTGCTTCAGGTCCTCGATCCGGTCGTGCTCCTGGACCAGAACTTCAAGCTGTCGGCCCTTGAACCCGGCATGCTCCATTTCGAGGCGGTAGGCGTCACTCTCCGCTCCCATGAGTTTCAGATACTCCTCGCGGAGCTTTGTCACCTCGTCTGTGTATTTGTCTCGGCCAGTTGATCCGTTGCCGTTCCCTCCGCCAGCTAGTCCAGCCGACTTGATTTTGGCAAGCTCCTGGTTGATGAGTCCCATTCCCACAGGGCCGGTCTCAGTGATGTTTCCGGGGATGCCAGCTTGCCTTCGAAGGTTCCAGTAGTCCGCATTGTCGGAATTGATGGCGTCCCAGCCCTTCCGGAATTTTTTGAGCCCTGCATCGTTATTCCCGAAGAATCTGGCTCCCGTGAACTTCTCGAACACCACATCCACGCCTTCACCAAACAAGGCGTCCAGGTTGACGAACATATCCTTAAGCCCACCAAGATCCTTTGTTAGATCTCGAAGATGTGCGGACATCATTGCAAGGATGTCTGTCGTGCCCGACATCCAACTACCATCCCCGTCTGTCCCGAAGATGTTGGAGAGTTCTTTCCCGATTCCAATCAGGTTCTTGGCGACCAAACCGAGGTTTTCATTCGCTCGTTCCGCCTCTTCGGAGTTGTCTTGGAGCCATTTCTTCGTGTCAATCAACCCCTGGTTGATGGCATAGACACTTTCTCTGAAGGCATCACTGAACAATCCCCCCAGCACAACCTGCAGGTCGTCCGCATACCGTTTCATGGAGAGCAGCTGCTTCCCAGCGGTACCCATGGAGGCCTCGTAGGCTCCCGCGAGCGCCGGGCCCCTCTCCAGAACCGCGTTCATGCGGGCCGTGGACTTCTCGTTCTCGGTCAGTTCCTTGGTGCTCTTCCCGATCTGGACCGCCAACTTGGCATAGCTCTGTTCGAAGTTGACGTTGATGCCAATGGTCCGCAACACGTCCGTCTGGCCGCTCTGGATGCCGTAGATCATCCGCTGGAAGGCCTCGCTGGAATTGATGTTCCCGACCACTGCCGCGTCCTGCGCCTCCCGGGCGAGGTCCGTGGCCTTGGCAAGGTCAATGTGCGCCTGAGCCATGATGGCGAGCGTGTTCCGCGACTCCACCATGGAGATGCCCGTCTCCTGAAGCGCCCTGGCGTAGTTCTCCATCTGCTGGGAGGTGTAGCCCGCGTTGTTCCCCACCACGCCCATGACCACGCCCAGCGTCTCGTAGCGGGCGGAAAGGGTTGCCGCATCCCTGGCAAACTGTACTAACTTCCAGGACCCCCATGCGGCCATGGCCAACTTGGTTGCCCTCTCCAGATAAGCGGCCGTTTTCGTCATGCCCTGCATGGCGGTGTCGGCTTTGGCAATGCCCGTCGAATCAACAGCTATACATAACGTGGCTAAATCTGTCATGGGTGGACCCCTTTCCTACTGCACAACAACACGCCCGCGGGGATGGAAGCTCTTCTGTGCTTCAGGCTCATGAGGTCAGTCCTCGGGAACCGGGGCTTCGGTGTCGTCAAGCCCGGTCTGCTTGGCCCTGGCCATGGCAGCCTTCACCTGCTCATCGAAGGTTGGCTGTTCGGGGGCGCCATCCTTTTGAAGCTCAAAGCGTTCCAAGGCGCTCAGCTTGGACCGCAGCCGGTCACGCTGCTTGACGGTATCCTCATAGTCCCGTTTCGCCGCGAGAAGTTTTGTTCGCGTGGTGAGCGTTCCGAAGTCAGTCGGGCGAGTGTCCCCGGAGTTCACCGAATCCATCACGGCATCCCGGCGAAGCTTGGCGATCTCGCACCCGTAGAAGATTTCCTCGGACTCATCACGCCCGGGAAGCGGCAAGACCGCCAACGGTGTTCCATACAGGCCATTGGCACTCGGGAGCGCCCGGCCCAAGGGATCAATCCGGCCCACGGTCAACGCATAGACAGCGCGCCAATCTTCACGCAGCACGGCGGAATCAAGCGCGGCCTGCAGGGCGGCCGGGTTCTGCGAAAGGGCGGCGGCCTCGTTCAGCAGGAAGCCGAGTTCAGCCATTGCGGTGGTGTAGGCGTCCACTCCCATCTGATCGCGCCGAGGAACGGCGGCATCACGCAGAAGGCCCGCAGAATCCCGCCAGAGTCCCTTCTGTTCCTCGATCACAGCCACGAGGAGCCTCATCTGGGCGTCGAGGGCCGCCAGCTCGGGAGATTGCTTCAGCTTCTCGGAAGCGGTCGACTTCCAGGCCGGGGTATGGTCCTGATCTTCATTAATGGCAATGAGCTTCGAGACTCGGACCTTGTTGAGGGCATCCATCTTTGACGCGATGGCCTCCATCTCAGACTGGCGGTCCTTCAGGCGATTGATGTTGAGCTTGATGAGCATGGGTTACTTCTCCTCCAAGTTGTTGAGGCTGGCTTCCATGTCGGCCACGTTCAGGCCCATGGCCTTGAAGCGGGCCACCTGGGCAGTGATCTTCGTGAGGATGCGCTGCACCTCCGCACGGTATTTCGGGGGCGCGAGCTGCTCACGAAGGGCGGCGAATTCACCAGGAAGGCCCTGGATCTGCGCCTTCAGCTCTTCGAAGTGGTTGGAAAGGTTGTAGTGGAAGTTCATGGTCTACCTCGTGGTGGGGTTGGTGAGAAGGGCTTCAAGCTCCAGCCGTTCCCGGTCATCGGAATGCTTGAGCGCCTGGAACTCATTGCGGAGGGACTGCACGCGCTCGCCGATGTCCTCCAGGAGAGGGGTTGCCCCATCGCAGAGAGCAAGCAGGGGGGCGCGTTCAGGGGCGGGGGACGCGAAGACAAGGAAGCGCCTCACCTTCAGATCCACGGCCAAGGCCTCGATCTGGTGGAGGGTGCCGGCCAGGGACTTGAGGCGGTCGTCCACCTCGTCAAGGGCCTGGAACGCCTCCTGGCGGCGCCTCCTGCGAAGCTTCAAACGAGCCAGCTCATCCATGAAGCCAAGATCGGGCGCGGCTGTTGCACGTTCCGGCAAATGCCGCGAATTTATGCAGCCGCTGAGATCTTCCGCCTCTGCCGCTCACGCGCTTCCGCACGGTAGACCGTGCTCGGTGCTATCCCCAGCCGCTCGCAGATGGCAGGCACGGAAACGCCCTGCCTCAACATCTCCAACACGCGGGCATCCCGCCGGCGTGTCTCGGAGCGGCTGAGGGCCGGGATCCGCTGGCCTGCGAGCTCGATGCGGATCTTCTCGACCGCCAAGTTCGCAAGCCAGCCGGCCGCCTCTGGATCCGGGAGAACCAGGCGGTAGGACTCCTCCAACAGCTGGCGGAATCCATCCAGGGGATCCCGCCTCATGCCGCGCCCCCGTCGCCCCGCGGCCCGTTCCACTTCCGCAAGAAGGGCGTCACGTTCGGCGCTGATCCAGGTTCATCGGGCCAGCCGTGGGAACAGTCCAGGAGGAGAGGGGAAGCGGGAGGCACGGGCTGGGGAGGGGCTGGCATCGTCCTCGGAGGTGGCAGCGAGGTCCCCTCCTTCCAGGCCCGCCCCTGCAGGTCACACGCCGCTTGCAGCTCCGGCCAGGGGCCCGTGACTTGTTGGATGATGCGGGCGGTCTCTCGGGACCAACAATCCCGGGGAGTCGCGCACATCTTGAAGTACCACTCGAATGACCGCGCCAACCAGCCCCGCTTGGTGTCCTGCTTACCCTTGGGCCCCACACGCCAGGCGAGGGTCCAGAGATTCAGGATCGCAAAGCGTCCTTGTCCTTCGAACCAGATGGGACAGATCCAGCCGTGGCTGCCGTGGAATCGCCAGCCAAAGGCCTTTATGATGCCCCGCACGGCGTCGGGGCGGGTTCTCAGCAGTGCTGTGATGGGATCTGGACTGTATTCGGGTAGGGTGTTGGTCTTCAAGGGTGCATGCTGGCCTTTCCCGGGGCCCTCTCGCCCCGCGGCAAGTGGTGCGGTTGTGGGTTACAGGCGGAGCTCGCGCGTGGAGGCCACACGGCGCACTAGCGGGAACTCCGAGTGCACGAGGTATCCCAGGGCATCCGGAAGGTGATCGAGTCCCAGCCGTTTGTCGGGCTCCATGGTGTCATCCCGGTATGTCAGGCCCTCCAGGCAGTGGATGAGCTTCTGGCACCGCTTGTGGATGAAGAGGTGGTGCTCCCCCTTGGCGTTCAGGAAGAGGGCGTTCACCTCGTTGATTCGGTCGGTGACGTTGGGTGCCTTGTAGGGGGCGATCACGCGGAACCCTGCGGCCTTGAGGATGGAGAAGTCCGTCTCCCCGATGCCGGCGGAGGTCTTGCGGGCCCTGCCGCTGGGGTCCGGGTAGACGTTGATCTGCCTGCCGGGATAGCGCCGCTTCAGTTCGTCGGCCATGCGCTGGGTGTTGCTGTTGTTCAGGCTGATCTCATCCCAGATGTGGAGCTGGTCCCCGGCCCGCCCGCCGATCACGGCAGAACAAGGGGAGACGTTGAAATCGCACCCTACCAGGAGCGTGTCCCCCGTCTCCTGTAGGTCCTCCCGGATGTGCACCTTGCGGTCGAAGTTGTCATAGACCAGGCCGGTCATGCTCTCGAAGCTGGCCTCGTACTCCTGGCGGAAGGTGCGCGCGTCGAGCTCTGCCCGGGCGGTCTCGATCTCCTCGGCTCCCACCCGCCCCCCGTCCAGCGTCGTGAACTGGAAGGCCTCCCAGCCGTCCAGAATGTGGGCACGGGTCCAGAGAGTGTGGAAGTGGTTGAATCCCTTCGGCGTGCCGATGAAGAGCGCCCACCCCTGCCGGTCGGAGAGGGCGGGACGCAGCACCTCCGTCCAGGCGTCCTCAGCCATGTCGGCATACTCGTCCAGCACCAGCCCGTCCAGGCCCACACCACGCAGGCTGTCGAAGTTGTCAGCACCTCGCAGGGCGATGATGGAGCCGTTCTTCAGTTCGATGCTGAGGTCCGTCTCGTTCATCTTCCGGGTGCTGCCCAGGGGCGCCAGGAGCGCTTTGAGGATCTTCCAGGCGATCTGTGCGGCCTGGCGGTAGGAGGGCGCCACGAACCAAACGACGCGCCCATCTCCCTTCAGGGCGCACTGCAGGGCCGTTGCGATGGCCAGGTGTGTCTTCCCGAAGCGGCGACCTGCGCACACGACACGGAAGCGGGCCTTGGAGTAGAACACCCGGCCCTGGGCGAGGGAGAGCCGAATAGGTGGGGGGGGTTCCTTTTGGTGTTGATTTGCCACGATGTCCTCTTGACGGAAGTTGAGAATGGATGCACTTTTGTGATGTCAAGAAATGCAGAAATAAGATGGGTTACTTTCGATATCGGCCATTATGTAACCTCCAATCTCAACACAAGTGCAATGGAATCAATCACGGGTCTTCGATGGGCCGAAAACCTTGCAAATCCTGTTGAGAATGCTGCAAAAATGAGCCCTTTCATGGTCAGTTCATCCTGTTTTGTGGATATCTTGGCCATTGTTGAGACTCAATATCGGCTTCGGTTCCGGCGTCACATCGATGCACGGAACCTCGATCACGAGCGGCTTGGGCACGTTCTCTTCGACGGCGATGTCCACCTTGTCCCGCCACTCCTCAGGCGCCCGGTTCTTCAAGAAAAAAATTTGCGCGGCCACGTTGCCAGCCATGGCTGACTCGAACAGGGCGTTCGTGACCATCTTGATTCCGGCAGCACGGCCCCGGTTTATCGCTTCCGACAATTCCACATCCTCGTTTTTACGAAGACAAAGGGTTGACGTGGCAATGCCTATCGAATCGCTAATTTGAGAAAGGCTCAATCCTCGAGAGGCCAGAAGCTCCACCTGGGCCAGGTCGATGGGAACGGGAACACGTCCCAGGCGCCGCTTTTTCTTGGTCATCGGGCACCCCTTCCCACTGGGCTCAATCCGAGGGTGCGCAACCCTCCCGTGTCTAAAGACACACGGGGGGTTGCGTTTACACCAAACGCAACCCTCACCCGCAACGGTTGCACTTCTCCCAGATTCAATGCCTGTGCGGTTTTGAGTGAACTATTCACCCCGACGCGCAACCCTGAAGTGCAACCGTGAAATTTCCCGTTTTTTAGCGCAACCGTTGCGTTCATGCCGCCTCCGGGTTGCTAAGTCTTGCCAATGCTTGAATACCCTTCCGGGTGATGCCCAAATCCAGGGGCTGAATGAGCCCCTTTTCTCGGAGGCGTTTGACGTGGTTGGTGGCCGCCGTCCGAGTGATATCCATGAGCTTGCTGAGGGCCGTGTAGTCCTTCGGGTGATGCTCATGAATGAGGAGCAGGGCATTCATGTATTCCGGGATGGCCTTTATCCGGGTCCATACGGCCTCGCCGTGGATGCCGTGTTCTAGGGCAACCTCCAGGGTGTTGGGAACGGCCTTCCTCCCGCGCTCCTTGCTGAAGCTGATCTTGAACGCTGCGCCCTCTGCCTGGGCACTCTCTGACTTCGTGAGCATGATCGAGGTATCCAAGAAATCCTCGCGCCTGGATGCTCCCCGCTGCTGCCCGTTCTTGCCGGCGTGGTGAACGAGGAGAACGGCGTAGCCCTGATGCCTCAATCCCATCAACCAGCGGAGGATGGTGTCTTGCATGGTGTTGTCGTTCTCATCGAGGCCGAAGGAAAGTGAGCTGAGGTTGTCGATGATCACCAGGGCCGGTTTCCGCCCCTGTGCTGTGAGATCGTCCAGGAGTTGTTTGATTCGCCCTTGGCTCTCGGCTTCGTTCAGATTCAGTGGCTTGTCCTTGGTCCAAAGAGACTCGCTGGGCAGGACTGAAATCTCATCGGGGATACTCCCGCCGCAGAGGAAGCCCATGCGTTCTTGGATCATTTCGGTGGGCATCTCGCCATCAATGAGGACGACGTTCCGGCGCATGGGAACATGCCATTCGAAGAAGGGCGTCCCAGTCCCGACGGCCTTGGCCAGCTCGTCAACGAAGAAGGTTTTCCCGATCCCCCGCTCAGCGGCCACCATGTTGATTGAAGAAGTGCTGATGAAGGGCTCGACAATGTGCTCCCGTGGCGTGGCCTTCAGGCACATGAGTTCAGGCCCGGATACCAGGAAGTTGATTAGGGGCTGACGGGCAGTGGATTCCGTGGCTTCCTCTGGCCACGGAGCAGGCCCTGGAGCCTCCTCGTACCAGCCGTTCACGTCCGAGGGCGGGTCATACTTCGCCCGGAGGTCCCCCCAGTGGTGGTCCTTGCAGCCGTCATGGTGGCAGCGGAAGCCCCTCTTGCCGTCGTTGCCGAGGTAGAGCATGGCGGAACGGTTGGTGTGCTCGGAGTTCATGGGGCAGACATCCCAGACACGGCGCTGACCGTCCTGCCAGGCCTCCCAGTCGGATAGGCCGTCCGTGAGGCCGTGAGCCGTGAGCCAGGCGTCCAGCGCAGCGGTGCCACTGGCCCCCTTCACCTTCTTCTCGGGTTCGGCCGCCTTGACCGGCCCAGCCAGGGCCTCCAGGAGGGCCACAGGCACGGACTGGAGGTCATCGGGCACCTCCAGGAGCCTCGACATCCGATGAGGCCGGTCTGGCGTGCTGTCGCCCTTGCAGACGGGCGTGCCGGCGATCTTGGAGATGCGGCCGGCGTTGCCGTTGACCGAATCGATCTTGACGACATCGGTGCCGAACTTCTGGTCCAAGACCACCAGGTCGCGCCCAATCAGTCCACCATCATCAGCCGGTAGGACGATTCGGTAGAGCAGGTGGAACCCGTTCCCGGAATCGACCACCACAGGCGCCGGCCAGCCCTCGGAGGACAGCCAAGCCCGCACCTTCTGGGCGACGTCCCAGGCCGCCTCCTTCTCGGCATCCGTGGCGCTGATCCCCGCGGGACGCTTGGCGTCTACATCGACCAACATCCAGCGGCGGTGCACGATCTCAGCGTCCGAGGTGGCGCCGTTCTTCTCGGCCTTCTTGATGCGGTTGAAGGCGCGGGCGTGAAGGCCAGGGTTGACGGGGTTGAGGGTGAAGTAGACGCCGCCCGCCTCGAGGATCCTGGCGATGGCCTGCGCGGCGTCCTCCAGGTGATCGGCGTCGAAGAAACCGACACGGTTTTCCGTGTAGTTCCCGTTCCGGACCTGCAGGACGCGGATTTCCCGCACCTCCCCCGGGCCGTAAACGACCTGGAGGAATCGGAGGATCTTCGCAGGATCAGACCGCAGAGGGTTCGTCATCATTCCGCCTTCTTCAGGTGGGCCTCAATCAGGGCCAAGAGATCCTCGTGCCTGAAGTAGGGCTTCCGCCCGATCTTCACGGGGTGGATGAGCCCCTGGGCGATCCAGAGCCGGAAGGTTGACCGGGGCACGCCGCCCATGATGTCGCGGGCCTCATCGAAGCTGTGCAGCAGTTTGTCAGTGTTCATTGGGTCTCCGATGGAGTACGGATGTCTCCGCCTCGGTCCAACTTCGGGCGGGTGGGGGCTACTGCGAGTGGCCTTTCTTGGGGTCAACTGGGGCCAGTTGGCTCCAGCTCATGCCCCAGAGTCCGGCCCGATGTGTAAAGCGCGGGGTTACATCGAGCGCAGTTCCGCCAGCGTCACTCACTGCACCCCGCGGTCAGCCCGCGCTCGTGCAGGTAGGCGCCCACGATGCCGGCCAGGATGTCGAAGTCACCATCCCGGGCCCGCAGGCGAGCCAGAAGGGCATCCGGTGTCGGGAGCTGTTCCACGGCCTTGATCCGGTCCAGCTCCTCAAGGGCCAGGGCGGTGGAGACGGCGATGGGAACGAGGGGGATGGTCATAGCGCCCCCTTGGTGTATTTCTCGATGGCCATAGCCAGGAACAAGACGGGGTCTTTCACGTTCGAGGCGTGATCGATGAGGCCAAGGACAGCGTCCCGCGCGTTCTGGTGGAGTTCGATCGCTTTGGTCTTTTCGTCCGGCGTCAGGTCCGAACCCTTGGCGTGCCTGAGAAGTTTCTGAGGGACACTCTCATCGACGGCGATCGCCAGGAAGCGCAGCGATGTCAGGCTGAAGTCCATGCGCTGCTGGGCCTTCTTTTGAGGTGGGTGGTAGTGGAATCTCACTTTGCGCCTCCAAGTCCGGCCCGCGCCTGTTCGAGCCAGGCCTTTTCCACCTTCCCGTCCGACTGCTGGGCGAACACGCGAGCCTCTTCCGGCCGCGGGAACCACTTGCGCAGTTCCGCCAGAATGGATTTGCGGGTGGGCCCGCCGGCGATGATGTAGCCGTTCATCGGCATGAGGAGGGCTTCGGGGATGGGACCAAGGACACCAACCGTCCGGTACTGCTTCCAGAGGCGGTCTCCCAAGCGGCCTTCAACGTGTTCAATGGCGGCGCTCATTGGGCACCTCCCGCGAAGCAGGCGTTGATGCCGGCGAGGGCTTCCAGCTGGACCTGCCGCGTGGCGGACCGGCTCAGCATCAGGACGGACGGGGGCACCTCCTTCCACTGCAGATCCTTGGCTATCTGGGGGCCCGGGAAGAGAATCCATCCGTTTCCTAGAGACGACGCGGCGAGCAGCACGTCGTTGCGTTCGGCCGCCTCGAAGAGCTCCGGGATGATGCAGGTCTGGGGCCTCTTGAGCCGACGAACCTGGTTGTTGAATGCGTTGATGCCAATCCGGGTGTGCAGGGCTTCGCCCTGGGTGGTCATGGTTCCCGTGGTCATGGTCGCGCTCCTACTTGGTCCGGGGGATGTTGGCGAGCCAGGCTTCGACTTCGACGGGATCCCAGAGCTTGCGCTTCTGGCTCATGCGGATGCAGGGAGGCTTGGCGCTGTCGGGGCGATTCCGCAGGCTCCGCTTGGTGCAGCGGAGGAGTTCGCACACTTCTTCTTCTGTGAGGTAGCGCTTCGGCTGGGGAAGATGCAGCTCCTTCGGCTGCCCTTCCTCGGGGTGGGGGGTGGGTCGATCCATCGGATCCTCCAGGAATTGCCCTCCGGGAGTTCTGGACCCAAAATGTATGGGCCTAGCCTTCGGGCGGGGTTAAGGGCGATCCGGAGCGTCTGCCGTAGGAAGTCGGCGCTTCGGATCGTTTCAACGTTATGGGTTCTGCCTACAAGTCAAATATGTCTTTTCGCGTCAATCTATGACAGTGGGACAAATTTAGGCCTCGGATTTAGCTTTTTTGTCCCCCCTGCTCCGCTTTGCGTACTTCCTAAGGGCTTGATCACTGACGTAGAGTCCCCGGCCCGTCCTTGGGTTCCTGGTTGTCAACTCAAGCACTGCTTGGGTCAGGATGATCGCGCCACCAGCCCCTTGCCTTGTTTCCTTGTTGGCTTCCTTCAAGCCAGCGTGCTTCCTGTGGGATACAAGAAAATCACGGCACATCTCAAGGCACTGATTCCGCCGTTCCGCATCGCTGAACTTGGGCCCCCCGAACGCCTCGATATTGGTCGCTCCCTGTCGAAGTTCCTTTACTACTTCTTCGAAGTCGAGCCCTGTGCCCTCCAGCAGGTCTGCGGCTTTCCGGATGTCTTTCACTTTGTCTTTGTAGTCCTCGCCAACAATCTGTTCCAGGAGCGAGCTTTTCCCGTTCACCTTTGGCTGGCATTGAAAGACGAGGTGTAACAGCCCTTTAAGTAAGTTGGAGCGCTCTTTTGCTGTTTTCGGCGCCGGCTTGATCAGAGGAAGTAAATGCTCCTCAATCTCGTGGAGACGAGGCCAAGCGAGGTTGTTGATGTCCATCATTTCCCCCCCATCTTCGCCTTGAGCCTCCCGGCCACCTTGTTGGAGGGCGCGAGATTCTTGCGCCCCTTGCTGTAGCGTTCAGTTGTCTGTGTTCCCTTGTGAGACAGGAGCGCGGCCACGGTCTGAAGTTCATAGCCCTCGTCCGCGGCCGTGTCGCCGTGCAGGTGCCGCATGTCGTGCCGGTGGAGCCGGGATGTGATCTTGGCCAGTTCCAGCATCCGCTTCCAGGGGCGCTTGATGTCCTCCAGATGGCCAGACTCACTGGTTGCGCTTGGGAACACCCAGTCCTGGTCCTCCTCACGTGGCAGGCCCGCCAGCACCTCGAAAATGGCATCGTTCAGCGGCTTGGAGATGGCGCCAGTCTTCGAATCTTCCCATCGGATGGTCCGCTTCTTCTCATCGATCAGACTCCAGCGGAGGGAGAGCACTTCTCCACGGCGAGCCCCAGAGAAGATCAAGATTCGAGCGAACGCCACGAAGTCGCGCTCCCCTTCCCCGTCCATCTGCTCCAGGGCATGACCGATCCGCTCCAGTTCTTCATCAGTCACCTCCCTGTTCCGGACCTCCTCCTTGTAGCCATGGAATCCGGATTTTCGAAGAAGGGTCACGGGGTTGGAATTCACGGGGCGATAGTGCCACGCCTCACAACGGTCAAAGAGAATGTTGAGGAGCATCACAGCCACGTTGGCCTGCCGTGGTTTGTCAGCCATGGAACCGTGGAAGGTGCGCACGTCTTCTGCTGTGATCTCGTGAGCAAATTTCCCGGCGAATGCGGGGCGGAGATGACACTTGATCACGCTCTTGTAGCTCTCCTTGGTCTTCTCGCGCTTCCCCTCCAGGTGTTCCTTCTCGAACTTGTCCAGGAGCATGCCCCAGTCGATCACCTCGAGCTTGGGCGCCTTGGCGATCTCACCCGCAGCGATCCTTCCCTTGATGATGCCGGCCTGGCTCCGGGCATCCTTGGGCTTCACATCCGGCCATTTCCCGAGCGGATCCCAGCGGTCCCTGCCGGCAATACTCGTCTTCAGGTACCAGGCGATGGAATCGTCACGGTGTAGCCGGACAGCCAGACCCTTCATTTCCTCGTCCCAGAAGTAGACCGGCCGGAGCAGCTTCTTCTGCTCCGCCAATTGGGGAAGTTGCCTGAGGTTTTCCTCTGTCAGCTTGAGTTTGGGCATGCAACCCTCGTGCAACCCAAGGATATGGTAATTCCATGAGTCTGCAAGCCCGTAAGGGTTGCACGAAGATCAACAATGACACTTAAACAATGTTATTCAAGACATTATATGTTGAAAAATATATTTTGCTGTATCCGCCCCTCTGTTCAGACCATGCTTTGGGAGCAGAGGGTCGAAGGTTCGAATCCTTTCGCCCCGACCAATAAAAAAGCCTTGAGGCAAAACAGCTTCAAGGCTTTCCCTTTAGATTTTAACGTGGCGAATTTTATGAACATTTTTATGGTCTGGGCACACCATGGGCACACTTTCAGCCAATGTTCTCCGTGAGGAGATGGCTTCCAAGGATCTCCATGGAGGCTTGCGATCCTGGCCGCATCAGGAGGACACGCTCGGCTCAAAGGCGGCCACCATGCGGGTTCTTTCCGAATCCGGGAAAAACCACAATCAGCCCTCGACATTCCGGACCGGATTTGAAATCCAGATGGGCGGCGAGGGTGCGCAAGCCTAGATGAAGCGATCCAGCCAGAGACAAACCCGGATCACGATCTTCACGGCCATGATCAGGAGGCAAAGGGCCACCAGGAACAGGAGCCACATCCTCCAGTCGGTTCCCATCGTCTGGAACAGGTCTTTCAGGGCGGCGAACATGTGACCCCTCGTGATGCATGCCCGGGAAGGGTACTCTCCTCCGTCAGGCAGGCAAGAACGGGGGACGACACTGGATGTCATCCCCCGCAGTTCCTTGCGCACCAAGCCAGCCCAGCATCGTGCTATCTGGACTCGCTGGCGGGGCACCTGCTCAGCTCCTCGAGGGCCTCACGGCAGAGGCGGTGCAGGACTTTCACGTCTTCGGTGCTGAGGTGTGGGAGAGCCTCCTTCTGTTTCCTCATGGCTTGATTTCCCTTCGGCGGGCACACGATCGGCCAATCCGTGGCTGTACCGTGGTGAGGATGCGAGCAGGCGGCGGACCTCGGCTTCCGGGCGCCCCTGTCGGGAAGACCCTCCTGGGCTATGCCTCGCCGTTCCTGACCTTCACGAGCTCGGCCAGGATGCTGATGGCGATGTCCACCGTACTCCGATTGCCCAGGGGGATTCCGATCGGGGCATGCAGCCGGTCCAGCTGGGCCTCCGTCAACCCGGCCTCCCGGAGGCGCTCCAGGCGCTGCTGGTTGGCCCGCCGGCTGCCCAGGGCGCCCACGTAGCGCGCCTTGCTCGCCAGGGCGGAGCAGAGGGCGGGGTCATCCAGCTTCGGGTCATGGGTCAGGACGACAACATAGGAGTCTTCGTCCAGGGCCAGGGAGGCCAGGGCCTCGTCCGGCCACTTCCGGTTGATCGTCTTCACGGTCGGGAACCGCTCGCTGGTCGCGAAAGCCGACCGAGGATCCACCAGGATGATCTCGAATTCCGCAAGGGCGGCCATCGGGACCAGGAACTCGGCGATGTGGACGGCCCCGACGATGATCAAGCGGGGCATGCGGGACAGGATGTCCACGAAGAGCTTGAGACCATCTGATTCGAACACGGTCCCCGGAAGGTTCGGGAACCGCCCCAGGACACTCTGGACCAGCTGTTCTTGCTGGTCGGCGAGCTCGAGGTCACCTTCGGTGTGGCCATCCTCGAAAACGGCCAGCTTGCGGTTGATCAGTTCCGGCGGCCCCTCCAGCACGCTGACGACGCCTACCGGCTTCCGCTGGTCCATCCGGGTCCTGATCTGATCATAGACGCTGGCATAGGCGCTGAAAGGCTCGACGAAGACCCGGATGGTACCGCCGCAGGTCAGGCCTGCCTCGAGGGCCGATTCCTGGGTGACCCCGAAGGAGAGCAGTCGGGGCTCCCCGGATCGGATGGAGGCCTGGGCCGCCTCGATCACCGCGTTCTCCACGCATCCGGCGCTGACGGAGCCGGCGATGCCGCCGGCCAGGTTGACCGCGAGCTTGGCCCCGACTTGCCGGGGAGCCGAGCCCCAGGTCTCGATCACGGTTCCGATGGCGATCTGCTCTCCCTGCTGTCGCCATCTGTCCAGGCTGGCCAGGATGTCTCTCATGGAAGATCTCCTCGGAGAGGGTCGGGTGCTCAGTCCCGGTTGAGGGTCGTGCGGTCCGTTCCGTGCGCGTCCTGTCGG
>Ga0209098_1002342_pt1 | contig 16807 bp, 13 predicted proteins | sample AD_JPNHW1_MetaG_FD_184429 | JGI IMG/M metagenome (GOLD analysis project Ga0209098, IMG submission 184429) | Active sludge microbial communities of municipal wastewater-treating anaerobic digesters from Japan - AD_JPNHW1_MetaG (SPAdes) (version 2) | ecosystem: Engineered > Bioreactor > Anaerobic... | reverse complement strand
CCTACGTGGCCCTCCGGGAAGGGGACGCCGCGGGGCTGCTCACCTTCGGCGGGGCGGAACGCTGGCTGCCTCCCAGGAAGACGGGCGCGGCCCTGGACGACTTCCTGCAGGCCCTCTACGACCTCCAGCCCACGACCAGCGCCACGGACTATTTGGCGGCCGCCCGGGACTTCATGCTCCGCGTCCGGAAGCGCTCCCTGGTCATCCTCGTGACGAACCTGCGGGACGAAGAGGACGAGACCCTCCTGCCGGCCCTCCGGCTCCTGAGGACGCGCCACCTCGTGCTGCTGGCCAGCCTGAGGGAACGGGCCCTCGAGCAGGCCCTGGAGGAACCCGTGCGGGACTTCGAGGACGCCCTGCTCCACGGCGCCGTCCACGACTACCTGGACCAGCGCGGCAGGAGCTTCGAGCGCATCCACGCCCAGGGCGTCCTCAGCATGGACGTCCTTCCGGACCAGCTCTCCCTGACGCTGGTGAACCGCTACCTGGCCCTGAAGCGGGGCGGCGCGATCTGAGGCCCCTGCGGCCTTTCGAACATCCTGGAGAACCGGGAACCGTAAAAACGCGAGATCACGCTAAATCAAGCATGTCTTTCATTTCACGCCATTTCGCGTTTTTCGCGGTTCCCATCTTTCCCTGGCACTCCATTCGCGGTCCCGGAGACCGGCTGGCGGATCAGAACCGGTAGCGGCCGTTGACGAACCACGTGCGGCCCGCCAGGGGGTAGCCGTCGGAGAGTTCGTAGTTCCGGTCGAACAGGTTGGTGAACCCGCCGTCGATGAGCAGCCGGGGCGTCGGCTTCCAGCCCAGGGTGAGGTCGACCGTCGTGAAGCCGCCCAGCGAGACGTTCTCGGTATCCCAGAGCGAGTCCTGGGACTGGATGCTCGCGAGGAGGTAGAAGGCCGGGACGGGCTCATAGCGGAGGTAGCCGGTCGCCCGGTTCCGGGGCGTTCCCGTGAGGCGCTTGCTGGCGAGGCTCGTATCCGGGTCGCTCCGGATGCTGCGGTCCAGGTAGGTGTAGCCGACCCCGGCGCGGAAGACCTCGCAGGGCTTGAAGTCGGCGGACAGCTCGACGCCGGAGTGCCGGACCTTCCCGATGTTGCGGTACTGCATCCAGTTCGTGTTCTTGTAGTTCGGATTCGGGATGCCGAGGTCGACGGGCTGGATCAGGTCCTGGATGTCGCTCAGGAAGAGGGCGGCGTCCAGCTGCACCCACTCGGCCGGATGCGTCCTGGCGCCGACCTCCCAGTTCCGGGACTGCTCGGGCTTCAGCCCGGGATTCGGGATGTACTTCTTCAGCTTCGCGGAGTAGCGGTCCGAAAGGGACGGGAAGCGGTCCTTCTGGGCGAAGGTGGTGTAGAGCTGGACCTTGGGGGCCGCCCGCCAGAACAGCCCAACCTGTCCGTGGAAGAAGCCCCTGGACCCCGGGAGTGCATAGTCCGGGCCCGAATCCACGGGCTTCAGATGGTCCCATCCCGCGCCCAGGCTCAGATCCACGCTGGGGGAGAGGGAGACCGTATCCTCGACTCCCCAGTCGAGGTAGCGGTCCTCGTAGTGCGGCCAGTCCTTGGTGGCAGGGATGGCCTTGCTGTCGCTCCGGTGGACGTCGGTCTTGCTCTGGATCATGAGCTTCGCGTTCTGCCTGGGCAGGAGCAGGGTTCCGAACTCGACCTTGGCCCCGTGCGTGAAGTCGTCGTAGAAGCTCTCGCCGTTGGTTCCCAGGAAGGTGCTCCGGTTGGTGTAGGTCGCATCCGTGTAGCTCACCGCCGTGTTCTGGTAGGTGTCGAAGTAGGCGTTGAACTTGACGTAGCTCTTCTCGCCGAGGGCGGTGTTCGTGGCGACGAAGAGACTGTCCTTGTCCCAGGTGGGCCAGCGCCAGTACTTCGGCGCGACGGTGGTGCTCGGCGGCTGGCCCTTCTCGCCGGTCTGGCGGGTGGCGCCGATCACGTACTCGTCCCGGTCGTTGGGCGTGAAGCCCAGCTTCAGGGAGAACCGCGTGTCCGTGAAGTCCGAGTTCAGTCGGTTGCCCCCGTTCTCGTACGGCGTCGGCTTGAAGTCGGAGGACATCCGCCAGGAGTCGGCCTGGGAGTAGCTGCCCCCGGCCTGGAGGTACCAGCGCCCCTGGTTGGTGCCGAAGTTGACGGCGGTCTTCCGGCCTCCTCCCTCGAAGAAGCCCAGCCGGATGTCCCCTTCGAGGGGCAGCGCGGGCCGGCGGGTGACGAGGTTGATGGCGCCGCCCAGGGTGTTGGCGCCGTAGGTCACCGAGCTGAACCCCTTGGCCACCTGGATCTCCGAGAGATCGAAGGTCGTGAACCGGTTGTAGTCCATCGAGCCGTCGTAGGGAACGTAGGAGGGCACGCCGTCGATGAAGAGCGGGACCTGCTTGGCATCGAAGCCTCGAAGGTAGACCATCCGCTCGTTCCGGGTGCCGATGGTCGTGCTGACGCCGGGCAGGAGTTCCATCGCGGAGCTCACGGTGTCCCGGTTCATCTCCTGGATCTGTTCGGCGTCGAGGGTGCTGTGGGCTGTCTCGAGGGGATCCTGGTCGGCGGTGACCACGACGGTCACTTCGCCGAGCTTGAACTTGTTGTCCTGGGACTCCGCGTTCTGCCTCGGGGGATCGCCTGGAGTTGGCTCGTCGGCCCGCACTGCGGGCGCGGCGACCAGAAGCAGGGTGAGCGTGGAGCGGATCCATCCATTCCTGGACATAGACAAACCTCCAGTGAGTCTCCCCGTGCCTGGGGAGAGAAGTGTTCGCGACCGGGCGGAAGCCCCCCCCGGAACGCATCATCGATGCGGGGAGCGCCTTCTCCCGGGATATCGAATCCGGGCGATGCCCTGGATCAAGGGCCTCTTCGAGCCATGTCTTCCCCCCCGAACGACATCAGAATTTCTCCTCCCGGTGGATGACCGCCATGGTCCCCTGGTTGTAGAGGTTCCGGGCGAAGCACTCCATGGAGATGTCCGCGCCGGGCACCAGGTGCATGAACATGCTCCGGTTGCCGACGGCGACGCTCCGGCCCGGGAACGCCCGGCCGAGGGTCCCTTCCGGGATCGCCGTGAAGTAGCCGGACAGGGCGAATTCCTTGTGCTCCATGATCTCGTCGAAATACTTGTAGCCCGTGGGATAGTCGAAGACCCGGTGCCGCCCTGAGGCGAGGGTGAGGTACTGCCCGTCCCCCGGCTCGTAGAAATGCCACGCGCGCCCGTTGGCCGCCGCGGTGTGGGGCCACGGGAACTCGGCGAGGCCGATGCCCTCCACGAGGATCAGTGCGACCCTCCGCTCCGCGAGGCCGGCCTCGACGATTCCGCGGACGTCGGTGATGTCCGCCGCGCGGCCCAGGTGCGTGGACACGGGGATACGCCGGGAGGATCCGGCCGGAACCATGGCGATGTGCCGGTGGACCTGGCCGAGCGTCGTGAAGGTGAAGCCCTCCTTGGCCACCAGCAGATAGTCGGGCACCCGGTGGGCCTGGCTCCAGTCGTCGTAGAGCGCCATCCACTCGGACTTCGGGACGATGCGGTCCAGGCCAGGCTCCGCCGCCAGGTCGCGGAGATCCCGCCCGCTCGGCGCGTGCAGGCCGGCGTAGCGGGCCGACCAGTGGGTGGAGACGGCCAGGCCGTCCAGCCTCGTGACATCGATGGCGCCCCGGCGGGGCGTCATGTCGCCCGTCCCCACCAGCACCGGCGAGAACCCGGACCGTTCGACGAAGCGCTCGACTTCCCGGGCCATGGCCGAGAGCAGGCGGGACCGCTCCGCGGGACCCATGTCCGAATAGCGGCCCCGGTAGTACTGCTGGGCGTAGGCGAGGAAGATGAAGCGCGGATCGTATTCCTGGATGAACTCGAGCGCGACGTCCGTGACCCACCGGTTGCTCAGCTCCGCCAGGTCCCCGGGAAAGGGATGCCGCTCCAGCACGCGCCTCACCATCCGGACGACGGGGCCGTCCTGGGCCGCCCGGTCGCAGGTGCGCAGGTCGAACATCCGCTGCCATTCCCTCGCGTCGATGATCGCCAGGCTCATGCCGGCCGCCTTTCCCCAGCCGGTCCCGCCAGCAGGGGGATGCCCCGCCCGCACGCCGGACATCGTCCTTCCCCGCACAGGTTCCGCCGGAGCATGTCCCCGCCGCACCCCAGGCTGAAGCGCTCGATGGCCAGGGCGCCGCAGTCCGGACAGAAGGTGTCCACCCAGTCGGAGCCGACGAAGTTGTGGAAATACAGATAATGAAGCCGCTTCCGGGCGGCCGTCAGGGCCCCGTCCACCGCCTCGATGTTCGGGTAGCGCGCCTCCTTCATCTGGTGCTCCGGAAGCAGGCGGAACACGTGCCAGGGGATCGCGGGATCGATGTCCGCGATGAAGCCGGCGATCTCGTCCAGCTCGTCGTCGTTGACCGACTGGATGACCGGGGTGGCGACCTCGACGTGGCTCGTCTCGGCCAGCCGCCGGATGTTCCGGAGGACGGGCGCAGCCGAGGGAATGCCGATGAACTCCCGGTTGAAGGCGTCGGAGAGGCCCTTGAGGCTGATGTTGAAGAACGAGAAGACGCCGGCGAGCAGCTCGGTCGCCTCCTCGGTGGCGTAGGCGTTGGTCAGGCATCCCATGGGGAGGCCCGCCCTCCGGGCCTGGACCGAGACTTCCGCGAGGCTCGGCAGCGACAGGGTCGGTTCGTTCACGTCGAAGACGATGTTCTGGCATCCGAGCTTCAGGGCCGCCCCGATCAGCTGCCGCGGCTCGAGCCTGATCATGGCGCCCTGCCAGCGCTCCGGATCCTCCTTGGCGATGAAGGCGTTCGAGCAGTAGCGGCAGTCGAAGTTGCAGCCCGCCGTGCCGATGACGAGGCTCCTGCTGCCCGGATAGGCGTGGTAGAGGGGGACCGACTCGATCCGCGAGGTGCCGCAGCTGCTCCACGCGTGCGGGAAGCGCTCCACGACCTTGCCATCCTCTTCCTTGTAGGCCCGGCACCGGCCGTACGATCCGTCCTTCAGCTCGCAGCGTCGTTCGCAGTAGAAGCAGCGCATGGTCATCCCCGGAAGAAGGCTTCGAACGGCGTCAAGGGAGTCTCCTTCCCGCGCGACAGGAGAAGGCGGCGCCGCGGACCTCCAGGGAGATGGCGAGATCGCGGGAGCGCTGAACCTGTCCCAGGAAGAGCGGGACGAACACCGCCAGGAGGCCCGGCGGGGTGAGCAGCTTCCGCGAGGTCAGGCCGCGGCACCGCTGGGCATCCACGACCCGCCTGGCCTCCTGGAGGATCTGCGGCAGGAACCGCAGGACGGTACTGAGGAACAGGACCGCGGGATCGGGCAGGCGGAGGGCCTTCAAGGCCTCCATGATCTCGGCCAGGGAAGTGACCCGGATGAAGAGGAGGTTCGCCAGGGCGAGAGCCCCCATCCTCAGCGAGTACGGGGCCATGTGGACGAGCCCCCACCGGAAGGCCGGGGCCCAGGCCCCCGTGGCCTCGCGGCCGGAGAGGACGAAGACCAGGTAGAGCACGGGAAGGCCCAGGAGCCCGACCGCCGCCAGCAGGCGGGCCGTCCCCCGCGGGAGGCCCAGGACCAGCGCCAAAATCGCCAGGGCTCCGGCCGCCGCCGCCAGGATGATCCAGCCCTGGACGAGCGCCAGGAACAGGCTGAGACCGACGAGGAGCACCAGGCGCGCCAGGGTGCGCGCGACCCCGCGCCTCATGGCGCACCCGCGAGCGGAACGGAACGGGTGGCGAGGCTCCGGGCGAAGGCCTGGTCGTGGGTCGCGAAGAGGATCGCGCCGCCGGCCTCGGCGTGGTCGCGCATCATGCGGGCCAGGAGGGCGAGGTTGGGGCGGTCGAGGGCGGCCGTCGGCTCGTCCAGGCAGAGGATCCTCGGGGCCCCCACGAGCACCGAGGCGAGGGTCAGGCGCCGCTTCTCCCCGTAGCTCAGGGAGAAGGGCAGCCTGTCCCGGAGGTGCCCGAGGCCAAGACGTTCCAGCGTGTCGCAGGCCGCCGCCCTCGCGGCAGGCTCCGGAAGTCCCTGGTTCCTCGGCAGGAAGGCGCACTCCTCCTCGACCGTGAGGGCGAAGATCTGCTCGTCCGGGTTCTGGAAGACCAGGCCCACCTCCTCCATGAGCGGACGCCCGGCGCATGTCCTGACCGAGCCCCGGGACGGCTGGAGGAGCCCCTTGGCCAGCCGGAGCAGCGTGCTCTTCCCCGCCCCGTTGGGCCCCAGGAGCGCGACGATCTCCCCTTCCCGCAGGTCCAGGTCGAAGCCCCGGAAGAGCGGGCGCTGCCGCTCGTAGGCGAAGGTCATGGACTGGATGGACAGGAGGATCTCGCCGGGCGCGGCCTGCGGCTTCATGTCCGGGAGCGGCTCCCCTCCCGGCACGGTCCCGGGCGGGCCGTCGGCGGCCACGGTGCCGTCCTCGATGCGGACCAGGCGCGTGGCCCAGGCGCGGAGCCGGGTCTCGTCGTGGTCGATGACCAGGGTCGTGATCCCCTTCCGGTCGCCGGTCTCCGCGAGGAACCGGAAGAGTTCCCCGGCGCCGGGAGCGTCCAGGTAGTTCGTGGGCTCGTCCAGCAGGAGCACCTCCGGCCCGATGGCCAGCATGCCGGCGATGGACAGGCGCTGCTTCCATCCGAGGGAAAGCGTGGCCGGGTCCCGGTCCCGGAAGGCGGCCAGGCCCGTCCGCTCGAGCAGGCCCTCCAGTCCGGCTATCCGCGCACCTTCGCCGAGGCCGAAGGCCACCTCGTCCTCCACCCGGTCACAGAAGATCTGGTTCTCTGGGTTCTGCAGGACGAGGCCGGCGAACCCCTTGCGGCCCTCCTGGATGCATTCCCGCCCTCCCAGGACCAGGCTCCCGGTGGAAGTCCCCTCCAGCGCCCAGGGATGCAGCCCCCCCAGGTGGAACCCGAGGGTGGTCTTGCCGGAGCCCGAGGGCCCGACGATCCCGACGCGCTCTCCGCGCTCCACCGTGAGCCCGACCTCCTTGAGGAGCCGGGCCCGGGAGTCCAGGGCGACATGACTCAAGTCCCTGGCCGCGATCATGGGCCTATCCGCGGGCATCGGGGCGCACCTCCTCTTTCTCCCACTGGATCAGCGCCCACCTGCCGACATCCGCGCCCGGGAGCCTCCATTTCCCGTCCTGCCCGACGAGCTGTTCCGACAAGTACGTGCGCAGGCGCGCCTCCTCGGCGCCGTCCAGGTCCTCGAGGAGCATCCGGTAGAACGCCAGGGCTTCTTCCTGGCTCCCGAAGGCCCTTTCGTCTTCCACCTTGATCATGGTGACGTCGGCATGGATGCCCATCTGGTGGAGGAGGTTGTAGACGTAGATGTAGTCGGGGTTCCTGCGGAACGGCCTGCCCACCGCCTCCACGGTGCGCCGGTCGAGGGGGCCGTCGCCGGCCGGGGCCACGATGCAGACCCGGCGCCGGGCGGCCCTGTCGAGCTTGCGGATGGCCGCCTCCAGATCCTCCACCACCAGGGACCGGGAGGCGATGGCGACGTCGTGGACGCCGATGCCCGCCGCGTCCCAGTCGTCCTCCCAGCCTGCATGGAGAGCCCGGACGTTCTGGATGCCCGCCTCGCGGCAGTCCCGGAGGAGGCGCTCGATCATGGCCCGGGAGAAGTCCATGGCGGTCACGCGCGCCACCAGGGGGGCCAGGGGAATGGCCAAGGTGCCCGTCCCGCAGCCCACGTCCAGCACCGACCAGTGCGGCTGGGGAGCCATGAGCCCCACGAACGTCCTGGCGTAGAGGCTGGGACCGCGCCGGGCGAAGGAGGGCGCCCGCTTGTCCCAGTACTTGGCGCGCTCGCGCAGGTCGGGCCATCTCCGGGCGGCCGCCTCCCGCCAGAGCTCGTTCCAGTCGAGGGTCCGATCCGGAGTCAGGCTCATGGTCGCGCCTCCGCCGGGACGAAGTAGTCCCCGCCCTCGGCGCAGGGCCGGCAGAGGATCCTCCCGTCCACCGGGACATCCCGCATGTCCAGCACGGATTCGCCGCAGCGCGCGCAGAGGACGCTGCGGACGGGCCTGCCCGGCAGGTCCCCGGGGCCGAGGCGGACCTGCCCCTCCTGGACCAGGAAGAGTTCCTCGTCCGGGAGCTCCCGCAGGACCTTCATTTCGGCGCCAGGGTCCTCGAGCCGCGGCCTGTCCTTCGCGGAGACGCGCACGGCCTTTCCGGTCTCGAGATCCAGGAAGGTGGCGGCCATCTTGCCGTAGTCCTTGATCTTCATGGTCCGTTTCCCGGGGCGGCAACCCGTGACGGAGGTGATGGCGTCCGTGGCGCAACGGTCGATCTCCACGAAAACCAGGAGGCGCTTCCGGTCCCTGCCCTTGGGGTCCCGGATGCCCGTCCGCGCGAGGCCGAGCAGGGCCATCCGCACCCCGAGGACGATCCCCCCGCACATGTGGCCGTGGAAGGCCTCCGCCTCCGACAAATGTCCCGCGAGCTCCGCCGGCTGGAGGTTCATCTCGCCTCCCCGCCGGGCCCGACCCTCAGGAGCCGGAGCCCCTGGAGTCCCCGCACCCGCCGCCAGACGGCCAGGGCCAGCGCGGCGCCCGCGAGGTGCACGGCGAGCGAGGTGAGCGTCCGGAATCCCAGGAGGGCCTGGGTGGCCTTGGCCCAGGGAAGCCCCATGTAGAGCTGCATCCCGGCCTGGCAGGCGCTCCCGATGACGGCGGAGACCCCCGCCGCGAGGTAGACACGCCCGCCCTCCCATCGGCGGAAGCCGCTGTAGATCGCGTCGAAGAAGAGCCCCTGGATCAGGAGGGGAACGAGTTTCAGGGGACCCGGCAGGACGGCGAGGGGCATGAGGACGGTCGCGAGGAGCCCCCAGGCCAGCTGGTAGGCCAAGCTCGTGCCGAACCGGTCCAAGGTCAATCGGGAAAGAGCCCAGAGCATCGCGGGAACCACCATCTCGACCTTGACGAAGGTGCCCAGGCCGGAAGCGTGCATCAGGGGCTTGGCGACCATGCCGAAGGCGAAGTCCAGGGCCACCATCGAGGCCAGGAAGATGAGCTGGGCGGGCCCTGTTCGCCGGCCGCCGGTTTCGGTTTTCATGGAGGATCCTTGAGAAAACGAATAAAAAGTTGCATTGCATTGAAAACATGAACCAAGTCTGATGTATTTTTTTCCATACATCGCGTTGTATTTTCGCCAGCACATCGATTTCGGGTCAAGCGGAAACATGCGCGCCGATTTCTTCCCTCCCGGCGGTTCCAGGCGCTCGCCAGGAGATCCGGAAGCCGCTAAACTATTGGTTTTGCTGCGAGCGATCATGCACGTACAGGAACTCATCCTCCGACTGCAACGCTACTGGGCCGACCGGGGCTGCCTGGTGGGCCAGCCCTACGACGTGGAGAAGGGCGCGGGCACCATGAACCCGCTCACCTTCTTCGGCGCCCTGGGCACGAAGCCCTGGAACGTCGGCTACGTGGAGCCCTCGCGGCGGCCCGGCGACGGCCGCTACGGCGAGAACCCCTTCCGCCTCTACAAGCACCACCAGTTCCAGGTGATCCTCAAGCCCTCTCCCGCGGCCGTGCAGGACATGTACATCGCCTCCCTGGAGGCCATGGGCATCGATCTCTCGAAGCACGACCTGCGCTTCGAGGAGGACAACTGGGAGTCCCCCACCCTCGGCGCCTGGGGCGTGGGCTGGCAGGTGGTCCTGGACGGCATGGAGATCACCCAGTTCACCTATTTCCAGCAGGTCGGCGGCGTCGATTGCCGGCCGGTCACCGCCGAGCTGACCTACGGCATCGAGCGCATCTGCATGTTCCTCACGGGGATCGACAACATCTTCGACCTCACCTGGGGCGAAGTGAAGACGGACCAGGGCGTCTTCCCCATCAAGTACGGGGAGGTCAGGCAGCGGGAGGAGTTCGAGCTCAGCGCCTACAGCTTCGAGCACGCGGACCTGGAGTTCCACTGGCGCCTGTTCAACGATTTCGAGAAGGAGGGCTGGCGCCTGGTGAGCGAATTCGGACACTACCTGTCGGCCTATGAGCAGGCCCTCAAGATGAGCCACGCCTTCAACGTGCTGGACGCCCGCGGCGCCGTCAGTACCACGGAGCGCCCCGGCATCATCAAGCGCGTGCGCGACCTGGCCTGCGCCTGCGGCAAGGCCTACCTCGCGAACGAGGCGGCGAAGCTCTCCCAGGAGGAGAAGGCGGAGGTGGCACGATGAGCGAGACGAAGACCCTCCTGCTGGAACTGCACTGCGAGGAGATCCCCGCCCGGTTCCTCAAGCCCCTGGTCGCCGACTTCGAGAAGGCCTTCCTGGACTTCGCCGGGCAGAACCAGGTGCTTCCCGGCGGCGGGCGCCTGTCGTCCTCCTATTCCCCCAGGAAGCTCGCCTGGAAGGTCGAGGGCCTCCTGGCGGCCCAGCCCGACCAGGTCGAGACCCAGGTGGGTCCCCCCCAGCGCATGTGCCTGGACGACAAGGGCGAGCCCACCCAGACGGGACGGAAGTTCGCCGAGAAATGGGGCATCGACTTCGCCGCGATCCGGTTCGAGCAGCCGGCGGGGAAGAAGGAGCCCTGCGCCGTGGTCACCCTCACGAAGCAGGGCCGCCCGACCCTGGATCTGCTTGCCGAGGCCCTGCCCCGGCTCGTCTCCGGCCTGCACGTGCCGAAGGCCATGCGCTGGGGCACCAGCGAGTTCACCTTCGTCCGGCCCATCCGCAACATCCTCTGCCTCTTCGGCGCCGACGTCGTGCCCTTCGAACTGGACGGCGTGAAGGCCTCCAGCTCCACCTGGGGCCACCGGCTCCACCACATGAAGCACCCGGAGCCGGTCGCCATTCCGGCCATCGACGCCTACGAGCCGGAGCTGGAGAAGGCGGGCATCCTGGTGTCCTTCGACCGGCGCCGGGCTGCGATCGCCGCGCAGATGAAGGCCCTCGCCGCGGAGGTGGGCGGCCGGGTGGTCGAGGACGAGGCGCTCCTGGACACCCTCGCGGAGATCGTGGAATACCCGAGCGTGGTCCGGGGCCAGTTCCCCGCCGAGTTCATGGCCCTGCCCAAGGAAGTGCTGGTCACGTCCCTCAAGGAGCACCAGAAGTCGTTCTGCATCGAGGACGAGCGGGGCGAGCTGCTGCCCTACTTCCTGGCGGCGGCCAACCGGCCCGACGATCCCGAGGGCTTCATCAAGAGCGGCAACGAGTGGGTGCTGAAGGCCCGGCTGTACGACGCCCGGTTCTTCTTCGAGGAGGATCTCCGGACCCCCTTGATGGACCGGCTGGACTCTCTCTCCCATCTCACCTTCCACCGGGAGCTGGGCAGCTACGCCGAGAAGACCGCTCGCATCGCGGCGATCGCCTCGGAGCTGGCCGGACGGCTGGGGCTCGACGCGGAGCAGGCCCTCTCGGCGGCCCGCGCCTCCAAGTGCGACCTGCGCACCCTGATGGTGGGCGAATTTCCCGAACTGCAGGGCATCATGGGCGGGGAGTACCTGCGCCGCGAGCACGCGCCGGATCCCGTCTGGAAGGCCGTGAAGGAGCAGTACCAGCCCATCGCCGCGGAAGCGCCGATCCCGGGCACGGACCTCGGCGGCGTGCTGGCCCTGGCCGACAAGCTGGACACCCTGGTGGGCTGCTTCGCCATCGGGCAGATCCCGAGCGGTTCCAAGGATCCTCTGGCCCTGCGCCGGGCCGGCGCGGGCATCGTCCGGATCCTCTGGGAGAAGGGCTGGTCCGCCGTCGGCCCCCTGGAACTCTGCCGCATGGCCCTCAAGCCCCTGGGCGAACGCGCCTCGAGGCCCGAATCCGACACCCTGGAAGCCCTGGAGTCCTTCTTCCGGGACCGGGTGTCCTACCAGCTCGAGGTGGCCGGCTACGCGGGCGCCGTGAGGCGTTCCGCCCTGCCCGTCGGCTGGGCCGACCTGGCGGACCTCAGGGGCCGCTGCGAGGCCCTGTCCGCCTTCGCGGAGGACGCGCGGTTCGCCAGCCTCGGCCAGAGCGCCAAGCGCATCGCCAACATCCTCAAGGACGAGGTGCCCTCCGACGACCTGGACGCCGCGAAGCTGCAGGAAGCCGAGGAGAAGGTCCTGGCCGAGCACCTGTCCCGCCTCGAGGCCTCCACCGACCACGCCGCGCTCCTGGCGGGCCTGGCGGAGCTCTCCGGGCCCCTGGAGGACTTCTTCACGGCCGTCATGGTCAAGTGCGAGGATCCCTCCCTGCGCGGGGCGCGGCTTTCCCTCCTGCACCGCCTCCGCAGGACCTTCCTTCGGGTGGCGGACTTCAGCGCCTGGCAGTGAGCCCGGCCCAGGGAGCACGTCGCCCTCTGTGATGTTCAGCCGCACGCGCCCCCCGGTCCGGAAACGGGGTGCGCGCGGCCTCGGCCCCGGGTGATAATGGGCCTGCGCTTCCGGCGTGCGGGCCCTCCCGTGCCGGCGTCCGGGCGCTTCCTCCCGAGGCATGCCATGACATCCGCTGGAACCCGCGTGGCCGTGATCCAAGCCGGCTCGATCCTGTTCGACACGCCGAGGACGCTCGCCAAGCTGCGGGAGTTCGTCGCCGAAGCCGCCGGCCGGGGCGCCAGGTTCGCCCTCTTCCCGGAAGCCTTCCTGGGCGGCTACCCGAAGGGCATCGATTTCGGCGTCCGGATCGGTTCGCGGTCGTCAGAAGGCCGGGAGTGGTTCCGGCGCTACTTCGAATCCGCGGTCGAGGTTCCGGGCCCCGAGACGGATGTCCTGTGCGAGCTGGCCAGGTCCGCGGACATGTCCCTCGCTGTCGGCGTCATCGAGCGGGAGGGGGGCACGCTCTACTGCAGCGTCCTGTTCGTCGGCGGCGACGGAAGGCTCCTCGGGAAGCACCGGAAGCTCATGCCCACCGCGGCGGAGCGCGTGATCTGGGGCTTCGGGGACGGCTCGACCCTGCCCGTGGTGCAGACCGCAGCGGGCCGCGCCGGGGCGGCCATCTGCTGGGAGAACTACATGCCCCTCCTGCGTGCCGCCCTCTACGCGCAGGATCTCCAGATCTACTGCGCGCCCACCGTGGACGACCGGGAGACCTGGCTCCCGACCCTGCGCCACATCGCCATGGAAGGCCGCTGCTTCGTGCTCAGCGCGAGCCAGTTCCTGCTGCGCTCGGACTGCCCGGAGGACTACGATCCCATCCAGGGCAGCGAGCCCGGCACCGTCCTCATCCGGGGCGGCAGCACCATCGTCGATCCCTTCGGACAGGTGCTCGCCGGTCCCTGCTTCGGCGAGGAGACGATCCTGACGGCGGACCTGGACTTCGGGCAGATCGCCCGGGCCAAGTTCGACCTGGACGTCACCGGGCACTATGCCCGCCCCGAGGTCCTGCAGCTGAAGGTGAACACCGCGCCCATGAAGGCCGTGGACCTGCCTGCACGGGATCCCCAGGCGTGACTTTCCCGCATTTCCCGCCCGCGGCGCCGCGGTCCAGCCCCTTTGCCATCCTGCCGGCGGAGGGTCGGGCCCCGTCGTAGGGGCACCGCTTTTCGACCTCCGGGATCCTCGTCCCCGCCTGCGGAGCGTCCAAGCGGCGTCCTCGCCGATTTTCCTGTCGGGATCGCCCGGAAACCCGGATACACTTGCAAATCTTCAACGGTACACGGGGAAATGCAGGGAACTGGCGCAGGCACCGGGCCGAACCAGGCCATCGGGTCCCTCCTGGCAGGGGCTGCGGATTCCACGGAGCGTGTGGAAATGGCCCTGGCATGGCTCGAGGACGGGAGCCGGCGGGCCCCGGAGCTCGCCCGGTCGCTCGTCGAGAGGCTCCTGCCGGAGGCCGTGGCCGCCGGGGATGTCCGGCGGAGCGCCTGGCTGCGCTTCCACCTGGGCTGGTCGTTCATCGACGCCGATGATTTCAGGAACGCGCTGCCGGCCATCGAGACCGCGAAGGCGGCATTCGAGGCCCTGGACGAAGGCGAAGGCCTTTCGCGCTGCCTCAACGCCCTCGGCGTCCTCCACGAGTACCTGGGCGTCTACGACCTGGCCATCGACGAGTACCGGGCCTCAGCCGAGGCGGCCGGGGCCGCCGGCCGGAAGGAGTCCGCGGGGGCCGCACTCATGAACCTGGCCGAGTGCCTCCTGGAACTCGAGGAGCCCCTGGAAGCGCTCAGGACCCTCGACCGCTGCTCGCGGGACTGCGCCATCGCCGCCGGCAACATCCCGCACTTCCACCACACGGCGGGCCGTGTGTACCGCGCCCTGGGCAGGGCCGGCGAGGCCGAGCGGGAATACATCGAGGCGATCGAGACCGCCGGGGACGTGCCCCACATCGCCCTGGATTCCAAGGAAGCTCTCGCGGAGTTCTACGCCGAGTGCGGACGCATCGATGAAGTCGAGCGGCTCGTGGCCGCGGGCCTCGAGGATGCGCAGGGGTCCGGAGAGCGTCTCCACGGCGCCCGGTTCAGGCTCGTCCGCGCCCATCTGCTGCTGGCGCGGAACCTCCCCCGGGAAGCCATCCCGAATGTCGAGGCCGCGATCGCCGTCGCGCGGGAACTCGGCGTCCCCAGGCTGGAAGCGGATGCGGAGAAAGTGGCCTTCACGGCTTGGCAGGCCTGCGGGGAGCACGCGGCCGCCCTCGGGGCCCTGGTCCGTCATCACCAGCTTCGGGACGCCTTGAAGAGCCGGCAGGCAGCGTGCCGCGTCGAGGCCCTGCGCGACGAACGCACCAGAAGGGAAATCCGGCACTTCGAGCAGCTGTACAGGCAGGTCTCCTCGATCGGCGTGGTCGGGCGAAGGATCACAGCCAGCCTGGACCTGGACGCCTCGCTAGAGTCCGTCTACGGCGCGATCAACGGGATCATGGACGCCCCCTCCCTGGCCATCGCCGTGGTCGACGAGGACAAGGCCGTCCTCGACTTCCGGCTGATCATGGTGCATGGGGAGCGCAAGGCGCCTCTCCAGGACCCCCTCGGCGCCGACTCCTTCGGCGGCTGGTGCGTCAGGAACCGCAGGGAGATCCTCATCGGCGACGTCGAGGCCGAATACGGCCAGTACGCGACGGCCCTTCCGGAGACCGCCTACGGGTCCGACGAGAAGTCCCTCGTCTTCGTGCCGCTCTTCCTGGGGGACAAGGTCATCGGTCTGCTGACGATCCAGAGCCCTCGGCGCCGCGCCTACGACAGGAACTCCGTCGAGATCCTCCGGGCCGTCGGGGCGTACCTTGCCATCGCGATCGAGAATTCCAGGCTCTACCGGAGGGTCGCAGATTCCGAGCAGTCCCTCAGGATCAAGCACGCGGCCATGCTGAACGCCCAGGCGCAGCTGAAGCACCTCCACGGCATCATCCCCATCTGCGCCGCCTGCAAGAAGATCCGGGACGACGAGGGTTCGTGGCACCAGCTGGAGTCGTACATCCGGGATCACTCCGAAGCCAAGTTCTCGCACGGCATCTGCCCCGAGTGCCAGGAGGCGATCTACGGCGACACCCTGAGACTCCGGCGCTGAGCAGAGGCGGCCCACGCTACGGGCTATTCCACGCGCATGTCGTAGATCGGGAAGTTGGACCATGCATTGCGAACAACAAGCATGGGGATGCAGTGGCCTCATCTGTGCCCATTGAAATTTCAGTGACCCGCTTGATCGCGACCAGGAATCGGGTCCACCTCGGCACGAGGCGAAACGCGCCCAGGGACGCCAGGAGGGAATCGCGCCGGGCGAATCCGTCACCCTTCCCCCGGGCCGGACCCGGCAGGAATCCTCGGGACGGGTCGTGTCAGGACTTCGAGAACGGGAGATTCTCGACGCTCCCGATGTCCTCGTAGCTCTGGATCTCGAGGTCGGTCACCGACTTCATCCGCTTCACGAACGCGGCCCGGTCGTTGACGAGCCACATGTCCATCAGCACCTTGAAGCCGGCAATCAGGCCTAGATAAGAATTCGTGTAGTAGAACGACTTGTTCGCACACAGGACGCTGTAGTCCGCGAGGGCGTAGGCAGGGCACCTGGGGGAATCCGTGAACAGGCAGATCTTCCCGCCGCGCTTCTTGACGAAACCGGCGATGAGGCTGTCCTCCTTCGCGTAGATCGGCACGGAAACCATGATCAACATGTCCCGTTCCGAGAACAGGCTGAGTTTCTGGATGTAGTCCGCGATGGAGCCCGTGACCGTGATGACGGCCTTGCCGGGATTGGCGATCAGCAGGAATCCGTACAGTTCCGCGATGTATTTCGTGGATCCGAAGCCGCAAACATAGATCTTGTCGGCCTGTTTCAAATCTTCGATGATATTATTTATATTCCTAGTTGTTATATTTCTGAATGTATTTTTTAAATTTTCCAGTTCATAACGAAATATTTTTTGAAGTTTCTTGTCGTTGTCGAGCTGATTAAGCCCATCGCTCTCGATCTCATTGTACGGGTTCAACTGCTGCTTGATGGCCTTCTGGATGGCCTTCCGGAACTCGGAATACCCATTGAATCCGATGGACTTGGCAAACCTGACGATCGTCGCCTCGCTCACGCCGATGGCCTTCCCGAGGGACTGGATGGAGGAGAAACCGACCCTATGCGCATCCTCCAGCACGTACAAGGCGATCTTCCTGTTCGTCGGATGCATGCCCGGAAGGGCCCGGTTGATCGTGTCCGCGATCCTGCCCCAGTCTTCGAGGAGATCCGCTTCCATTTTCGGCGCCTTGCTCATGATTCCTCGGACAGGATGAAAGAAGGGGCGGTGGATACTTTTCTGAATATAATAATGCAATTTCTTACGTTAAAATAGTCACAATGTTCCATCCATTCGCGGCAGAGGCGCGCCCTGCCGCTTTTTCCAGCGCAACACCCATGATCCAGGGTCCGAATCCCGTCCCGGGCCCATCCAGCTTGGTGGCCCCACAGGGATTCGAACCCTCCGTCCCCCCGCGCGATTG
>Ga0209098_1002339_pt1 | contig 16813 bp, 29 predicted proteins | sample AD_JPNHW1_MetaG_FD_184429 | JGI IMG/M metagenome (GOLD analysis project Ga0209098, IMG submission 184429) | Active sludge microbial communities of municipal wastewater-treating anaerobic digesters from Japan - AD_JPNHW1_MetaG (SPAdes) (version 2) | ecosystem: Engineered > Bioreactor > Anaerobic... | reverse complement strand
TAATCAGGATTGTCTCTTATCGCAACAGCTGATTCAATTATGCACATAGTTTGTGTTTTGTTAATTGTCAGAATAGGGATAATTGACCTTCTTCGGCCAGTTCTTCGATTACGACTGATTCAATGTCCTCAGTTTTGCTTTCACTGACAACAATAGAGGGCGTAACAGGAACGATCGCGGTAGTCACGTGTGATTCTTCAGGTTTGGGGTTGGGTTCATCCTGGCCTTTGTATTCGTACAGAGGATAGCCTTTAATACGAGCAATGTGCTGGTTGAATTTATGCCAGATGTTTTCATCAAGAAATTCAAAGTGCATGGATCCTTTTTTGTATGCCCGGACTTTGAAATATGCCCATTCAAACTGATCCCCATAACATGGCTCTTTATGGATTTTGAGTTCCACTTGTTTTCCCTGGGCCCGAAGTTTATCTACTATTTCTTGTGGGTTTCGCCATGGTTCATTGGCACTAATATGATCAATTGTCTGATCAGTATAGTTGTAGATGATATAGCGATATCTGATATAATTACCGAGGTTACCAATCATATGGTAATTATCACCAGTAATGTAACAGAGGGCTTTCACGAAATCTTCCATCATATCGAAATAAGACCCGTAACAATTATCAATCCGAGACCCACCTTTGTTCCACTTTTCTTGTGGACACATATAAGGCATGATGAATTTCTTCCCAAGCAAATAATGACTGTTGGTTTTCCAACCAGGTACATTAAACCGGTTCTCGTCATAATGTGTAGTGAGTCGGTCAAACATTTCTTCCAAAGCCTGATCCATCCGGTTCCCGGTTGTTCCTATTACAACTTCGATCATCTTATAGATGTTCTTCATTGTAAAAGGTATCTGTTGTTGCTGTTCGACAAACTTGTTGATATTTTCCTTGAGCCCTTTTGTAGCATACTTTTCAAGGTTCATCTTGTTGAATATCCACTTCCACCCATCCTTTTGAAGTTGCTTTTTGAAGTCATTATGAAGGATCGTTTGATCTTTAGCAACGCAAGTAAATGCAAGGTTCTCTCCGCGATAAAATGAAGAGATTAAATCGTGCATCTCAATACCTACTTTGGTTTGCTGATCAAAGAGTTTTACAGCTGCTACATATCTGTTCACCAGGTCCCGGACAACGTTGTAGGACATTATTGCATTTTCCTGCAGTTCCGGATCATCATCTTCAAGGAAGAATCCTTCAAATTCAGAATCTCTGTTAGCCCCGGGTTTGTTTAGATACACAACTGATACATAGACATCCGTGTTATGTTCAGCTGTAGAAAAGCAATTCCCAATATCTTTTGAATTGCCATATTCTTTTATGAGTGTTCCCAGCTGTATCCTGCTTTCACTAAATGGATTTCTGAGTGTCTGTTCATTGCAGAGCATGATGATTCGGCATCCAGGGGGAGCAATTTCCCAAGCATGTAGAATATGTTTGTCAGCATTACTGAAGGGTGGATTGCCGATGATAGCATTGATATGTGATATCTTATCGGATGTGAGAGTAAAAAAGTCATTGGCGACAACGCGACACTTATTGCTAAGTATCTTACGCAAGTCTTCATGTTTTTCACAGGCTATAACTTCTTTTACGCCTGAGAGTTTCAGGTAATCTACAATATTGCCTTTACCCGCAGATGGCTCCAGGACAACCATGCCGGAGAGGTCGTAACATCCCAGCATGGCATCTATAGCAGAGTCCGGAGTAGGGAAAAATTCAGCGTCAAACATTATCTGCGATTTTGACTTCAGGAAGGACCATTTGCAATGGTATCCATGATGAATAGTGTTCGAAACAAATATCAGGGGTGACCCTGGAACCAATACATACTTGAAACCTTGTAGGTTCAACGATTATTCTTGCTTCCGGATATGGTATTGGTCGAGCTTCATCAGGAACAGATTCAATTTTCATATAGTCATACTTATGCAATAAGGATGTGAATACCTTATGAAATGAATTGTTTGCTTTGATGTAGTAAATGGAAGCAGTATTGGAACAGAGGTAGGCTGTAAATACCCTGGATGTTTTTGAATCCGGGATAGTTGTGATGTCAAGGCCGCGCATTAAACGCGCGTTCAAATCATTGTCGAGATTCAGGATAAACAGTAATGAGTTATCATTAAACTGTTCTTCCTTTACTATCAGGTATGATGGTTTCATACAGATAGGGGTGCTATTGTCATAGTTTTAGTAATTACAATTCCATAAATTAGTTTATCAGCTAATGCAGAACATAAAGCCATTGCGGTGTGTACTTCTACCGCATTGCCGATGTACTTTTTAGTTTCATTTGTTTTGATTGTATTGTTTACGGATTTGTTCTATTTGCATTTCTGTTTGAGAAGTATGACCTGAAAATACAGGATTAAACCACTGACTTCCCTTAAAATGACACTTAGGACAATAGTAGTCTTCCACTGTATATTCTTTATAGTCATCACTGCCTCTTTTGTCCTGATCAGTAAGTTTAGTATCACATATCGGACATTTATCCTTTTCTTGCTGGATGATAAATTCAGCAGGATATTCACCCGAATGAAATAACCTGTACCTATAATCTCCCATGTCAGCAAACTCCCATATTTCTTCATCCGTATTAAGGGTTGCTTGTTTTATTTCCAACTCCTTTAAGAGAAGATATAGTTTGTTCCTTTTAAATTCTGTATCAAATTTGTTCATATGACGTTATTATAAGCCCCAGGAACGATGATCTCGCTCCTGGGGATACATTATACCAAAAAGGTATTAAAGTGGATTGTAGGCTAAATTAGGACTTGATATGAACGTATTTCTCCATAAGGTTACCGGCAACTTCATCCAACTCCCTCTTTCTTATACTTCCGGAATCTCTTGAAACAGCCGTTAAAGCCTGTTGCAACTTCCACAAGGTTAGTTTACCTTCAAGACCATCATCAGGACTGTTTATAGTTAACCGTTCCTTTACGGCTTCAATTTCAGGTTTAGTAACACCGTTCTTATTAAGGGTTTCATAAATGTTGTTTAACTGTCTTCCCTCAATCATATATTCACTCGCACTCATGATTTCATGAATACGCTTTTCCATAACCTGAGGACTGAAGAAATAGTTTATAGCATCTCTGGCTAATGAAGCAGCAGCAAGATTATCAGCCTGAACGGTAAGATCGGAAAGTTGAAAGGTAACTTCATCCATGCGTTTACCACGATGTACCCTGTTTATCACGCTTTCCCTGGTCATACCATTCATACAGGCTACATTAAGCATATAAGTGCTTATTTCAAATGAACTGTCTCCAAAATCACTGTTACGATACCTGGCACCAATAACAAAGGAAACAATACCATTGTTAAGGGTAACAGCCTGAAATACCTGTGGATATACTACTTCAAGATAATGTCTGGTATCGCTGACTTCAATATCATAGGTCATACATCCTGCAGCATGAGCGGTACGTTCAAAATCAGTAAGAATAGCCCACGAATCAAGCCTTTTGTATGAATTACTCAAGAATCCTCTTATCTGATTGTTAACAGTACGTACCAGATAAGCAGTGTCTCCAGACAGATTATGAAAGAAGGTAGTTAAACCAACAGCAAGACATTGGCGTTTCCATAAGTCATTGCTGTTTGATAGTTCCCTCGCAAACCCGGTATCCCAGCCTAACTTAGCTGAAAGTTGTCCAAGCGCATGCGGATGAATGGTATTCTGTACAAGAGTATTGTCCTGGATATGACGGAATGCAAGATGGTCATTGTTAAGATAGACCTGCGGCCTGTTTTCAACAGGTAAGTTCAGACTGACAAAATAATCATTGATGGAATTACCGGATATGGTAGATAAGTAATCTTTTTGGTCCGTTATCCGTGATTGGTTATGTTCAATGGCTTTATTAATCTTTCTTTGGAGTATTTCTTTCTCCTTTTCAGCTTTCTGTAATTGATCTTGTGTTATTTCTATGACTTCAGGCATGTTATTGGTTGTAAATGCATTTATAAACGCCTCCATACTGAGTAGAATAAGATTCCAGCATAAAAGACACTGTCCTTTTGAAATCTTTTATCACAATGAAGTGTTCGCCGATAAGATAATTTCCGTATTCCTTTAAGTTAATAAACGGATTATCTATAGTCTCTTTGTTTTCAATTAAGGAAGTGTAGTGATATGCGCCTCCTATCTTATAATCCCGTAAAGGGATAATAGATATCATTGCTATATCAGACACTTCTCACGGTATTTACATCAGTACAATAACCACCACTTACAAGTGAACTAACAGGGCAATCCTTACAGTGTACATATTGTGAGTTCGTCTGTAAGATCCCTTTCTTTTCAGCTTCTACATACATCTGTGTCAAAGCAACATAAGCACGTATCTGCTGATATAATTCAGCCCTTTTTGTAGCGTTGTAAGTAACACGAAAGATATTCTCCTGATCAGGATCGGCCTTCTTATAACCAAAGACCCAGTAGTAAAACTCATACATACCTTTGGCAAGATCAGAGGCCAGCATAGGATTCTTTCCGAATATCTCTCCTAAATGAGGGTTTAAGTCCAGATCAATATCTGTTATCAGTTCGTGATAACAAAATGCCTGGATATGATCCATATATTCAAAGTTACCCCAGCCGTATTCACCAAACGTAGAACGAATATCTCCTGTCAGTTTTAGGTCTATCATAGCCTTACGGATACCTTCAGGTGTCTTAATAACAGCCGGGAAGATATCCAGTTCTCCGATCAGATAGACATTATCGAAGATGTGTTTTATGATAGGCACCTGTGTATTATCCGGTCCTACATGTACACCTAATTCTACTATTCGTTGCTGGAATCGTAAAGCCTGTTCTTCGATTCTGATTTGGTCAATGGTTTTATCTCCTTTTACATCCTGTAAAGGGATACCCTTTTTAAGACCTTCTGTTACTTGTTTTGAAGTTAGCTTTTTACGGGGCAGATCAAAGGTTGCTTTTCCCCCAGCCGATGAACCGAGACACAATGTTTCAAAGTAGCAACCCTTTTCCTGGGCTTCGGTAGTTGGTTCTTTATACCGACGAAGTATTTTAAGTTCATAACCTTTTCTGGGGCAATGATCTCTTTCTTCCATACGGTGATAGAACCATTTGATATCGGATTGAGATACCAGTATTTTATTTTTATGTATCTCTCTGAGATTTACGCGCTGTGGTCGCGCTTCAATATTTATTGATATGTTAACAGTGTTCTCCTCTTTAACAGGGACCTGTTCTTTTGAAACAGGCCCTGTATTGAGGTCAAAAGGTAAGTTATTCGGCACTGATATAAGTCATTATTTCTTCAGCATACGCAAACAGTTCCGTAGGAGCCATGATTTTCATACCCGGGATGTTCTTTGCATGAACGGCTATTTCAAGAGCGGAACGACGGTTTAACAGTTTGTCGTTTTCTTTCTCACCAACACCGGTATAGCAATATTCTACCATTTTGTCAGCCATAACCTTTGTAGAGTTTTTCAGCATGGCTTCTTCCTGGAATGTTTCCGTGGTAATGTTTGTATTGTCAATGAAGTAAGATACAGCCAGGGCATAGCAGGTTTTTCTGGTGATGGCTTTCTGTACTTTCGGATCGTCATAACGGGATTTGAAGCTATTACCACCGCCATAGCCATTATCTTCTTTAACTTTCCTCAGCACTTTGAACTTGGTATTGTTCTTCTTGTCCTGTTCCGTCTCATATTCGTATTCCTTACCGGTTACGAATTTGTGATCCGGGTCTTCCATGTACTTATATCCGGTAATCTCGGTATTGTCGGACTTTGTCAACGTGACATTGTACTTATAGTACTTCTTACCTTCACCATTGGTATAGGTGTCCTGTTGTCCATTGTAATAGGCTTTCTCTGCATGTTTTAAAATTGCTTTTTCCATTTTTAGAGTTTAAAAGGTTGTTCTTTGAGTATTTCGGATGTTTTTATTTTGAGGTCGCTGGTAACAGATTCTTTAACGGGTCCTTTGATTTCAGGTTGGCTTCCCGGTTCATAGCATTCGATAACCAACTCGTGATCATCTTCTATGACTTTATCCAGTAGCATAATAGCATCATTAGCCTGTGCCATTTCATACAGACGGGAAAGGCTCTTTTTGTCGTACTCGGCAGCTTTGCCCACAAGCACAATAGGAAGTTCCTTGTTGACATGAAGCATTATCTCAGCAACTACAAGTCCTCCTTTTGCATAGGAAAGGTTTGTTTCAGTGAAAGGAAAACGGTTATCACCATCGACATATACAAGCTCGTCACCATCAAGTTCTATGTTTTTGATAGGAATGTTAGCTGTAGCGATGATCTCTTGTCTACGGGCGCGTAATGCCGTTATATCATCATCTAAAGCAGTTACTTTCTTTCTCTGTTCTTCCAGTTTGTGTTCAGCTTCTTCTTTTTGTTTTGTTTTAGCCCTGGCAGTGTTCAGAATAGTGACAAAGGGCTTCATCGTTTCTATTTGCTCACTTAGTTTATCAGGATCTTCCCCTTCTTCTGTCTTTACCTTACTTTTTAGTTCATCCAACTGCTTACTAACAGATCTTTGTTCTTCATCATTACCGGAAAGCAACCCTTCCAGTTCTGTAACACGGGCTTTGATACGGTCCAGTTCTTCCAGGTGCGAATTACGTTGTGCCTGCAATGAAAGCAATTCACCTTCCTTTTTACCGATAGCAGCAAATACATCGCTATATTTAGCACGATCCTGAAGTATCTTATCCCTCTTTTCCTGTAACGCCATTACCTGATCATCATAATCGGAATACTGTTCGATCATGGTCTTTTCCTTTTCATCCAGATTATAACCGGCAAGAGCCTTGGTCATACTGTCAAGGACGACATTAGCATCACGTCTATCAATATAGACGGTACCATTGCGATCATTGATCTTGGAATGAATAGAATCCAGTTCTTCAACAAGAACTTTATCCAGCATCTTTTTAATGATATCGGCCTGTTTACGTCGGCCTTCAGCAGAAGTTCCCCAGGAGAAGAATTCTTCAACAGTAAAAGCATTGAACTTAAATATCTTTTCAATGTCAGTTACCTTGTTTGATGTAGTTCCGTTGGGTTGTACTAACAGAAACTTATCATTCTTGCCATCAGCAAATTCAAATTTGACGGTATAGTTCTTTCCGTCAGCACCGATGATCTGGGTAGTGATATGTCCTTCCTGTTTCCCCAGAGTTACCGGCATGTCATTAGGATTCTTCCCTTTGACAGTGGATAACAATCCCTGCAGAACAGAAGTTTTACCTTTGGAATTCGGTCCTTTGATAAAATAGATATTACCAGAGGCGAATTCAGCATCAAGGCTTTCTATAGCCTTATAGTTTTCGAATTTAACTTTTACGTTCATTTAATTGATAGTTTAAGAATATTGCTGACACTTCTTGTTTGAGGTTTTCAATATAGTCCCGGAGTTCATTTATGGTTATGATATCCGGATCAGATACTTTCTGGCGTATACAGGCTTCAGTATAAAGTCGGAGAGCACCGGCTATGGTAGACGAATGGCCTACCGTCTGAAATTCATATCTGTTCTTACTTGAGTCTTTGGGATTTTCAACCCAGGATTTTAATTCAACAGAATATCCGAATGAATCGGCGTTGATTTTTCCATTATCGTTAATTTTTACCATGGCAGGTCGTCAGTTTTATCATCATTACGAGTTAAGTTAGGTTCAATAGACATTTCGACCATTTCCATTTCTGGTTCCTGGAAATGCCGAAGTATATCATTAGCGGAACATGGTTCAATATTTTGTTCAAGAAAAGCATCGGTAAGCGGACCTGATTTCAGGTGATATATATGAGTAACAAGTTTTCCGCTTGGGTCAAGTACTTCTTTCAGAACAATAATTTTTTCTGTCTGAACAGGATCATAAGGGCATTCCTGTACACCATGACAGGGGCCATACTTTTCAAGAAGCGTTTCCTGTTGCTTCATGAATTCATCTTTCATTTTTCCCATTGGTTATTATTTTAGTAATTCTGGATTGTCGTGGATGTTTCCGATGACTTCGTGTGTGTTCATTTTATGATATTCAAATCTGTAAACATCTGGTTTTTGTGGCTTTGTCAAATATTCATATTGGAAAGCGCCATCAAGGTAAATTATACGAGCTAAACTACCTTTAATACCTGCGTTGGTTATGTCTCCCTCGTAAATCTCTTTTCCGTTCTTGTCGGTTAACCCGATGAGCTGCCCGACGGTTTCGGGAATGACTTCCCATCCGTCTAATTCATTACATCCTTTCGGATATATATGAGTGATTGGGAGTATGTACATTCTACCATGTTTATTACCAACACCGTGTATAAGATCGCCAAACCTCCATTCGCCGGTTGTTACATCTTTCCCTCTGAATTTTATTGTTCTCATGGCTTATTTTTTTTCTTGTCTTAAAAGTTCATCTGCAAACTCGTAAGCATCAGCAACTATCTTTGTTTTAGATAGTTCATTATTGATAACAACCGGATTGCTCAAAATCCCATTCATAGCAGCACAAGCGGCATAAAATCGTTTTGACATACCACCTTGATCATGGAAGTATAATTCCTGATCTCTATATGCTTTTTTCGGAAATGCAGGTTCTTGTCCTAATTTTGGTTTTTTATTCATATTTCTTCAAAGATTAAATAATCAAGGTTTCCCCAGAAACGTATGATAGTATCATTCTCAACATTGCTCTTTCCGTCTCTCTGTTTTGCTATCTCAAGAATAATTTCATTTTCCAGAATTTCTCTGTACTTCTTCCATTTATCCTTTAACAAAGCAAAATTTCCGGGCTTGTTAAACAATATGATTTGAGAACTTCGTGATATTAGACTTTCCATACCTTTTACATCATCAATGGTAGGCCTGAAATTGTCTTTCAGATTGTTCTTATTATAGAACTCCTTCCCATAGTGATGTATGATAATAATTAGCCCTTTGGTCATTCTCCGGGTGCGTACAAACTCTTTCATGATATCATCATCCTTGACGTTGGCTTCACCTGCCATTAGCAGATAGTTGTCTACGATAAGGATATTGAATTTGTTTTCCCTGGATTTACAGAAGTTGCGGAACTTAGAACATATCTGAAAGGCTGTAGCTGAACCATCATGGAATTCAGCATCGTAATTGGCTATTCCCTGCATGATGTCAATGAACTTCAGTTGTTCCGTTTCATTCATCTTTTTTTCATACTTGCCACGTATATAAGCATCTGTCTGTAATATTTCAGGACAGGCAAAACAGGCAAGCAATTTGTCGATAGGATCTTCAAGTGTCCACCATTGGGTACTGATATTGTTGTAATGTTTCCATAGGTATTTCATCAGTGATATAAGAAACCTTGTTTTACCACTTCCGGTACCTCCTGCCAACAATAATATTTCATTAGGACCGAAATCAAAGTTTTTATCCAGGTTCTTATGCCCTAATAAATACTTCAGTGAGGGGAGTTTGTTCTGTGCACGGAGTAATATTGCGCTCTGTGTGGCATTTACAGCGTCTACAGCAGACGTTGCTTCATTATCCGATATATTCTCCAGATTAACCTCAAGATCGCTTATAGCCTCTGTAATGACGTCATAGATATTGATGTTTTCTACAAAGGCATCCTGAACTAATTGAGTACCTATCCTGATGGCTTCCCTCTGTATCCACCTTTGTAATAAGATGGTCACATAATACCGTATATTGATCTGTCCGTCTATCTTATTATTAAGCTGTACGATATAGTAAGGACCACCAATAAGTTCCAATGATCCTTTCTCTTTGAGAAAATTGGTAACAGTTAAGATATCGACAGGTATATCCTGCTGGTTCATATCTATGATAGCCTGACATACGATAGCATTAGCTTCTCTATAGAATATTTCAGCCTTAAGGATAGACGATACTTCGTCATACATGGACTTATACATCATTAGGCTTCCGAGAACAGCCTCTTCGATATCAATAGCTTGAGGAGGAAGTTTATCGTGTTCCATGAAAGCCTGTTGAGAAGTCATAGGTCTTCGTGGTTTAGTAGGGCCGTATGGGGTGACCTTCTGCGGCATGTTCCGGCGTGTGTCTTTGTTTGAAAGCATCGAGTGATTTTTGAAGTTCCTGACGGGATGAATTACCAAACAGATAGAAGGGATTACCTTTTCGCAGTATCTCGAAATCCTCGAGGTACTTTTTATCCATACACCAGTTATAGATGGAAAGCAATTTCTGATCTTTAGGGATAAATTGCATTGGACTTTCTCCCCAGTTGGCTTCCCACTTCTCAAAATAATCGTTGTACTTAGCGATTATATATTCTACAGTTACCAGGTTACCATCTTTATCCTTCCTCTTATTTGATTCGACAGCTTCTATCATAGTTACCGTCTTATCAAAATGACCTTCGGGGTTAAGTTTCCAGATAGTCTCCTCTATCCGTTTGGCTAATTTGTCTTTTTCCATAAAAAGTAGGCACAAAAGTTAACATGATTCTGTGACAAACAGAGACTTTAAAGTCCCTTTGACTTTTAGCATTTCCTTCTGTTTCCACTTGGCGAGATTAAGCGGAACATTCATAAGGATATATTCTTTGTTGTAGATCAGGTTTACGCGACGATCTTTATAGGGTGTCGCTTCAGGATGGGTGTAACCAGCATTGATACGCCCGAACTTTTGTTCGGGTAACAGATCACGTTTCAATTAAACCAATGGTCGTAATATTTGAAATGATTAGTGGGGTACTGACGATTATTGAAGGATAAGACAAGATATTTCTTTTTGTTACCGTAGTGATAACTGCAATGGGTACTATACATAACCTTTGTGTCCAATTCAGGATAGAGGTGAGCATATTCCTTGCGCAGCGATACAGCGAAAGCAACATAAAGTTTATATGTCTTGACCTTTGGCACGTCATTGAATTACCAGATTGATGGCAAAGGTATATTCTTTTGGATCGTCAGTCAATAGACGCCAAGATTTTACCTTTGATTTTGCAATTACAGACGCGGGGACATCCCCTTCATAATGACCAAGCAGAATATTCATTCCGTTTGTTTCTGCCATTAAATTTGTTCCTTTAAGGAACACATGGAACAGTTCGGGATTAACAATCATATCTTCAAGTATGTTGTCAATTCCCTGTTCCAGAGCAACGGTCATTAAATAGTAGAGATTATATGAGTGATGATTTCATTTTTTAAGAGATAGAACCGAGTTGCTTTACCGATTTCATCACAGATAACCGAGAAAGAAGCGGTATCCAGATAAATCTTATCCGGACGGGATGATTTATTTTCCCTGTAGAAGGGAGCAAGTACTGAGAGGGTGTCCCCTTTATCTTTCAAAGGGACTTTGACATCTGAATGATTTGTGGTGATTACGAGGTCCTGTAGCATTGGTTAGATAATTGAAATAAAGGAATTGGTTTTTATGGTAGTAGAATGCGATAGTGCCGCGATAAGAAGAGTTGTTTTCAGATCATATTCTTTACCGTTGTCACCGATAAGAATATAATCAACATCCTGTAAAATTTGTGCTTTGTGAGTAACAGCATGTCTTTTCAATAAGTAAGTATAGCCTTTATATTGGCATTCAAAAAATTGCGGATCTGTATAAACTTCTAAAACGGTCCCTGCTGGCAGGGTAATCATTTCACCTTTACCATTAATGCTCTTATAAGCATCATATGGGGCGAGCAAAGTAAATGATTTTTTATTTACCACCTTTTCAATTCTTCCGAAATATTTATCATTACCCTCTTTATTTTTGACGGTAATGATACATTCATTGTTTTTGAAGTCGAATTGAGACTTCATACCCATAAAACTATAAAGCCTGGTAAATTGCTTTACGATAGGGCGGTCCATTTCTGTAAGGACGGTTGGGATTTTACCATTTCTTGGTAATGTGGTGTTTTCCATAGGGCGATTTATTTTTATTTAACTTTGTAGGTACAAACGTACAGAAAAAAAGTAGGCACAAAAAAGTAGGTACAAAAATAATTATGCACTACCGTTCAAAAGACTATGTAAACAGGGTATATGATATACTCTTATCCGAACAACCGGAGTTGTTAAAGGATTTAAAGAAAACGCATGTAAGGACAGTACTCAGTTATTTCGTAAGAAATATAAGTACTGTTTGTTTATACAAGAGAGCTATCCGGCTAAAGAGATACTTCAAGCTTATGCCGGATGCTTCGGATATAATATTTAAAACCCGGTATGGTCTTTCAAAACGGACTACGAAGGGTTTTTGATTTTTAGTTCCAGTCTTCCCATATATATGGAACACTTTTTCCTTTTGATATATTTCACGGCAAAACAATAAACGTTATTGCCTCTTTTTTGATACTGTAAACGCCAGCCTCTTTTAGCCAGGTACAATATCCTTTCATCTGAAGTTTCCAATTGGATGAAAGCTTCATAGTTCATTTCCCATTCAATAAAACTGGATCGGTATTTCCGTCCTAATTTAGAATCTGAGGAAATGTTTTGTTCTTCTAATTTATCGTATTCTCTGCCGCAGCTTTTACATTGACAAATTCTGCAATAAATATCTTTCTTAATCAATGTATTAGTAGCAGTAGCAGAGTATAAATCCTCACCAATTATTTCATATTTCATTGATGCGTTACCACAATCACATTTTATAAAATCATTGCTCATTGTTTTGTTGCTTTGTTTATTGCGTTAACAAGGCCATTAATCGGAATGATTGAGTTGATATCCTCAACATCAGAAAAGTAGTCTTTTATGTTTTCAACTATTTTTATTGCTTCATTGAGCAAATCAGGAGCAGCAGATATTAGGTCTGCATTTGCAATGGCCTCTTCATCATTCCACCCACTTATCCTATTGGATATCTTACACTGTGATGGCATTGAGACTATTTGATCTCCACCTGATACCATCCAATTACCTTTTGTAAATTTTGTTTCCATAATTGATAGATTATTGACCTTCATAGTTCCGGAACTGAGTGAAATCAAAGACATAGATTACGTTTGTCATCGGTGACGTGCTACGTGTAACTAACCACGGGAAATTGTATCTGGTAACAGGCGCTATCCCTAATAATGGTTTCCTGGAATGAACTAATTCATTCCCGATATGGATGTATTTTTGAGCAACTGTGAAGGATCTTTCATCAGGCCCATAAATATTGCCTACTTTAATAGTATCATCGTACTTGCTGGTTAACCATGAAGCAACAATTACGTCCGGTTTGAATGTGTGAACAGCCTGTTCAGCATCCATAGTAGTGACATCACTCGGATAAGTTATTGTAGGCTGTTTTAGACAGTCATAAAAGTATTTTATTACTTTCCATTCTTGTGACTTATTATCGGTCTTAGTGATTGATAACGCCCTTCCAATGGAACCATTCCCGGAACCTACCTCAATGGCATTCATACCACGGATTTCTCCACGTAACCATTCAATAAGTTCAGTAGTTGGAAGTGTATAAAAGGCATGTTTATGACAAAACAGAGAAATCTGATTAGTACTGAATTTCTTCAGTTTATCGTATGGTACAGGTATGAGATATCCATTGGAGAGGCATAGTTCCTCAATTTCTGAGATATCTTCAACTTTAAGTATATTGACTGGGCTATTCATGATTAAAAAAGAGTTTGTTGAATGTATATGCCACGTCGGATAGGGATCGCGAAGAACAATTCTGCTCGTTCCTTGACATTTTGGGCTTTAACTTTGGTTACAAATATTTCCTGATCCAGCTGTTCTATCATTGTTTCTTGTACCTGGATATTTAAGATAGAATCTTCAATGCATGATTCCAGACGTTCACATCGTTTGACATGATCCTGCAATAAAATCTGTAACCTTGAATATTCTTCTTCATCAGTAAGGACTTCACCGGTTTCGGGAATATATCGCTTTGCTTTCGATATTCGTGGATATAGGAAGTATTTAGCCCATGATTCCTGGCCGGATAAAGATGTTTCGAGGTCAGACAGGTTACGTCTCATGTAACCCAGATCACGTATCATATCATCCTTCTTTTTGTCGAGGATTTCCATAGACTATTCGTGAGTAAAATCATTAAGAGCCATTACAGCATCATTGTATGCTTTCAACCACTGTTCCCGAGTAGGTTGCCCGGATACAATTCCTTCTTGTTCACAACTATGCAAATGAAGAAGTTCACTAAAAGCATCAATCAACTTATCCGTATGTTCAAGATTAAACCGTTGTGCAAGATTGCCGGCAAGAGCTATTAATTCGGCATTAGCTTTAGCCTTATCAAGCCCTACTGCAGATTCAAGTGATCGACAGATATGCCAGTAACCACTATGACCGCATTTATCACATTGGATATATGCAGTGACATCAAATAACCGCTGCCATTTTTTAGCTTTAAGTGAAGGATCTACCTTCCATTTTCCCTGTGTAATATTCTTATTCATGATTTGTATCTCCTATTACTTTATGATTAATATAGTCCGATCTTTTTATAGATACCGACTATTTCAATAAAGCCAAGTCCTTCTAATAATTCACAAAGGGCATCATTAGCTTTTGACTGGGCAACTTCACGATCCGGATTATCAACTTCTTGTAATAATTCAGATTTTATTTTTTCAACTAATACTTTTTGCTTTTTTGTCATCTTATTAAATGTTAGTGGTGTGTTTCGCTTATCTATTCGTGCATTCTTAGTATCAGACATTCGCAATTATCAAGAGTTTGAGCCTATTGCGTATATCTATTCGTTATAGCCAATTAAAAAGACAGTTCACGCATAGTCATTACGGTCAACTCTCTAAATTTTTGACGTAACATACCTTTAATAAATACATCTGTTTCTTCGGCATACAACCGACCAGCATCAACAATTACTAATTGTCCTCTACTATTTAACTTCAAAAATATTCCATCAATAAAGTTATCACCTTTTACAGCACCGCCATTCATTACAATTTCCAGTGCTTTGTAAAAGTCTAAATCATATTTTTTCTCGTTCATTTGATTAAAAATTAACTGGCTATAACACGTGGTATAGTTAATTGCCGTATTAGTACTATGTTTAAGCGTTACCACCCGCATTTAATTCTGTGTAATTTGATAGGAAAGTAACCCGCAATCGGCAACTAACCATACCACAAACGTTAGTTACTATTTTTAAGAGAAAGTTTAAGACCTAATCTTACTCTGTCGATACCATACTCCGTTAACAGTGTTCTATCTGCAATAATAGCATTTTCTACTGTTCTACGTGAATACATTTTATAGGCAGTACGTTTTGATATATATGGCCTTACAAGGCCAAGATCAGCAGCACACTTTGTATATCCGGCTTTTGTTGCCCTTTCAAGCATTTCTTCTAACTTATGATCAGGGATATCCATGTTGTGTTATTAGTTTAAGAATGCAGTAGAAAGTTTCGCTTATCTATTATCCTGTTTCTTAAATATGATACATGCATTTATCAAGGGTTTGAGGTTATTTCGTACATCTACTCGTTAGCTGCAAGGCTACCACCGCCAACGTTCACCTTCGAGCGATAAATCACCTGCATCTATTGCCATATCTCTTGTTACTATTATATAGTTGTCTTGTTGTGGATGACAACAATCACCGTGGACAAGTTCAGCACTATTTAGATTTTCATCTGTAAGTAATTTACAAACTTCAATATCTAAAGGTCGTCCATCTTTATCAGTAGGTTGTCCACAATCACCACACCGATAAAAAAGCCCAGCAGCTAACAGCGTGTCATACGCTATTTTTGCCGTAGCATTTTGATTGTTTTGTTCTAATTCGTTCATTATCTGTATTTATTAAAGTTAGTGAAGCAAAAACAGCGCATACACGCAAACCGTTAGTTATCAAAGAGTTTTTTGTATTCTTCCTTTAGTTGTTCTTGTTTATTATAGAACTTATCCCAATTACAGGAAGGAAAACGTATAGCATAGGCTTCTCTTTGTGCCTGTGTCCCATTGTCAACCAAGAAATGTTCATCTATTGTAAGTAGCATGATAGCTTCCTTTTTTAACCTGAAATGAGGGTACTTTTTTTTAGGAAGTACATGAGCACAGTTGGCTGGACCAGGATTATAGATAGAGAATCCTGATATTTCACTTTTACATGGTCTTTCGACTATGATTTCATCAAATACTTTTTTTTCTCCTGTAGGCTTCCTTTTAAGCCCTTGGACAGGCTTTTTCATAGCAGGTGATGATTTATCCTGCCTGAGATATTGGTGTACTTTACAGTATCCTTTACCCCAGACAGGATATGTGCATCCTTCTTTACTACAATTTTTCATTGCTTAGAATATTCAAGACAGTTAAGAATTACATATGCATTCTTCTTCTTGTAACTGAAATGATTTCCACTTCTCATTGATAAGAGAATACAGATAATCTATCCATTCTCTTTCTCCACCATATATCTTTTCAAACTGTTCAACCATGTTTTCAGCGGTAGTAAGCTGTCTTTCTTCATCACAGCTTTTTATCACTGATATAATGTTGACGAATGTCTCAGGTTTAGTAGCCATAATCTTTCGTTTTAAGAAGTGTTTTAACGCCCTGGACAGGCTTTTATATAAAAGTAGGCACAAGTACCCACATGAATAAAATCATTGTCCTAAGACGCTATATAGAAGTTATAGTAACATGTTGGTCATTTAAGAGTTTCGCTTATCTATTTTTTGTTTCTTTTTTCTGAAATACGGAATTAGCAAGGCTTTGAGCTTATTGCGTATATCTACTCGTTATGGGCAACCGTAAGACCGCTCCGAAGAACAGTCCTACGAACCCACAATTTTTAGTCAAGGATTTGCCAATCTTCTGA
>Ga0209098_1002332_pt1 | contig 16832 bp, 16 predicted proteins | sample AD_JPNHW1_MetaG_FD_184429 | JGI IMG/M metagenome (GOLD analysis project Ga0209098, IMG submission 184429) | Active sludge microbial communities of municipal wastewater-treating anaerobic digesters from Japan - AD_JPNHW1_MetaG (SPAdes) (version 2) | ecosystem: Engineered > Bioreactor > Anaerobic... | reverse complement strand
AGAGTCGTGGCTGCGTTGTGGACGGGCAGCAGGATGGAGACGGCGGGCGACATCGCGATGGTAGCTCTGCCGGGTGGCATGGGCTAGGGCGCTGCAATTCTTGGCATGGCGGCTGCAGATGGAAATGCCGGACTCATTGTGAGTCGAACCTACTACCATGACTCGACCGATCGATAGCCGGCAGTTGCTGGCGTTTGTGGCCGTTGTTCGCTGCCAGAGCTTTACGAAGGCAGCGCAGCAACTGCACCTGACGCAGAGTGCGATCAGTCACTCCATGCGAGCGCTGGAAACCGACTTGGGCTGCCGCTTGCTGGAGCGCCGAGGACGGCGCTTGGAACTGACCGAGACCGGCGCGCATTTTTTGCAACGTGCCGAAGTGATCCTGCGCGAAATGGAGCAGGCTCGGCAGTTTTTGGACACTCCGGCCACCCAGCATAGTCCGCTCTCGGCGGCCTGAGCAGGCTCCTGTGGCTGTCTTGTGCAGGACGGCCCGGGAAGTCGCGCTAAGTTGAACCGTTCGAGCGCTGCGAGACCGGGCGCTAGACGCTACGGCTGGGCCGGAGCGGGGCTCGGAGTCTCTGTCGAAGAAGCCGGTTTTGGGGCTTCAGCCGGCGGCTTCTGTTCGGAGGTCTGGCGGGAATCCCGGGCGATGCGGCGGACGTCGTTGGTGAAGACGTAGAGCATCAGGGCCAGGAGGAGGACGAGGAAAACGGTCTGAATCTTGGCCACGAGCTCCAGCGGCAGGGGACGACCGCGGAGCTTGGCGATGGTGGCGAAGACGACGTGGCCGCCGTCGAGCACGGGGATGGGCAGAAGGTTGAAGACGGCGAGGGCGACGTTGATCAGGAGGACCAGGTAGATGAGCGTGAAGATGCCGTCGTCGGCGGCGAAAACGAATTGGCGGACGATCTCAAGCGGGCCGCCCATGTCCTCGGCACGCACGTCGGTCCTGGGGTTGATGACGATCCAGAGGTTCTGGAGAGAGTCGGCGATCTGCTGCGAGACGAGCGTGGCGGGGTTGATGTGGATGTGCTCGATGTCGGTGCGGAGCTCGAGTCCCCAAGTCTCAATGTTGCCGGGGAGCGCGTCGGCTGAGATCTCGAAGGCGACCGTGGTGGCATCCCTGAGCACCTCGACGCGGTGCGGGTTTGCGGATGGGAGTGCGAGCAGGCGCTCGAAGGCGATGGCGCTGCGGATCGGGGTGCCATCGATGGCGAGCAGCTTGTCGTCGGCCCGAAACCCGGTCTTTGCCGCCGGCGTGTCGGGGGTGATGGCCTTGATGTAGATCGGGTCGTCGCGGGTGATGCCGACGCGGCGGATTCTCCCCTGCGTGACCAGCTCCGGGTGGAGCGTGAACGTGAGCTCGCGTCCCTGGCGTTCGACGACGAAGACGGCGGAACGTTGGCCGTCGTCGGTGCGGCCGGAGCCGTAGACAAGTGCCTTGAGAACATCGCCCCAGACCGTGGTCCGTTTGCCGTCGATGGAGCGGATGACGTCGCCGATCTGCAGCCCTGCGACCGCGGCTGGGCTGGGCATGGGGGTCTTGTCGGCGCGGGCCATCGTGGGCATCACGTAGCCGATGGCCGTGGAGCGGGAGCCCACCGCGACATCCTGGCCGACGTACCAGAGGACGGAGCCGAGGAGGATGGCGAAGAGGAGGTTGAAGGAGGCGCCGGCGACGGAGACGAAGACCTTGTCGAGGTAGCCGATGGGCGGGAGTTTTCTCACCTCTTCGCCGTCGCCGCCTTCGAGTTCGCCCATGTCGGCGAGCTGGGGCAGGGCGACGTAGCCGCCGAGCGGTATCCAGGAGAGGCGGAACTCGGTGCCGTGGCGGTCCGTCCAGGAGCAGATCTTCTTGCCGAAGCCGATGGAGAAGCGGGGGGCGTAGAGACCGCGCCAGCGGGCGGCGAGGTAGTGGCCGAGCTCGTGGACGAAGACGGAGAGTCCGAGGCAGAAGATGGCGACAAGGAGCAGCCAGGGCTTGGCTTGGAGGAGATCGAGGACGTTGCCTTGCATCGGGTGTGGCGAGTGTGCGGGCGATTAGCGGCCGGCGAGGAGCTGGCGGGCGGTGGTGCGTGCCTGCTGGTCGGCGGCAAGGACCTCGTCGAGGACGGAGGGTTCCACGACCGTGACGTGGTCGAGGGTCTCGCCGACGATGCGGGCGATGTCGAGGTAGGGGATCTTCTGTGCGAGGAAGGCGGCGACGGCGACCTCGTTGGCGGCGTTGAAGATGGCGGGGGCGGTGCCGCTGGCGCGCATGGCGGCGAGGGCGTGGCGCAGGCAGGGGTAGCGGGAGTCGTCGATCGGGCGGAACTCGAGGGTGAGGAGCTTGGCGAAGTCGAGCGAGGGCTCGACGCCGGGCAGGCGGTCGGGGAAGAGCAGGGCGTTCTGGATCGCGAAGGTCATGCTCGGGGGCGTGAGCTGCGCGAGGATGGAGCCGTCGACGTACTCGACGAAGCCGTGGACGACGCTCTGCGGGTGGAGAACTGCCTCCACTTGCTCGGGACGCAGGCCGAAGAGCCACTGCGCCTCGATCATCTCGAGGCCCTTGTTGGCGAGGGTGGCGGAATCGATGGTGATCTTCGGGCCCATCGACCAGTTGGGGTGGCGGAGGGCGTCCTCGGGGGTGACGTGGGCCAGCGCGGAGAGCGGGAAATCGCGGAAGGCGCCGCCGGAGGCGGTGATGACGACGCGGCGCACGGCGCGCGCGGGCTCGCCGGCGAGGCACTGGAAGAGGGCGTTGTGCTCGCTGTCGACGGGGAGGAGGCGGACGCGGCGCTCGCGGGCGGCGGCCATCACGAACTTGCCGGCCATCACGAGGATTTCCTTCGAGGCGAGGGCGATGTCCTTTCCGGCGGCGATGGCGTCGAGCGTGGGGCGCAGCGCGGTGGTGCCGACGACGGCGACGAGGATGAGATCGGCCTCGGGGAGCGTGGCGAGTGTCGTGAGCGCCTCGGGACCGGAATGGAGCGTGGTGCCGGCGGGGAAGGCGGTGTCGCGGCGGGCGGCGGAGGCGGCTTCCGCGTCGGTCAGGGCGACGTGGCGGACGCCGAACTTGCGCGCGATGGCGGCGAGCTTGGCGGTGCTGGAGCGGGCGCCGATGGCGACGAGTTCGAGGCGGTCGGGGTGGGCGGCGATGACGCGAAGGGCGTTTTCGCCGATGGAGCCGGTGGCTCCGAGCAGAACGATGCGTTTACGGTCCGCCATGATTGCGGGGGGGCTCTGCCTAGAGGCGCAGCAGGTAGGCGAAGAGGATGTAGGCGGCCGGCGCGGTGAGGATCACGCTGTCGGTGAGGTCGAAGGCGCCACCGATGCCGGGGACGGCGTTGCCGGAGTCCTTGATGTCGGCGCGACGCTTGATGATGGATTCGACGAGGTCGGAGACGACGGCGATGAGGGCGATCGGGATGGCGGCGATGGCGCTCCAGAGCAGGGTGAATGTTTCCGGGTAGAGGCCGCGGGGCTGGAAGAAGTAGACGAGGGCGGTGCCGACGCCGGAGGCGATGACGACGCCGCCGATCAGGCCTTCCCAGCTTTTCTTGGGGCTGATCGTCGGAGACATCTTATGACGACCGATGGCGGTGCCGACAAGGAGCGCGCCGGTGTCGCAGAACTTGGCGACGGCGACGAGCCAGACGACAAGCATGAGGCCCTGGTTGGGGTTGGTGGCATCGCGCAGGAAGAAGATCTCGACGAGGAAGTGAAACATGAACGGCACGTAGGCGATGCCGAAGAGGGTGGCGGCGAGGGTGTCGAACCGCTTGCCCGGGTCGCGCAGGGTGAGCAGGCGTACGCAGCAGATGACGACGGCCAGCGCCATGAGCGAGGCGGTCATGCCGGGGCCGGTGATGAAGTAGGCCGGGGCGAGCGTGCGGACGGCGTAGGGTACCAGGAGCATCGCGGCGCCGATGAGCAGGCCGAGCTTGTGGAACGGCCGCAGGCCCATGCGCGTGAGCATGCTGTAGAGCTCATGCTGGGTGAGCACGGCCAGCAGTGTGGTGAGGATGACGGCGGCGGGGCGGCCGAACTTCCAGAGCAGGCCGATGAGGGCGAGCCAGAGGACGATGGTGGAGAGCGTACGTTTAAGCACGGGCGATCAGGGTTTGGCCGTCTGCTGGACCTGTTCGCCGGTGGCGCCGAAGCGGCGCTCGCGTTTCGCGAAATCGGCGAGGGCGGCGCGGAAGTCTTCCGCGGAGAAGTCGGGCCAGAGCGTGGGGGTGAAGAGGAACTCGGCGTAGGCGGCCTGCAGGAGCAGGAAGTTGCTGATGCGGGTCTCGCCGGAGGTGCGGATGACGAAGTCGGGGTCGGGGATACCGGTGGTGTAGAGGTGGCGGGCGAGCTTCTCGTAGGAGCACTCGGCGGGGTTCTCGCGGCCAGCGGCGACCTCGCGGGCGTAGGCGGCGGCGGCATCGACGATCTCGGTACGGGCCCCGTAGTTGAGGGCGAGGACGAGGTGGTGCTCGGTGAAATGCGCGGTGGCGGCGAGCGCGCGATCGAGCTCCTTGCGGACGGCGGACGGGAGCTCGGCGGTGCGGCCGATGGTGTGGAGCCGGATCTTCTTCGCGCGAAGCTCGTCGAGCTCGCTGCGCAGGAAGCGCTGGAGGATGAGCATGAGCGCCTGGACCTCGGCGGCGGGACGCTTCCAGTTCTCGGCTGAGAAGGCGTAGAGGGTGAGGTAGCGGACGCCGCAGTTGCCGGCCTCCTCGACGATGGCGCGGACGGTCTCGACGCCGCGGCGGTGGCCCGCGATGCGGGGCAGCCCGCGTTTCTTGGCCCAGCGGCCGTTGCCGTCCATGATGATGGCGACGTGTGTGGGCGGTGGGACGGCGGGTTTCACGCTGGGAGAAAGGGATCGGATTGTGCGAAGTGCGTGGAGATGCGGTCAACCATCGAAACAGGATGCAGGAGCACCAGCAGGTGCGTCGGTGCGTGGGCTCGGGGTATATGTCGGGATAACGCGCTTGTCGTCGATGAGGCGTATGCAACGCTAGGTGTGGGGCGCGAGCCCTCTACTCATGCCATTCACCTACACGATCACGGGGCGGTTGTTGCGATTCGTCTGGTCGGGCGTTCTGACCCGGGAGGAACTGCGGCGCATGAGCGAGCTGATGCCGGAACTGAGCCGGACGATCACGATGAAGGAGGGCGATGTCCCCCAGCTGTTGCATGACTTCACGGCGTTGGCGGGGTGTGATTTCCCGCCGATCACCGCCTACGAGCACTCGGTGCAGCGCAAACGGATCCTGATTCCGCATCCGACGCGTTCGGCGACGATCGCGAGGAGCTCGGAGGTGCGAGCGATGGCGCGAGTGGTGCAGGCGCTGAATCGGAATCCGAACCTCGAGATGGAGATTTTCGACTCCGAGGAAGCGGCGATGGCGTGGCTTGACCAGAGGTAACGTCGGGCGTGGTCCGGCGTCGGGTCGCGGGATGGTTTCAGCCGCGGGCGACTTCGTCTGGACTGGAGGCGTTCCAGAAAAGAAACGGGGAGCCGGACGAGCCGACTCCCCGCGGGGTATATAGCAAAGGGCTGAAACCTACTTCGCGAGCTGGTTCTTGAGGAACTCGATGCTCGTGCGCGTCTGGTCGCTCTGCTCCATCATCGCCTCGACGGACTTGCAGGCGTGGATGACGGTGCCGTGGTCGCGACCGCCGAAGTTCTCGCCGATCTCGGCGAGCGAGTGCTTGGTGAGGATGCGGGCGAGGTACATCGCGATCTGGCGGGGGATGGCGATGTTGTTGGGACGCCGCTTCGAGAGCATGTCGCTGTGGCGGAGCTGGTAGTAGTCGGCCACGCGCTTCTGGATGGTGTCGATGGTGAGCTGGTTCTGGGCCTGCTCCATCAACATGTCCTTGAGCAGCATCTCGACGGTGGGGATGTCGATGTGCTTGTTGGTGAGGGCGGCGTAGCTGGCGACCTTGATGAGGGCGCCCTCGAGGCGGCGGACGTTCTTGGAGATGTGCTGCGCGATGAAATTGATGACCTCGGCGGGGAGCTCGGCCTTCAGGGAGGCGGCCTTGGTGCGCAGGATGGCGACGCGGGTCTCGAGATCGGGGGTCTGGAGATCGACGACGAGGCCCCACTGGAAGCGGGAGACGAGGCGGCTCTCCAGTTTCTGGATCTCGTTGGCCGGGCGGTCGCTGGAGAGGTAGATCTGCTTCTGGGCCTCGAAGAGCTCGTTGAAGGTGTGGAAGAACTCCTCCTGGATGCGCTCCTTGCCGGCGAGGAAGTGGATGTCGTCGATGAGCAGGACGTCGACGTGGCGGTAGCGCTGGCGAAACTTGGTGAGCGTGTTCTCCTGGATGGCGTGGATGAACTCGTTGGTGAACTTCTCGGAGGAGAGGTAGGCGACCTTGGCGTCGGGGTTGTTGCGGAGGATCTGATGCCCCACCGCATGCATGAGGTGGGTTTTGCCGAGGCCGGTGTCGCCGTAGATGAAGAGGGGATTGTAGGCCTGCGCGGGGGCCTGGGCGACGGCGATCGAGGCGGCGTGGGCGAGCTGGTTGTTGGGGCCGACGACGAAGTTCTCGAAGGTGTTGCGCGGGTTGAGATTGGCGGTGTTGAGGCGCTCGTCGATCTTCGGGCGGCGGGGATGCGCGGCGGTGCGGGCGGTTTTGGCCGGCTCGGTCGTGGTGTCCGTGGCGAGGCGATTGGCGGCGGCGTGGGCGGAGTCGCCTTTGCGCAGGGTGACGCTGATCATGCGGCCGGAGGTGAGCCGGACGCGCTGGGTGATCAGGTCGAGGTAGTTGTCGTGGACCCAGATGGCGGCGAATTCGTTGGGCACGCTCAGCACCACGGAATCGTCTGTGGATTCGACGCAGGTGATGGGCTCAAACCACATCTGGAAAACTTCATCGGGAAAGAGACCCTTGAGGTCGCATTTCACGGTTTCCCAGAGATTCGTGGATGTGGTGGACGTAGGCATTTGCGGGAGAAGACGGCACAGCTATTCACAAACGTGATCGAGCGGGCTGGCTGATCGCTCTACTGTCGGGGGGACGGATTCTGCCGCAGGGTGGAAAATCGGGGAACTGGACATCAATGGCGGGTGAGCCCGGCCGAATGTGCGTAAGTGATTGATGAACAGCGCGTAGGTCGCGGGGGTATGCTGGGGCGAAACACGTGGCTGACAGGAGAGTTACCAAAGAGCGTGTCGAACGAAGTTCAGGCAGTGGAAAAACACAGCATAGCGCAAGCGTGGATAGGGCTTTCAAGGTCAACTTCTCCACAACTTGTTAACAACGATTTTGGGCGGCGAAATCGCGCGATTTTTGTGTTGCCATGCCGGAGTGCCCCCGAGGTTTTCCGGGCGATGCCATGTGCATCGATTTGCGGTTTTCGCCGTGCCCGGGCGGGGTAGGCGGCTGTTACGAGGAAGTGACGGACGGAAGGCGGGTAAGTGGTGGCGAGACGCGTTTATTTTGTTGCCAAGATTTGGCCCGATCAGGCCCCGGCTTGGGGTTCGGACCAGCGGCCGTGTTCGCGGATGAGATCGACCAAACGGTCCACCGCTTCGGCCTCGGGAATGTTGAAACGGACCGCGGTCTTGCCGACGTAGAGGTTGATCTTGCCGGGGGCGCCGCCCACGTAGCCGAAATCGGCGTCGGCCATCTCGCCAGGGCCGTTCACAATGCAACCCATGACGGCGATCTTCACGCCCTTGAGGTGCCCAGTGGCACCGCGGATGCGCTGGGTGGCCGCCTGGATGTTGTAGAGCGTGCGACCGCAGCTCGGACAGGCGACGAACTCGGCCTTCGTGATGCGCGCGCCGGCGCCCTGGAGAACGTTGTAGGCGAGGCGGAGGTTGGCGGCGAACTCCGGCTCAGTCTCGACGCTGAGGATGTCGCCGAGCCCGTCGCAGAGCAGGGAACCGGCGAGAACGCTGGCGTCGAGGAGGTGGCCGAGCGCATCAGCCTTGCCGCCGAGCCCGGCCGCGGCGGTGCAGCGAATCCAGATCGGGGCGTGGCTGTCGAACGTGCGGAGGCATTCGGCGAGCCAGCGGTATTCGCCGACTGGATGCACATCGGCGAAGCCGGCGGTGCCGGCGCGCAGCGTGAAGATGAGCTGCCCGTCACCGAGGATGCCGAGATCGGCGGAGAAACCGGCGAAGTTTGCCGGGGCGATCTCGGCGGCGAGATTCCAACCGAAGCAGCGCGTGAGGCCGGTCCAGTCGGCCAGCTCGCGGTTCTCGCCGGCGGCAAAGGTGCGGACGAAGAGCGTGCCGGCGGGGAGCGCCTTCTCGGCGAAAACGGCGGCATCCAGATGGGGGCCTACCTCGATCGCCAGGATCGTGTTGTGACGGGCGGCAACCGCGGCGAGGGAAAGGACGATCGGGACTTCGACCTCGTGGGCGATGTGGAGAAGTAGCGCCTCGGGCGGCGTGTCCTTCATCGTGCGCGAGGTCTCGCCGAGCAGCTGGTCGAGCATGGTCGGTGAGTACCCGAGTTCGGGCAGGGGAACGATGACTCGTGGTGGCTGACTGGCACCAGCGGAGGTGGCGGTGCCGAGCTGGTGCGGAGCGGTTTCGCGGCGCTTGAAGGTGAAGGGCTCGATGCTGTCCGGCGTCGTGGGCTTGGTGGGCACCGACCACCGGCGCATGGCTTTTGCAGCGAGTGCCTGCGCGACGGGGATCTCGTGGACGGAGTCCTCGGTGAGCGAGACGCGGATGGTGTCGCCGAGGCCGTCGAGCAACAGGCTGCCGATGCCGATGGCGCTCTTGATGCGACCGTCCTCGCCGTCGCCGGCCTCGGTCACACCGAGGTGGAGCGGGTAGGCACGATGGGCGCGATCCATGCGCTCGACGAGGAGTCGGTAGGCTTGGATGACGACCTTCGGGTTGCTCGACTTCATCGAGAGCACGATGTCGTGGAAATCGTTGCTCTCGCAGATGCGGACGAACTCGAGCGCGCTCTCGACCATGCCGGCCGGCGAGTCGCCGAAGCGGTTCAGGATGCGATCGGAGAGGGAACCGTGGTTGGTGCCGATGCGCAGCGAACGGCCGAGCTCACGGCAGCGTTTCACGAGCGGGGAAAACGAGTCGTGGAGCCGCTGGATCTCGCGTTCATACTCGGCGTCGGAGTAGTCGACGACGGCGAACTTCTTTTTGTCGGCATAGTTGCCGGGGTTCACGCGGATCTTCTCGACGTGCTCGACGGCCTCCATCGCGGCGGCGGGGAGAAAATGGATGTCGGCGACGAGCGGGATGTGGGCGAATCCGGCGGCGGAAAACTGGGCGCGGATGTCGCGCAGGGCGCGTGCGGCGGGGACGTTGGGGGCGGTGACGCGCACGATCTCGCAGCCGACCTCGGCGAGCTCGATGCTCTGGCGCACAGTCGCTGCGACATCCTGCGTGTCGGACGTTGTCATCGATTGCACGCGGATCGGTTGCGTGCCGCCGACGCCGACGCGGCCGATCATGACTTCAACGGCCGGGCGGCGGATGGTGGCGAAACGAGATGCGCAGTAGGTCATGGCGAAGTTGCGCGAGAATGAAGCATCACGAACGAAGCAGGAGCAAGCGTCGCGGGCGACGGTCGTGGTGGGGCTCGGCGACCCCGAAAAGCAAAGAGCCACCGGACGGTGAAGTCCGGTGGCTCAAAGTGGCGCGCCCGTAGGGAGTCGAACCCCAAACCTTCTGATCCGTAGTTTATTAGTTGAGCTTTCGCACAACTTCGCTTTGCTACCGAAAAGAGCATACGCCAGAGCGAAAATCAGAGGGGAACCACAAAAAGGAGCGAACATGAGCGAAGCCGAAAAAAGCGTTGTGAAGGTCGAAAGTGTCCAAGAAGTGTCCAAGCAAAGTGTCCAAGCACACTTGTCGAAGACGCATTCCGACTACTGGAAGACGCGCGTTTTCCGGCAGTCGTACACGCGCGCCGGCGCCCGGTACGAGTGCCCGGACTATGCGGTGAAGATTCAATTCGACGGCCGCCGCGAAACCTTCCCGCTCAAGACCGCGAACAAGGCGCAAGCCTCTGGCGACGCCGCGAAGATCTACGCGAGCCTAGTCGCGAACGGCTGGGAGCCCACGCTTGCCGAGTTCAAGCCCGAGATTGTGAAGGAGCGGAAGGCCGGCACGGTGGGCGAGGTGATTGTCGCCGCATCGGCGGAGGCCACAGTTCGGCCGCGCAGCCTTGCGCAGTATGTCGGCGCCTTCCGCCAGCTCGCCGCCGAGATCGCGGGCATCGGTGGGGGGAAGGATCGGTTCGCGTATCGTAGCCCTGCTTACCATGAATGGCTCGCCAAGGTCGACGCCGTGCCGCTTTCGGACCTCACCCCCGACTTGGTGAAAGCCTGGCGGGCGCGCCGCATCGCAGCGAAGACCGACCCGCGCGAGCGCCGGTCCGCCGAAGTCTCGGCAAACACAACGATACGGCAGGCCAAGGCGCTTTTCGGTGCGAAGCTCATCGGCTCGATACGCGCCAGCGTCGAGTTGCCCCTGGTTCTGCCATTCGAAGGCGTCCCTGTGTCGAAGCTCAAATCCCGCTTCCGCCCCGAAGTCTCTGCCGAGTGGCTTTTCAACGCCGGCACGGCTGACTTGGCGAAGGACCGGCCGGAAGAGTTCAAGGCCCTTGTCCTGTGCCTCCTCGCCGGTTTGCGCCGCGCCGAAGCCGACACCCTCACTTGGCCGCAAATCGATCTCGAGGAAGGGAAGGTCTCTGTCCGCACGACCGAGTTCTTCGCGCCGAAGTCGGAAGACGGCGAGCGCGAGATCGACCTTTCACCCGATGCCGTGGCGCTGTTCCGCGGCTTCCTGGCTGCTCCCGACAAGGACCCGGTTTTCGTCCTCAAGGGCGGGCTGGCGAAACCGTCTTGTAGGTATCAATACTATCGGGCCGACTGCGCGCCCTTCCGAACGTGGCAGAAGCTCACGGCATGGCTCTCCTCGAAAGGTGTTCACGCCCGGAAGGCGGTTCACACCCTGCGCAAGCAGGCTGGCGCCCTGATTCATCAGTGGCACGGAATCGAGGCCGCCCGCGCCTTTCTCGGCCACTCCGACATTGCGACGACCTCCGACTTCTACGTCGGGCGGAAGCCGAAAACGACGGTCGATTTCACCGCCCACAAGCCAAAGGGGGAAAACGTGGTGGGATTCAATGCCGGCGAAGGGAAGGAGGGGGGCGTTGCTTGACCGTCGCCATTGGTGGCGGACGCCCGCGACATTGGCGCGGCTGCTCCGCTGTGTCTCCGGACCCAATTTCCCCTATCGGGTACCCGATGGGGTATGGCGACGAGTTGGGGAGCGCGCTCTTTGGCTCTACGAGTTCGACGCGCGAATCCGCGGGCGCCATCGGTTCGGGGCACCCGCCGACCAACTCAACGATCAAGGGCTCGTATTGTTGTTCGCCCCGTTCATGCCGAATGGATTGGACGGGCCGTGTGAAGAGGGGATTTGCGCCGAGTCCGGGGAGTTGTTGATGCGAGATCCTGGCTTCCCTGTCTTTCCTCAGGACTCTTCGCTGCGGTCGCGACTTCCGCCGATCGGAGGGGAAACTGATTGGTTTTGGCCCGTGTGTGAAAAGACAGGAGTGGCCGCGCTGGTTCCGCTACGGTTCAACCTACTGGCGTCGGATCGCGCGATCCGCGCATGGCTCACGTTGCACAAGGACCGGCTGCGAATCCAGTCCGTGAACTCGACCATGCAGGCAGTGCAGCGGCTCCGGGAGAAACTTTGCATGCCGACGCGCAAGTCTTCTATAGTTGGTGACAGGCGCGTGCCGCCAGAATGGGACTGGATTGAATGGAAAGATGCGCAAGCGACCAAGTCCGGGCCCAAGCTGTCTGTCGCGCAGTTGAACCGACTCCAAGACGCACGCGCCATGTGGAAAGGCTTTTGCGTCAGCGGCGGGCTCCAGTGGGTTACGGATGCGCGGCGATTCTCCAGAGCTGGCGTTGCACTAATCCGTGAATCCGGGAGTGTGACAGAGCGGGAAAATGGTTACTTATAGGGCGGCATGGAAAACGCCATGCCTTGCGCCGAGCCCGGAGCGCTGAACAAGAATCCGGGCACCGTCGCCAAGCTCGCTGCCCTCGGGATCGAGCCGCTACTTTCGCCCCACGAAGCCATTGCCGCGCTGGGGCTTCGCACGAAGACCTCGCACACGCTCCGGAATCTTGAGCGCCGCGGGCTCCTTCGCCCGGTCCGTCTTTCCGCCCGTTGTATCCGCTACCACGTCGCCGACGTGCAGCGGCTTGTTGCGGGAGGTGCCGCGTGAGTCACTCACGCCACCTCCGCGCCAATCGCCAGAGCGCCAGCACCCGCCGCCTGGTTGCCGACATTCTCGCCGGCCGCCGTCGGCAGCGTCGACGCTGGAATCCGGCTGAGCTGAAAGGAGGGTGTGGCCGTGCGTTGTGAAGAATCGAACCCGCGCCAGCCCTCTGGCTACCGCCTGAACACCGCGCCGACATGGCCGGCACTCATCCGCCGCGGGCTCGCCGGTGACGCTGCGGCCGGTGCGCTCGGGTATCTGCAATTCCAGCGCTGGCGTCGGGCAAACGCCCATTGGCTGCGGAGGGCGAAGCCATGACACCGCGCAACCTCAAGTCTTCCGGCCCTTGGTGTTGGCAGGCCAAGGCCGCACTGCGCCTCTTGCGCGACGCTCACGATGCATCCAACGACGTAACGACTGCGCTCGCCGTCTACCTCGCCTTGACGGAGTGCGCGAGCAACGAGGGGGTGGAGACGTTCACGGCCGCGCATGCTTGGATCTCTCGGCTCAGTGGCGTTTCCCCGACGACGATCAAACGCCACCTCAAGACCTTCGCCGAGATCGGATTGATCGCGGTCGAAGCGCCGAAGCTTCGCGCGCCGGCTCGCTTCCACCTTCTTCGGGTTAGGCAACCATTGCCTAACGATGGGCAACCGTCGGCTAGCGTTAGCCAACGGGAGGTTTTGGGCTCGTTGGCTACAGTAGAAGAAAGACAGAAGAACTCAGAAGAACCTTTGCCCGGCTTCGCCGGAGCAGAGGAAGCGCCTCGAAAGCAGCGGAAGGCGGACCCGATCTTCGACGCCATCGCCGAGGCTTTCGGCTACTTCGGCACCAGCCACGCCATCGCGAAGGCGAACGCCTCCCTTGTCGCCAAGACCGCGAAGGAGATCCGCATCGTCGCCCCAGACGTGACCGCCGAGGAGATCGCCCGACGTGTCGCAAACTTACGGGCACGTTTCGACAACCCTTCACCCGCCGCTCTCGTCAAATGGTGGGGCGACTGCGCAACCGCACCGGCTCCGGTGGCCACCCGAGGCCAGCCGCAGCCCCAACAAGCCCCTCTTCGCGACCTATGAGCACGCGCACGCTTCCACACAGCGCAGAGGCCGAGGAATCGCTCCTCGCCTGTCTGCTAATCGACGGCGCCGACACACTCGCCGCCGCTCACGATGCCGGCGTCAACGGCGCCACGTTCTACGACCCGGCCGCCCGCCTCGTCTTCGACCTCATCGCCGAGTTGATCGCCGCGGGCAAGCCGGCGGACGAGGCCGTCGTCGCCAATGAGCTACGGCTCCGCGGGAAACTCGAAGCCATCGGCGGCTTGGTCCGGCTGAACGCCATCACCAACCGCATCCCGACGACCGCGCACCGCGCCTACTACCTCGATCAACTGCGCGCGCTTGAGGGATGCCGGCGCGTGGTGGAGATCGCCACAGCCGCCACCGAAGCCGCGCACCGCTTCCAAGGCTCGCCGGAAGACCTCGCTGGCGAGATCGCCGACACCCTCGCCAGGTTCACCACCGGCACCGTCTCCTCGTCCATCGCCAGCCTCGCCGATGCCGAAGCCCAGGCCGTGGCTGATGAAATCGCCGGCATCCGTCAGCGTGGCACGATTTCCAGCACGCTCCCGGACTTCGACGCCAAGGCCGGACTCTTCGCCGCCGGGGAACAGATCATCCTCGCCGCCCGCCCGGGGAAGGGGAAGACCTCGCTCGCCCTTCAGATCGTGCACGCCGCCGCCGAGGCCGGGCACGTTGCCCTAGTCTTCAGCCTCGAAATGGGCGCGGGCGAACTGCTCCGCGTCCTCGCCGCCCAACGCGCCGGCGTCCCCGCCCGCGGGCTTGACCGCGCGCACCCTGACGACCAACGCGACTACCTCGCCGCCCTGCGCAGCCTCCGCGAACTGAAGACGCTGCGGATCTTCGACCGCGACACCGCTTTCGAGCGCATCGTCGCGCGCTGCCGTGCCGAGGTTGTGCGCGGTCCGGTCGGGTTGATCGTCCTCGATTATCTCCAACTCATCCAACCGCCACGCGACACCGCAAAGGCCATCCGCGAGCAACAAGTCGCCGCCATGTCCCGCGGCTTCAAGTTGCTCGCCTCGTCCATCGGTTGCCCGGTCCTGACGCTCTGCCAGCTCAACCGCGCCGCCGAGAACGACAACCGCGAGCCGCGCCTGTCCGACCTCCGCGAGTCCGGCGCCATCGAACAGGACGCCAACCGCGTGCTCCTGCTCCATTGTCCCGAGGCCGGCCGCGACAAGGTTCCACAGACCGCCGACGCCGATGCCGTCGACATGCGTGTCATACTCGCCAAGCACCGCACCGGCCCCATCGGCTCACTGTGGGCGCGCTTCCACCGGCCAACCCAACGCTTCACGCCATGACGACGCCCAGCACCGTCCCGGCACCTGCCCACGCTGTGGGCACGAGGCAGGGCATGGGGATGGGACGGTCGAAAGTTCGGAGGCCTCACCGCCTCACACCGACCCCGGCTCTTCAGAAATAACTCACCGAGTTTTGAAACTTCTTTCCAGGAAATGAGCACGCCCCGCCTTATCACCCCCGGCGACGCCGCCCGGGCGCTCAACGTCAGCACGAAGACCGTCCTGCGTCTCGTGGCCTCCGGGAAGCTGCCGGTCCTGCGCATCAACGCCCGCGTCCTGCGCATCGCCGAGAACGATCTAGCCGCCTACGTCGCCCATTTGTCGGCGGTTGTCCTCAAGTAGCCACAACTAGGCGCTTGTCTGCATGGCGCTCCGCACGTCGCCACCCCACCTTTACGCCAGAAACCAACCACCGAAACCACCATGTCCATTTTCTCCTTCAACAAGATCCTCCGCGTCGAGTTCACCCGTGCCGTCTCCCTCGGCGGCGCCAATCCCGAATCCGTCGCCGTCGGTGACGTCAAAGACCTTCCCGAGAACACCGTGCGCGCGCTCGGCGACGCCTGCCGCATCATCGGCGAGCTGGACGACAACGACCAGCTGGTCGTGCGCAAGGCGAGCGCCACCACCCCCGAGATCCCCAAGGCCCCCGAGGGTGACCCGATTCCCGCCGGTACCGACTCGCGTCTCGTGGCGATGGCCAAGCTCGAATCGAAGCTCGCCGCAACCCATCAGTGGCTCCGCGACCTTCGCCGGCAAGAGATCGACGCCACGAGTTACCTGAGCATGGAGGGCGGCCTCGAGTACCGCGAGCGGGTCATCGGCCGTCGCGTTGAAGCCGAGCGCGCAATCCCCAAGATTTGCGACGAGTTCAACCGCGCGCGCATCAAAGCGTCGACGGTTGCCCTTGAGGTCTTCAACGAGGCCAACAAGGCCGCCGTCGAAGTCGCTGACCTCGGGTTTCAAATCTTCTGCACGCGGATCGCTGCACTCGGGCTGCACGAGGACAAGGCGCGCCAGTTGTTCCGCGGGAGTGCGACCGCGATCAAGTACGGTCTCCCCGTTATGGGGGCTCCGATTTGCCGGCAAGACGTTGACGACCGCGGCCGGATGAAGCCCTACATCGACGGCCGGTCCGGTTCGATCGCCTGTTACCTGCGCATGGCCGAGGAGACGCTGGCGAAAGCCAAGCCGCTCCTGGCCGAGGGGAAAGCCGAACTGGCCAAGGTTCAGAAAGCCTTTGGAGTCGCTGCCTAATGAATACTTCATCCCGCTATATTGCAGGCATCGAGGTGCGCGAGGCTCCGAAAGGGTCCGGCGGCATCGGGATGCTGGTTGGCCATGCCGCCATCTTCGAGTCGGACTCGCTGCCCTTCGATGGCGTCGGGAAACCGTGGGTTGAGCGAATCGCCCCGGGCGCATTCAAGCGTACCCTGCGCGAGCACCCGGACGTGCTGGCGCTGTGGAGTCACGACACATCTATTCCCATCGGCCGCACCCCCCGCACGCTCGCCTTGCGCGAGGACGCCCACGGGCTGCACGCTGCGGTGACGCTGATCGACACGACACCCTGCCGGGATGCGCTCGCCGCCTGCCGGGCCGGCCACGTCACCGGATGGAGTTTCGGTTTCGTGGCCAAGAGCGCGCGATGGGTTAGGGGGCGCGACCAGGACTTGCGCATCCTCGACGATGTCGACCTGCACGAGGTTTCCCCGACCGCCTTCCCAGCGTACCCCGGGACCGACCTCGCCGCCCGCTCCTCGCTCTACATTCGCAACGGTGCCAGCGCCGCCGAAGAGCTGCGCAGCATCAATGCCGAGCGAGAGACGTTCTTCCGTGACGAGACCCTGACGAACTCCGCTCGCCTGATGGCCGCCCGCTTCATGTAACCGATAGCCAACCACTAATAGGACGCACTATGACGCAACTCCTCAACTTCGCAGAGATTCAAGCCCTCTACCCTGAAGGCTCCGTTCGCCGGAACATCGCCACTCAACTCCTCGACGAAACCCCGGACCGATTCAACGCCTCCGGGCAGGACGGGCTTTACGACGTCGACCGCGCGAAGGCGTGGATCGAGGCGCATATGCCACCGAATATCCCACATCCCACGATCTGGATTCCTGCCGCCACCGCATCCGGCGACAAGGCCGCGCTCTTCGCCACGGGCAACGACAAGCTGACCGCCCGAGCTGGGGCACAGATCTCCTTCATGGCCGAGTATGCCGACCTCACC
>Ga0209098_1002331_pt1 | contig 16834 bp, 13 predicted proteins | sample AD_JPNHW1_MetaG_FD_184429 | JGI IMG/M metagenome (GOLD analysis project Ga0209098, IMG submission 184429) | Active sludge microbial communities of municipal wastewater-treating anaerobic digesters from Japan - AD_JPNHW1_MetaG (SPAdes) (version 2) | ecosystem: Engineered > Bioreactor > Anaerobic... | reverse complement strand
CTAATTAGAGTCTGTCTTTAAACTCAGATTGTTAATAAATACAAGGGTTTGACGGCATACATCAAGAAAGTTCTCGGTATCTTCGAATCAAAGATAATGAATCTATGAAGATATTCAACGATTTACTTTTGAAATTCGAAAAGCCCGACTGGTCTGCTAATCCAGAGTTTTGTGTAATTGATACCATTTTGGAATCGCGTCCAAATATCATTATGATGTTGAAACCAGACATTATTGGTAAGGATAAATCTTCAACTTTTGGGAGGAAAGATACTCCAAGTGTTGAACAAATTGCACGTGCCGCGATTTTCAAGGAAATGCGTGGGATGGATTACAGGGAACTGGAATACGCACAAAAAGATTCCAGGATCTGTGAATCTTTTATAAAACTGGATGATCGCGATCCATACAGCTTTCAGATGTTTCAAAAATACATCTCACGGATTAAACCGGAAACCCTGCATCGTGTACTTGTTGAGATTAATAAAATTGCTATAGGTGAAGGGTTGGAAGATGTGCAAAGTGTTTCACAGGATACTACCGTTGTTAAAACCAATATTCATTACCCTACCAATAACTCCTTGGTATGGGATTGTATAAAAACAAGCACCCGGTTATTGGCACAATTGAAAGAAGAAATAGATACTCTTGATTTTATTGATTATACAAAATCAGCGAAGAAGACTTTCTTTGAAATCAATATCACACGCAAAGAAGCAAACAGGTTACCACTTTTTCATAAACAATTAATCCTTTTCACCAAGGTGATCAATCAAACATCAAATGCGATAAAAAAAAAGTTCACGAGTATTATCGCCATGGCCATTCAGGCTGAACTGACTAAGTTGCTTAGCCATATGGAACAAGTATATGATGTAACCTATCGTAAGGAAATTGAAGGAGAGAAAGTTCCCAATGATGATAAAATATTTTCGATTTATGAATTACACACCGATATCATCGTTAAAGGTCAACGGGAAGTACTTTTTGGTCACAAAATAAATCTGGCGGCTGGAAAGAGTAACCTAATTCTGGATTGTCAGATTTTGAGGGGTAACCCTGCCGATACATCCTTGTTTAAACCGACGCTTGACAATGTTATGCGAAATTATGAGATCATTCCGCGCGACAGCGCTACCGATGGAGGATTTGCCAGTTTGATCAACCAAGAGTATGCAAAAAAAGCAGGCATTACAAATATTGTGTTTAATAAGGTTGTCGGTAGCATGCAGAATATTGTCAGTAGTTTGAACATGGAAACCCGGCTAAAAAAATGGCGTAGCGCAATTGAAGCTATTATCTCAAATATAAAACGCGGGTTCAATATTTTTACCTGTAACTGGAAAGGATGGATTCACTTTCAAGCGAAAGTCCTTTGGAGTGTTTTGGCATATAACTTCAGGGTGATGACCGGATTAATTCTTGCCCGGCTTAAATCCGAGCCACAGACCAACTGATCGTCCAAAACACCTGTTAAAACAGGTATTTTGAATGATGGACCTATAAATGGGATGGAAATGATGTTTGCGAAAAATCGAAAATCGAAGGATATTAACAAATCTCGTTGAGTTGTTAACGGTTTTTGGGTGTTGTAGTATTAAGTGATGGTTTTTTATCTAAAAAATCCCCATACGCATAAAAAAATTTAATGCTCACTGTCAAAATGGGGGACTTTATGGACAGACTCTAATTAACCCAATCCACCTAATTAACTTAATCCACTTAATCCACCCAATCCACTTAATCCACCTAATCCACCTAATTAACTTAATTGACTTAATCCACCTATTTTACTCAATTGACTTAATTGACTTAATCCACCTAATCCCCCTATTTTACTCAATTGACTTAATTAACTTAATTAACTTAATTGACTTAATTGACTTAATCAACTAATAAATTTCTGTATCAATACCCTTTCTCCTTTAGCACTTTCTTTGCCTCCTTATATCCGATCTCGTACATCTTGGGACCTTTTGCCGTATCCATCAATGAATACTTATGCAATTCAGCAGGTTCGATAAAAACATTAAATTTGGGGATCTTGGGTTCGTTGAACTTGTTCAAAGCCATATTGATAACACGGTCTGCAACATTTAACATGCCGTTGTACCTGGTTTCGTGCAATATCGGGTTGACATTTACGCCGATCAGCATCTCGCAATCGTTTTCGAGGGGAGCCAAAGGAAGATTGTCGAGTACGCCTCCGTCCACGTAAGTGATCCCGTCGATGGCGGTAGGCTGGAATACTACGGGGATGGAGCATGATGCAATGACATATTTGGCGAGTTCACCTTTTGAAATATAGGCCACACAGGCATCATCGAGGTTGGTAACAGCCATGAATAGAGGAATTTTCAGGTCCTCAAAATTTTTAGCCCTCAGGCTCTGAAGCAGTATTTTGAATAAGCCTGTCATCCGCACCAGGCCTTTGTTGGGCACAATGAACTCCAGAAACTTATAGGTGCTTTTGTTGGCAAAGATCTTAAATATTTCTTCGGGGGTATATCCGTCGGCATACAAGGCTCCTACGATCGAGCCTGCGCTGGCTCCTGATAGCGCATCAGGGAATATCCCTGCCTCGTTCAGGGCTTTTAATACGCCGGCATGTGCAAACCCTCTCAGCCCGCCGCCGCTGAGTACCAATCCTGTCTTGTATTTTTTCTTAGTTTTTACCATGTCAAATCCATGCTTTTTGAGGCACTAAGATAATTAAAATATGGCCACAAATGTACATTTCAATATCTGTAAAAATATTTTTATATATAGTCATTAAGGACTATTTGCAAGGTAGCGATTTAGGGACAGATACTTTACATTGTTTGAAGCGCTGTAATAATTTTTTCCATCGAAAGCATTTTTCTGTCGAGTATATGCTTTTCACCATTAGTAAGTGTTATAAACACTTTGTTGCCTGTAGTGTCTTTTACTGCCTCAATGCCGGTAATTAATTTTTTGGATAAAAACACGTGATTGGCCGTATGGTTTGTCAGAATTGAAGAAGCCTTAAGCATGGCTTGAACTGCTCCTTTTACCTTCGTTTCAAAAAAAATACGTTGGTTGGTGATTGTGAGTGCGCCAAAAAAATAGCTGCCATCAGTAAATGTATAATATAGATCCCAGGAATCAATTTTTAATTCGTTTTTCAGAAGTTTGATCTTTTGTGATGGTTCCATACGAAAAAAATGAATTTCTCTGTAAAGATACAAAATAAATTAGCGTAAGTCAACAAATTTTTCAATTATGTGTAAAAATTATTTTAGATTAATGTTATTAATAATAATTACGGCCATTTTGAACCCTACATGAGTAAAAAGTATAATTTTGCAGAAAAATTATCACTAAAAAATGATTGTTATGAAAAACGTTTTGATATTAGGCGCCGGAATGGTTGCCAACCCTATCGTCCAACATTTACTCAGTAATAATGTTAACCTGACGGTGGCTGCACTAAACATTGACGAAGCAAAGCGCATGGTCGGTGCAGCGAAGAACGGAAAAGCGGTGTACTGGACCGTTGATGACACGGAAGCTCTCGACAGGATGGTTTCTGAAAACGATGTTGTGGTGAGCCTTATTCCTTATGCTTTTCACGTGATGGTTGCCAAATGTTGCATCAAAAACAAAAAACATCTGGTTACAGCATCCTATGCGAAACCTGAAATGTATGCCTTAGATGCCCAGGCTAAGGAAGCAGGAATCATCATTTTAAATGAAGTTGGCCTCGATCCGGGCATTGACCATATGTCGGCCATGCGGATCATCGACCATGTACATGGCAAAGGCGGGAAAATAGAAGCGTTTTATTCTTTATGCGGCGCTTTGCCTGCGCCCGAATCCTGCGATAATCCATTTAATTATAAGTTTTCATGGAGCCCCAAAGGTGTGGTGCTTGCCGGAAATAATGACGCTATGTACCTGATGAAAGGTAAAAAGGTTGATATTCCTACAGCAGACTTGTTTAAAAACCCGGCGAGTATTGATTTTCCTGAGGTGGGCAAACTATATATCTATCCCAACCGTGATTCATTGTCTTATGTTGATATTTATGGGATTCCTGAAACCAAAACGATGTTTCGCGGAACATTCCGCTTTCAGGGCTGGTGCGAAACACTGGATGTGTTAAAAGCATTAAAATGTACTTTGCCGGAAAAGCATGATTTCACCGGAAAAACTTTTGCCGGCGCCATTGCCTTGGTGAACGGGTTTGAAAATGATAAAGATATTAAAAAACAGGCGGCCGCATTCCTGAAAATAGATGACAATGCGTATGCCCTGAATGCTATGGAATGGCTGGGCTTATTCAGCGATCAGCCAATGAACCGCAAGGAAGATTCCATGTACGAAATTACCTCCGACCTGATGATTGAAAAAATGATGATCACCGAAAACGACAGGGACATGGTGGTGATGATGCATATTTTCAAAGTTGTTTATCCTGACGGTACTGCCGAAGTGATAAAATCGAGGATGCTTGACTTCGGATCATTAAAGACGGATACTTCCATTGCCCGTACGGTTGCCCTGCCTGCTGCTATTGCTGTTGAAATGATCCTGAAAAACGAAATCAGCGTAAAAGGTGTTTATATTCCGGTGATCCCCGAAATATATAACCCCATTCTTGACAATCTTGAAAAGTTAGATATTAAGATGGTTGAAGAATACGGACTTCCGCTGACGGAGCTTTTATAAAAAAATCTTATGAAATTCGGAAAATGGATAGGCGGTGGGCTTGGCTGGGCTTTTGGCGGGCCTATCGGCGCTATTCTGGGTTTTGTTTTCGGTTCCATTGTGGATAATATCACTGTTACCTCAGTGACCACAGAGCGCCATGCTCCAACCCGGCCGGGCGATTTTGTTGCCAGCCTGCTGGTGCTTACGGCAGCCGTGATGAAAGCCGATGGCCCGATCGTGAGGGCTGAGCTGGACTATGTAAAACGCACTTTTTTGCAACAGTTTTCGGAGGAGGAAACACGTCAGCACATGATCGTGCTTCGTGATATTTTAAAGCAGGATATACCGGTTCATGATGTGTGCAGCCAGATTGCACAAAATATGGATTATTCCTCACGGCTTCAGTTGCTCCATTATTTGTTTGGAATTTCTCAGGCGGATAATTTTTCACATCCCAATGAAATACGCGTTATTGAAACTATTGCTTCCTACCTGAGAATTTCGCAGGCGGACTATGCCTCTATAAAAGCCATGTTTATAAAAGAAACGGACAGCGCTTATAAGATCTTAGAGGTGGAGCCTGCGGTAAGCAACGAGGAATTGAAGAAAGCATACCGCAAAATGGCCATTAAATACCATCCCGATAAAGTAAGCCACCTTGGCCCTGAATTACAGAAAGCAGCCAACGAGAAGTTCCAGAAAGTGAATGCCGCCTACGAGGAAATTAAAAAGCAGAGAGGCATTTCGTAAGGATTTTTTATACGACACCTAACAGTTTTTCAAAATGGAAACCTGTTAGATGTCGTTTTTATTGTATATTTACATTCTTAAACCTCAAAAAATGAAAAAAATAATTTTTTATTCAGTCGCATGGGTGTTTCTGCTTGCATCATGCATGAACCATTCCTCAGAAGAAAAAAGCGCTCAGGAAAAATTAAAACAGGATTCTGTCGCTAAGGTTACGGATGAAGAATATGCAAGTGCAGCACCTGCACAGGAAAGTGATACAAAGGACGTTGCCGAAGACAAGGCGGCTGTGCAGGAGAAGAAAGCCGAAGCTGTATGGGATTCTGCTTTTATCAAACGCAATTCAAGCCGCAAACTCATCAAAACAGCCAACCTGAATTTTAAGGTGAAAAATGTGGAAGATGCAACGCAACAGATCGAGCGGATCACGAACCGGTTCGGTGGTTTCATTCTTTCATCATCGATAAAAAACAATGTCTATAGCTATGATGAATACCGGGTCAGCAGGGATTCGATGATGGTGGTGGGTGTGAATAAAATTGAGAATAATATCACCTTGAGGGTGCCTGAATTTTTCCTCGATTCGGCACTGTTTTATATAGGTAAAATTTGGGTAAAGCTTGACGAGCGTACCATCAATGCCCAGGATGTAACCATACAGATCTTATCCAATGAACTCAGGGCGCAGCTTTATCAGAAAACCGCGAACAAAATCAACAAAGCTGCCGACAATAACCAGAAAAAACTTAATGATGTGGTGGATGCGGAAGAAACTGCGGCAAATTATCTTGAAAATACCATCAGTAAAAAAATTGAAAACCTCGAACTACAGGATAAAATTGATTTCAGCACGATTACCTTGTTCGTTTATCAGGACAAAGTACTTTACAAGGAAATGATCGCCAATGTGGATACAGAACAATATGCTGAGAGCTTTGGCAGCGGCCTGGTTGATTCCTTGTCGTTCGGCTGGAAAATATTCAAAGCTTTTCTGCTGTTTCTGGTGAAATGCTGGTCGATAATCCTGATAAGCGTTCTGATATTTTTAGTTGTCTGGTTTACGGTTAAGTTTTTTGTAAACCGTGCCAAGAGGAAAAGAGAACGCCTGGAAAAGAAATAAGATAGAATAGGAATAGTTTGCTATTGTTCAAATCTGCGCATCATAATACACCCGGATCTGCTGCAAATGATGTAATGCGGGCCTCCGCCCACCATGTGCGGATCGGATAAATTGTAATCTACGAACCAGTTTCCTTTGTTGAGCTTGGCCTCAATGGTGTATATTGATAAGTCCCTGTATGCTTTCTGTGCATCTGTTTGTGCGATTTTTAAGGCGCTTTCACGGTTAACGAAAATAGTATCCCCTTTGGCCTTTTGAATTCCGGCGACTATCATATTCCAGTCGTCTATCCTTGTTTTGATATTCTCATTGGTATCGATGCGGGAATAATAAGCCGAAATAGGGCAAGGGTTACTTTCATTGGAAACGTAATAAACAGGATTTTTCTCTTCATCGAATTTATCAATGACAATAATATGGTTATAGTTTTTGTAATTAATGAGTGCGATCGTTTTACCCTTAAAAAATAGCTGTTTTGACAGGGTTGTTGTATCAGCCATTATTCCTGCTTTGTACAGTTTTATCTGAACCCCGTTTTGTATAATATAATTTTTAACGAGGTCGAAATTTTTCTTTGTCAGGCAACTGTCCTTCGCATTTGCATCGTTAGAAGAAGTGGTTGCCTGGTTGTTACAACCGGCCAATGCGATGGTAAAGCTTGTAAATGCTAAGAACAATAAGGTTTTTAATGTTTTCATATTGGTGTTTATTTTATTGTTAACGGTAGATGCCTTCCTATATTGAAAAACAAACTACAATACCAAAGATATAATATTTCAGTTAATTTAATTGGCTTTTACAAAAATATGTTACAGGGATGTTTATCAGGATTGGTGAAAATGCCGGTCAATAATGTGATTTCGACATCGGTCAATGCCGGACTGGTATTTAATCAGGTATTTATTTATTTTTTATAAAAATCCCCGTAGTAGAACCCTTTTCATTTATCATTTTAATAAAATACGTTCCAGTTTCCAGGCCGCTGATATCAATAGAGGTATGATACTTATTTGTTTGTTCAGCTATTTTTGTTTTCCCCAAAAGGTCTAAAATCAATATCAGTGAATTTTCTTTGCAGTTTTCAATATTAAGTATGTCAGCAGCAGGATTCGGGAAAATTTTAAATGCTGAAAAGTCCTCTGAAATTTCAACATTCTCATAATCTAAAGAAAATTCATAAAGATTGAAATGAGGAATACATCCGGGAATACTTGAATGACATATTGTGCCCAGTCCCATATAGCCCTTGCCATTTATAGTAAATCCAACACCCATACGAATAGTATCATTTATCGGAACACGAGGCTCAACATTCCATGTGTTTTGAACAGGATCATATGATTCAATTAATGAGTCCCCTTCATAAAAATTGCTGGTTGACATTCCGTAATATGCTTTACCACCCAAAACAAAAACACCTCCAAAGTACCCTCCCGGATGAGTACTGCCATGCATTTGTGTAGAAATACCTGACCAGGCATCCAGCGTTTGATCATAGCAATGAGCATTTGCAGCCGCCATTCCCATCAATCCTATTCCGCCAATCGTATAACCTTTATCATTTATAGAAAAAGATCTCCCGTCCACAATGTTGTAATTAACAGGCAGATTAGCTTTACTTAGATAACTATCACCAATTGGATCGTACTCGTAAAAATAGGGTAAAAAATATTGGACAGAAGTAACCGTATTCATAGCTGAAAACCCACCCAGATAAGCCTTGTTATTTATAGTAAAAGAAAAAACAGTACTGCCGACCAATAACGCCTGATTCGGATCAGGAGGCCAACTGCCGTAAAAAGGAGGAACTGCATTTTTTTGAATCCAGGTATCTGTCAGTTGGTTATATTCGAAAAGATGATTGGGCGGGTTAGGATCGACGACATACATTTTGTTATTGATAACAAATGTTGGAGCATGACTCCCAAAACTACATGCAGAAGGCGGAGTTTTGGTCGTATATGTGTTCGTAAGAGGATCAAATTCTACCATATTTGTTTCAGTTCCAAGATATGCTTTATCGTTGATAACAGCAACAAAAGGAATCGTTGCGGAATTTGGGTAGGTTGAGTTTTTTAAAACCCATGTTTGAGATAGACAAATATTTGCAAACAGTACTATTGCTAAACAGAATATTGTTTTTTTCATAAGGAGGGATTTTGGATAATAAATAAAAATAAAACGAAATAATTAATTCAAAGATAAATTATTTTGTTCTGAATTTCATATGTATGAAAATAAGTGGTCTTTTAAAGAATCTCAAAAGGGAAGTCATTGCTTTTATTCACTGTGGTATGGCTACTTTCAATGTGGTTTTATTCTGAATTTTATTTTTATCCCTGAACTTCCTTATACCTCGGGCAACTCACAAGGTGGTCGTTCACCATGCCGGCAGCCTGCATAAAAGCATAGCATATGGTAGAGCCGACAAAAGAAAATCCTCTTTTGATCAGTTCACGGCTCATGGCATCGGATTCGGGGCTTTTTGCAGCTATGTCAGCTAATGTTTTGCATTTATTCAGTTTCATCCCGCCTTGTGTAAACTGCCAGATGAAGGCATCAAAACTGCCATATTCTTTTTGAATTTCCATAAAGTGCTGCGCATTTTTTATGGTAGCGGTAATTTTTTGCCTGTTGCGTATGATGCCCGGGTTTTCTATTAATTCAGAAATTTTTTTATCATTATATTTTGCAATTTTTGCCGGGTTGAAATTGTCAAAAGCCTCACGGAAGGCTTCGCGTTTGTGCAGCACGGTCTTCCAGCTCAGCCCTGCCTGAAAAGCGTCGAGCACCATGAATTCAAACAGTTTCTGGTCGTCATGCACGGGAACTCCCCACTCTGTATCGTGGTATTGTATCATTAATGCATCATCGGCAGGCCATGGGCAGCGGTTTTTCATAAGGCAAAATAATTTGTTGTTACAAATATAATAATGAACACTGAATACACATTAATAATCTTCGATCTTTCTATTTACATGTCATGATGTCTTCAAAAATCGTCCGCCGCGGCGGAATCCTTAATCAATATTCTTAGATCATTTCTTTTTATATGGAACATCGATTAACGAAAGACGATTTATGATGTTTATGCCTCTTCTAAAATCTTAAATCGTTAATCAATATTCTTAGATCATTTTTTTTAATATCGAACACCGATTAACCTTGCCTGCTGCAAGCAGGGAAAGACGATTTATGATGTTTATGCCTCTTCTAAAATCTTAAATCGTTAATCAATATTCTTAGATCATTTTTTTTAATATCGAACACCGATTAACCTTTCCTGCTGCAAGCAGGGAAAGATGATTTTTGATGTTTTTAGAGGTGCCCTCTACATAATTATTTGGTATAGGTGGCGTTCACGGTATCAATGGTCGTCAGATCATTGACATAATACTTCATGGTAAACATGTTTTCGTTTACGAGGTTTCCTGAGCCGTTTACCGTATTCCCGCATATTACTTGTGAGGGCAGCGTAAGGTTGTTTGCAGTTGCTATCGCGTAAACTTTTTCAGACGCTCCGTATAAATGGAAATTTCCGATCAGTATCTGTGTGCTGTTGGCCTGATCAAGAGTAACCGTCACGCTGTACGACATGCCCGATGTTTCTGTACATAGCCAGGTGCCCAGGTAGGCAGCCCTTACATCCTGATCGGGGTCAATCGTGTCGTTGGGATCGCATGAATATAGCGTGAACATGCCAATAACCAAAAAGAAAGCAATATATTTAGCAAGGTTTTTCATGGATTGTGATTTTGGCGTAAGTTTATCAAATATTATTCCATTAAATCAAAGCAGTTTGTCGAGCAGATCGTCATCAGCAATATTGGGAATGGTAACCTGCAGCTTAGGTTCTTTTTCCATTGCCCGTTTAATAGCGAACATGGCGCCCGGATTACGTGCCCAGCTCCTGCGTCCGATGCCGTTGTTTACATCCCAGAACAACATGGATCTTAAGCGCCTGGTGGTATCTTCCGACCCGTCAAGTACCATTCCGAAACCGCCGTTGATTACTTCGCCCCAGCCGACGCCACCGCCATTATGCAGCGAGACCCATGTGGCACCTCTGAACGCATCGCCGATGACATTTTGTACCGCCATGTCGGCTGTTTTGTTCGATCCGTCATAAATATTCGATGTTTCCCGGTACGGAGAGTCTGTACCCGACACATCATGATGGTCGCGGCCGATCACAACAGGGCCGGAAATTTCAGCGTTTTTAATGGCGTCGTTAAAAGCGTCGGCGATGCCTGTACGTCCCTGTGCATCGGCATAAAGGATGCGGGCCTGTGAGCCGACCACCAGTTTGTTTTTCTTGGCTTCGCGTATCCAGCGAATGTTGTCTTTCATCTGTTGCTGAATTTCTGCGGGAGATGTTTCGGCTATCTTTTCAAGGACACGTATGGCTATCAGGTCTGTTTTATCAAGGTCTTCGGGTTTTCCTGAAGTACATACCCAGCGGAACGGGCCAAAACCATAATCGAAACACATGGGGCCCATGATATCCTGAACATACGAAGGATAAATGAAATCACCGCCCGGCTTTATGATGTCGGCACCGGCACGGCTGGCTTCCAGCAAAAAGGCGTTGCCATAATCAAAAAAATACATCCCTTCGGCAGCCAGCTTGTTGATGGCTTTTACCTGCCTGCGCAACGATTCCTGTACTTTTTCCCTGAAAATCTGTGGCTGTTCAGCCATCATTATTTTTGACTCTTCAAAAGATAAACCGGCAGGATAGTAGCCTCCAGACCAGGGGTTGTGTAATGAGGTCTGATCTGAGCCAAGGTCAACAGAAATGTTTTCATTTGCCAGTTTTTCCCACAGGTCAACAATATTACCCTGGTATGCCAGTGAAACGGCTTCTTTGTTTTCTTTTGCTTTTTTTATCCGTTGTATAAGTTCATCAAGATCGGTGTATACTTCATCAACCCAACCCTGGGAATAACGTGTTTGCACCGCCTTAGGATTGATTTCTGCAATTACACCGATGACACCGGCGATAACTGCTGCCTTAGGTTGTGCCCCCGACATACCGCCAAGTCCGGACGTTACAAAAAGTTTCCCGGCAAGATCTTCGCCGTGTTTAGCAATTTTTCTGCCTGCATTAAGAACGGTAATGGTTGTTCCATGAACAATGCCCTGTGGGCCTATATACATGTATGAACCTGCTGTCATCTGCCCGTATTGCGAAACACCCATAGCATTGAACCGCTCCCAGTCGTCGGGTTTGGAATAATTTGGAATGACCATGCCATTGGTAACGACCACCCGTGGCGCATCTTTATGCGAAGGGAACAAACCCATCGGATGGCCTGAATACATCACCAATGTCTGTTCTTCAGTCATTGTGGCAAGGTATTTCATGGTGAGCAGGTACTGCGCCCAGTTTTGAAAAACCGCGCCATTGCCGCCATAGGTTATCAGTTCGTGAGGATGCTGGGCTACGGCGGGATCAAGGTTGTTCTGGATCATCACCATGATGGCCGCGGCCTGCTTGGATTTGCAGGGATATTCGTCGATAGGCCTTGCAAACATTTGATATTGCGGACGGAAGCGGTACATGTAAATCCTTCCGTATTCCTTTAGTTCATGGAGGAATTCAGGGGCAAGTAGGGTATGATGTTTTTTGTCGAAATAACGCAATGCGTTTTTTAACGCAAGTTTTTTTTCTTCTGTGCTGAGAATGTCCTTGCGTTTCGGGGCATGGTTTACAGTATGATCATAGGGTTGCGGTTCCGGAAGTGTATCGGGTATGCCTTGTAAAATGGCCTGTTGAAACTGTTGAAGATCCATGATTGATTTTATTTTTAAATGATGGGATGTTGTTTATAATTGAAAATTATGATGCTGTAAAGAATAGAACTGAAGCAAAATTACAAAAATTTCAGGAAATAGAATTTTCGGACGTGAAGGATAATATGGTGGTTTTTTATTATTTTTGTTTCTATGAATTATCTTGCTCACGCCTACCTCTCCTTCGACAAAGGAGAAATCCTTACGGGAAATTTTATCGCCGACACCTTAAAGGGAAGCTCCAAAGGATATAATGAGCAGATCAGGAAAGGTATCGCACTTCATCACAAAATCGACGAATTTACCGATAATAACAAATATTTTCAATTGAGTGTGGACCGCATCGACAGTAAATTTGGCTTATATGCAATGATCATTATAGATATGTTTTACGATCATTTTTTGGCTGTTAACTGGTCCAGGTATCACGATGAGCCCTTGCCATTTTTTGTTGCAGGAGTATATAAGACCATGCTGTCGGCCTATCCTATACTACCTATTCGGATGAAGCGTATGCTCCCTTACATGGTATCTGCAAACTGGCTTGAATATTATGGAAATCCTTACTGTTTCAAGCATTTTTTAAGAGGATTATCTTTTCGTGCACGCCATGCCCCCGATTTAAAAGATGCTGCGGGGGAAATTTTCTTACATTATGCGGCGCTTGATGATGATTTCAATAATTTTATGAGCGAAATAATTCCTTATGTGAAAAATCTTCAAAAAAATTAAAACTATGTTTATGAAAAAAAGTCTTTTAATTATTCCCGTTATCGCCCTGATACTCGGGGGCTGTGGAGGCAACAAAAATACCGAACAGCAAACGGACATAAAAACCGATACAGGTATTACCTATGTGGATAAAGTTCCGGCTGATACAAAAAAGATACTTTTAAAATCTGTCATCATTCATATGAAGTCTTCGACATTTGGGATGACCCAGAATATTGTGATGTATATGGATGATTACGGCAAAAAGCAGTCTACCGAAGTTACGCAAAAGATGCTGGGAAAGGAAATCCGACAATGTTCTGTCAGTGATTCCTTGTATATGTATTCGTTCAGCCCTGAAGACAAAACCGGGAAGCGAACAAAAATCGGGAACAAAGGTCCCGATAATATTAATTTCAATGCGATTACCCGTGAAATGGCACAGGAATTAAACCTTAAAAAGAACGGAACGGCAGAATTACTCGGGCGTACCTGTGAAGTATATACTATGGAAATAGCTTCTGCAAAACTAAAAGGGACTTATTATATCTGGAAAGGGATACCCCTCAAAACAGTTTCAAGTGTGGCAGGGATAAGTATCACGATGGAAGCCACCAAAATTGAAGAAAATGCAGTCATACCGCCCGAAAAATTTGAGATTCCCAAAGATATTAATTTTGAAGAAGTCGCCTCTGACGATTAATTGAAAAAATCTTCGTATCTTTGCTGCACAAGGGGCTGACCGGTTTTGACAGCGGGGTTAGTGGACTTGTAAGCATGCCGGGCGTTGTGAATATGGCCCGTTAATCCTAATTCTCACGCCAATTAAATGGCAACGATTACAATTACGCCTTAGCTGCTTAATTTAGAATTAGGCACTGGCTGCTTCCCGGGAAACCACTCCCTGCCGTGTCCCGTCAGAAGCATCGTAAAAGCGGGGATAGTTCAGTCAGCGCCCTGATGCCTGAGCAAAACTTTAGGGGATAAGGATAGGGTAGGACGGCTTTTTTCCGGCTCTGTCACTAAAATCAATAGAAAGCTAAGCATGTAGAAAGCATTTCTGCTACTTGTTTGGACGAGAGTTCGAATCTCTCCAGCTCCACCAAACCAACACCGCTTCACCACGAAGTGGTGTTTTTTATTTTTTTGCCTGTTCGAAAACTTGTTTTCAGGAACAAAGGCAAAAAAATAAAAAAGCGAAGCTCAAGCGGTGTTGGTTTGAAGCCCCCCCAATCAGAGATCAGCGCAGCTCATCTCTCCAGTTCCACTGGTGGCGCAAGTTTGGAAAAGATATATCCGGGAAGGCAGAGGCACCTCTTTTGGCTAAGGCTACATAAATCAAGAAATACAGTTCGCCGGAGGCTACTGCTTTATTATTAATTACTCCAATGCTCCGCAAGCAATTCCGCCTGCTGCAATACCGTTTGCACTGCCTTTTCCTGTTTGTCGGGCGGGTAGCCATATTCACGTAACACACGTTTTACAATAACCTTTAGCCTGGCTTTTACGTTTTCTTTTATCGTCCAGTCTATGGTGGTATTGGCACGTACACGCTGAACCAGAATGCGTGCAATATCCCGCAGGGTGTCATCGCCAAGCACTTTTACGGCGCTGTCGTTTACTTCCAGTGCATCGTAAAATGCCAGCTCATCTTCTGTAAGGTTGAGTTTTTCGCCACGTTTACCGGCTTCCCTCATTTCACGTGCAAGGTCAATCAACTCATTTATTATTTCTGTTGCTGACAACAGGTTATTCTGATATTTGTTTATTGCATTTTTAAGCATCTCTGAAAGCGTACGGCTTTGAACCAGGTTGAATTTCGTACGTACTTTTATTTCATCACTCAACAGTTTGCGAAGCAGCTCAAATGCAATGTTTTTATGTTTCATGCCCTTCAACTCGGCAAGGAAATCATCGGAAAGTATTGACAGATCCGGTTTCTTAATACCGGCAGCATCAAAAACATCAATAACACCTTCGGAAACGACCGCCTTATCAACAATCTGCCGTATGGCTGTTTCTATCTCTTCATCGGTTTTTCCGTTTCCTGTGCTTTCAAATTTCACCAAACGTGCTTTGATTGCCTGAAAAAATGCCACTTCATCATTCACTTCCGTTGCTTCCGGTTGTGTTTTGGCTAAGGCAAAAGCTTTTGACAAGGTTGTAACTTCTTTAACAAAGCGTTCTTTCCCGTTTTCTAACTTCAAAATATGCTCTTCCGAAGAAAGGATAATACTCAGCTTTTGCGCAATAGGGGCGGAAAAATATGCAGCATATTCATGCCCATGCATCATTTGTTGTATGACCTCAATCTTTTCAAGCATTAATGCTACTGCCTGACTAATATCAAAGGTAGGATTACCTTTTCCGCCGCTTTCGGTATATTCTGCCAAAGCTCTTTTTAAATCAGATGCGATACCGATATAATCTACAACCAATCCGCCCGGCTTATCTTTGAATACCCGGTTCACTCTCGCGATGGCCTGCATCAAACTATGCCCTTTCATGGGTTTGTCAATGTACATTGTGTTTAAGCAGGGAACATCAAAGCCGGTCAGCCACATATCCCTGACAATAGCCATCTGTAATTGATCCTGTGGGTCTTTAAAACGTTCGCCAAGGGCTTTTCGCCTTGGTTTGTTGCGTATGTGCTGCTGGTAATTTTCCGGGTCGGAAGACGAGCCGGTCATGATTACTTTTAGTTTACCTTTTGAATCGTCCTTATCGTGCCAGTCAGGCCGTAATTTTATTATTTCATCGTACAGGTCAACGGCAATTCTCCGGCTCATAGCAACTACCATTGCTTTGCCTTCAAAAACTGTCTGCCGGTTTTCAAAATGTGTAACAATATCCTTGGCAACAGTCTTTAACCGTTCCGTCTGCCCGACAATAGCCTCAATACGCGTCCATTTTGATTTTGCGCTTTGGACAATATATTCCGGCGTATCCTCTGCGGCTATTGATAGTTCTTCATCTATCGTATTTTTTTCGTCTTCGTCAAGGTGGATTTTTGCAAGGCGGCTTTCGTAATATATTCTGACAGTAGCGCCGTCTTCAACCGCCTGCTGAATATCGTAAATATCAATATACTCCCCGAAAACGGTTTTTGTATTGCGGTCGGTCAGTTCAACCGGAGTGCCTGTAAAACCTATAAATGTTGCATTAGGCAAGGCATCACGCATGTGCTTGGCAAATCCATAAGCTATTTTTGAACCTATTTCCGTACCGTTTTTATCGGTAATATATTTGGTTTTTGCTTCAAAACCATATTGGGTGCGGTGCGCTTCGTCTGCAATCACTATAATATTGCTTCTGTTTGATAGCAACGGAAATATTTCTTCCAGGTCTTCAGGGAAAAACTTCTGAATAGTGGTAAATACAATTCCTCCGGCTGCAACTTTCAGCAACTTTTTTAATTCATCCCTGCTGTCTGCCTGCTGCGGATCCTGACGCAACAACTGCCGGCAGGAGGCAAATGTGTCGAACAACTGGTCGTCAAGGTCGTTTCTGTCGGTAATCACTACAACGGTAGGATTATTTAAAGCCAAAACCAACTTGCCGGTAAAAAAAACCATTGAAAGCGATTTCCCGCTTCCCTGAGTATGCCAAACCACGCCGCCACGCCGGTCGCCCTTGTCGGTAGTGGCGATAGTAGTAGCATTGACTGCTTTATTTACAGCATAATACTGATGATACCCGGCAATTTTCTTTATGGTTTCAACAGTAATGATACCGGTTTTGAGGTCTTCTTTTTTGTCTTTCTCAAATACAATAAAGTGCCGGATC
>Ga0209098_1002329_pt1 | contig 16840 bp, 15 predicted proteins | sample AD_JPNHW1_MetaG_FD_184429 | JGI IMG/M metagenome (GOLD analysis project Ga0209098, IMG submission 184429) | Active sludge microbial communities of municipal wastewater-treating anaerobic digesters from Japan - AD_JPNHW1_MetaG (SPAdes) (version 2) | ecosystem: Engineered > Bioreactor > Anaerobic... | reverse complement strand
CCAGGCGCGCTTGTAGCTCATCTTCATCTGCCGCGCGGCTTCGGTGATGGAATGCTTGTCGGCGATCAGTTCGAGCAGATGCGCCTTGCCGGGGCCGAGCGTCGCGCAGATGACGCGCAGATGCGCCTTCTTTTCCGGGGTGCCGAACTTCTTCTTCAACGTCTGTCGGGTCGTGCCCATGCGCGCCAGCTCCTCGCTCGTTGGGTTCCAAGAAAAAAGTGGTCGGGGCGACGAGATTTGAACTCGTGACCTTTTGCACCCCAAGAGGTTATGTCCACTTCACGCAACAGCCTTACTATGTTCAATATAGACGAACCGCATGGGGTTGTGCAAGTCCCCATATAACGCATATGACGCAAAGAACGCATGGTGGAACATCCGAATCGCCACCCAATCGCCACCTTTTCCCCAACGGTTCACAATCCCCGCCCCCCTTTCCCCTGATGCGCCAAGACCCGGAGAATCGCGTCAAGAACACGGTCCAGATGCCGGCCAACATCCTCCGCAAGAAACCGCAGAACGAAATAGCCGTTTTCCTGCAACAGTGCATCTTTCAGCCGGTCGCGCCGGTAGGCGTCCGGATCGTCCAGATGCTGGGGGCCATCCAATTCGACCGCCACCCGTGCATCTGCGCAGAACAGATCCACCTCCATCGCGCCCTTCTCGCAGAAAGGAATCGGCAATTCGGCGTTCAAGCGGAACTTGCCACGGGTCTCGGCCAGTGACTCCAGCCGCCGGAACAGAAACGCCTCGGTGGAACTGCGAGCCAGTTCAACCCCCTGTGATCCAGATATGGTCGCGCGCGCAGCTTGCACGAACAGGTTGCCCAGCGGTGCATCCACGCCGTCGCGAACCAATCGTTGAACGCTGGCGGCATACTCCCGCTTCCAATCAGGATCGACAGGCAACGGAACCTCCGGCGGCCAGCCGGGGACGGCACTGGCCGGGAGCAAAATAGCGTAGCCGGCCGCCTCGTATCCCCTGCAGCGCCGGTCGAACATCTTCGCCAACATGGGCTCGTTAAGATCGGCGTAATCGTACACTCGCACCTCGCGCTTGAGATCGTGTTGACGATGCAGCCGGCCAACATATTGGGCAATCGTTCCGCGCCAGGAAACAGGCAGAGTCAGGAACAGGGTGTCGAGCCGCGCATCGTCGAAACCCTCCCCCAGATATTTTCCCGTCGCCAGCAATACCCGGTCTTCATTCTCAGGAATGGCACCCAGCCGGGCAAGGGCTTCACGAAGACGCCGTTTGCCCATCCCGCCCTGCAAGACAACCAGATGTTGCACTCGTGACGCCAACAAACCGGCCAGAACATCGAGGTGTTCCCGTCGTTCCGTCAAGACCATGGGTTTCCGGCCTTCGCGCAATGCGGCTTCGATGTCGTCGCAGATCATTTGATTCCGCCGATCGTTCAGGATCAGGGCATCATACAGATCGTGGAACTGAATCCGCATGTCCCGGGCTTCTGCATCCATGCTCCTGAAGGACGTAGGCCGGGCCAATACGGTATGAGTGAAAGGCCGATCTGCCGCCTGTTGCTTGGCGCTCACACGATACCGCACCGGTCCGCACTGCATAAAGATGATGGGGTGATGTCCATCCTTCCGCGCAACCGTTGCAGACAGTCCCAGTACGTACTTGGCTTTCGCTCTTCGCGTTACTTGTTCGAAACTGGACGCTGGCAGATGATGGCACTCGTCCACCACCAAATGTCCATAGTCGCCGACCAGATCATTCACGACGCCTTTGCGCACCAGACTCTGGATCAACGCGATATCAACCCCTCCCGTTGGTTTCTTCCGTCCACCACCGATGCGGCCAATGGACTTTGCTGGCATGCCTAAAAAGGACGCCAGCCGCTCAATCCATTGCTCCAACAGTTGCTGTCGATGAACCAACACAAGGGTGTTGACCTTGCGCTGGGCGATCAGCCATGCCGCGATGACCGTTTTCCCAAATGCCGTGGTTGCGGCTAAAACGCCCGTATCGGCCAATGCCAATGCCTTGGCGGCCGGCACTTGCTCAGGTCGCAAGACTCCCTGGAAAGTGACATCCAATGGCACTCCCGAACAACGCTGATCGGTTATACGACTCTCAACGCCCAACGAAGCCAACAAAGACTTTGCTTCGTCCAGGCAGCCGCGGGGCAAGCCGATGTGGGTTCCATGGTCTTCCGCGCAAGCAATGACCCGCGGTTTGTCGAACGTGGGCAGCCTCATCGCTTGAGCCCGATAAAACTCCGGATTCTGGAAGGCCGCCAATCTCAACAAGCGATTTCGCAAGGCCGGTGAAAGCTCGGATTTCGAAACGTAGATTTCATTGCCGAGAACCAGGTCCAACACCGATGGCAAAGGCCCGGCAATGGATGGTTCTCGCCGAACGCGCGAAGGCGGCAATGTCCAAGGATCTTCATTTTCTTCCTCCCCCAGAACGAATCGCACCCCCATTACGCGCCCCTTGGCTTCAGCGTCTCGCACAATCGTTTCAATCTGTGTTTTCGCGATCTTCTGGATCGAAGAGAGAAACTTCCACTGGTCGGCAAAGGGAACCAGATGATCGTCTATGAACACGCTATTCCCCGATTCTCGCGCGCGTTTTTGCAAGGGTAAAGCGATCAGGTTGCCGAATCCGCCCTTCGGCAAGGTGTCCTGATTGGGAAAGAAACGGTCATAGGAGTCCAGCCCGATGTCAGGCCGGCGATCCATCGTCTCTGTGAGCAGATGCGCCCCCAGCTTTCTTGCCAGCACGGCGGGAAGCGCTTCTTCGAAAAACAACCACAGGTGAGCGCCATTGCCGGATCGGGAGCGCTCGGCCGCAACTGGCAACCCGATCTTCCGACAGGTTTGGAGCACCTCGCCAATGTCATTGGCCCAGTTTTCCTTGTCGAAATCCATCGCCAGGAAAAAACAGGTTTCATCCAGCAACATCGGATAGATGCCCGCCACGAAATCACGGCCGTCATCATCTACTCCCGTAAGATGCCAACGGATTACTTTGTCCGTTACGGGAAGAAGACGCCGATTGGGACAATCGGCGCATTTGACTTTGCGTTTGTCGCATAGCCCCCTCACCCATTCGTTGGCACAGGCGGGGCCATAGCCCGCGCGCCCGGTTTTTCGGCTCTCGAATCGGCGCGGATACACGTCGGTCCGGCCCCGGAAAAGAGACCGGAAGGTCATTATCTTGTCCGACGCTGGTGAATCGCGCGTGACGACGGGATTACCTTCCATAGATATATCCGAAGCGGTTTCAGAGAATCGGGCCAGCATCGCAAAAGTCGGTAATCGTCTGGTACGCATCCTCGACATCGACAGCCAAACCGCATTCCTTGGCCAAAGTGCCAAAAGGCACGGCCCAATCGACGGGAGGCGCAGGAAAGCGATCCGGCGGCGGATGCGTGCCCCGGCGCTTGAACACCGCCTGAATAGCGACCCTAACTAGGCGGGCATCCATCCCCGTCCGCACCAGCAGGAACATGTCCACCAGATCCCTGACGCGTGTGTTGGACCTACCGCCACGGGGTAAGGTGTAGGCATGCAACTTCTCGGCGAATTGCTGTTCCTTGGAGATCATCGGAAACGAGACCGCGTCTACTCCGGCAAACGCGAGCCAATCGCCTCCCCAAATCGTTTGAATCGGCTCCAGAACCGGATCGCCCGAGGCAACGTCCAGATGGAACCTGGCAAAAATCCGTCCGGCCATGCGGACTTCAACCGGATAGCGGGCGCCGCCGTAGGGTGCGCCTTCCAAATCCCGCATTGGCTGACCGATGGAGTAGGCGAAGTAATCCTTCAGATCCAAGACGGCGCCCGCCTGCAATAAACGCAGGATGCGCTCCTGCAAACGACCAGGGCCGGGAAACGAACTCCGCGCAACGAGATCGATATCGCGCGTAGTTCGGCTTCCGGCCAGACGCAATTCCATCGCATAGCCGCCCTTCAGAACCAACGGATTCCCGGGCAATTGGAACAGCCGGCACAGCAACCGATCAAAGGCGGCTTGTTTTCGCAACCGCTGGATATCGACGCCCTTGCTTCGGGCCAAGTCGCCGAGCCGGGCTTCCAACGCCTGCCGGAACGCTGCTGGCGTGGCATAGGCTTCATTTTTCACGGCTGTTCCTTTCGCAGAAGTCGCTTCAAGTCCTTAGCCCGGGGATGGGCTTCCATTTCCGCGCGGGCGATCAGCCCGCGCTCCAGTCCTTCGCTCAGGGCCTGTCGAAGATGGCCGGGAGAAACAGCGGGGTCATCCAGAAGATCCGCCACGGACCGGAGCGGCCGCGTGACGCGATATCCTTGGCGCGCTTCGATGTCGCCATCCGCCAGATCGCCTCGGTGAAGAACCAGGATTTTGGGGATGGCTGAATTCCGCCGGAAACCCGGCGGAACGGTCATGTGGATCCGGGCCGGCATCAGATCCGAAAGATCGAATAGCACCAGCGCGGTCTGGTTCGAGATTACCCCTTGGGGCACGCCTTGACGATTGCGCGACCAGAGCGACCAGCGAACATACTGTCCATCGTCGGACGCAGGGAAGCGGGCCAGTCGGTATATTCCCCGGCCATCCCGCAGCCAAGAACCCCGCTTCAGATGGTAAACGTGGCTGGAAGTCGGATATCCGCAAGCCACGGCCTGTCCCGCCGTGAAATACCCCTGCTGGCTCTCCGCCAGACTATACAGATGGTCCGCTTTACTTTTCATACCCAATTCCTATCTGCATGTAAGCTATATTAAATATAGTATCTATGCAATACAGGATCAGTGTTCTACACGTCCCGCCCGACAGATTCACCGGCGGAAATTAGGCCCAATCCGAAAAATTCCGACCCGAAATTCGGTCACTTTCACCCAAAATCGGCCCCCAACCGGAACGCATTTTCAGAGAACTGGGTCACTTTGTCGGGTTCTTGACCCAGTTAGAACCCCTTCAGAAGGGTCAAGTGCAGGGGAATCAGGCCGTGATGGCTTCGGCGACGCTGGGCTTCCTGGTTCGCCCCAGGGAACCCAGGAGTCTCTCCATAGCGTTCATCCCGGCTATGGACTGCTCAGGACTGATGTCCGCATAGACCTGTGTGACTGTCAGGCTTGAGTGACCTAGCTGCTTTTGGACCAACCTCAAGGAATTGGTCGCCTCGTAAAGGACCGTCGCCGCCGTATGCCGGGCGTCGTGGAGCCGATGGTTGGGGACGTAACACTTCCAACGCTTGTAGAGCCCGCTCGGGGCGTATTTCTGGCTCCGTTCTGAACGCAGGAAGAAGTCCTCCGGGGACTGGAGTTCGCCCCTCTCGACCTTCCACTTGAGATACCACCTGACATCGCCGGCATACCCCTTCGGAAGATGGACATGTCTGGTCTTGCCGCCCTTGCCCCTGCGAACCACCAAATGGCTGTTCCCCCCGAAGATCCTGAAGTCCCCGCATTGCAGTTCGGCGACCTCGAAACGCCTCAAGCCGGTGAAGAGAAACGTCCTGATGATCATCCAGTCCCGAATCAGTTGAGGCCTCTTCTTTGATATGCCTATGGTCTTGATCTCCTCGGCCCTGAGAAGCAACGCAGTCAGTTCCGTCTTGTTCAGGTACTTCTCGGGCGTGATCTGCCAGTTCGGGTTCATGTCGTCGCCTCCTGAGGAGTGGCGAACATTTCCCGAGCCCTCTCCGTAGCCACCCGTCCCCTGGGAGCCCTACGGATCAGCCCCTCACGGATCAGATGGGGCTCCATGGCCTGCTCGATTGTCTCCACAGTCTCGTTCAGAGCCGCCGAGACCGACGCCAAACCAACGGGCTGGTTGGCCTGGATGAGCATCTCCAGATAACGGCGATCCTGTCCCGTCAGTCCGCAGGCGTCCACGTCACGCATCGCAAAGGCATCCCGAACGGCATCGAGGTCGGGCTTTATCCCCTGCCCCGATGAATACTCCAAAAGCCACCGCAAGTGACCGATGGCAATTCTGGCCGTGGAACGGGAGCGTCTGGCGACCTCCATAGCGACATCGTTGCCCAGTTCGGCGCCCATCGCCCTTGAGGCTCGGAGGATGATGCGGGTCAGGTCGTCGAGACTGTAGGGCTCCAGGATCAGTTCATGGGCGAAACGGCTATGCAAGGGGGCGGAAACAAGTCCGGACATCGTGGAGGCGCCCAGTAAAGTGAAAGGCGGAAGGGCTACCATCTCGGTGTTCGGCTTGGCCTGGACGCCCAGGGCACGCATGAAATCGGATGAATCCGTTTTCACCACAGATACGGTTCCGTCCTCCATGGCTGGATACAGGATCTCCTCGACGGATCGGGGCATGGCATGGATCTCGTCGATTAAGAGGATGTCGAGGGGCTTCAGGGAACGCAGGAGTCCGACCAATTGCTCCGGGGCCTGGAGATTTCCCCCGATGGTCTCCACCAGCCTGCTCCCCATCTCGTTGGCCACGATCCTGGCCAGCGTGGTCTTCCCGAGGCCCGGGGGGCCGGAGAGCAGAACATGGCTGACGGCTGTCTTCTTGGCCTTGGCGGATCGGCAGAGAATCTGGAGGACCCGACGGACTCGTTCCTGGCCGACGAAGCCATCAAGGCTGGATGGACGGACATTCAACATGATTCTTCACTCTCTCACGTGTGCATCTGCGCCAAGGAAAATTGTGAGTCCAGCCCCCCGCAACGCCTCCAAAAGGGGCGGGAAAGATAATGACACCTCACTATTCCGCACAGTGACATTCCCGACCGCGTTAACGCCCTTCGCCATATTAGTTGTGCGCCCGACGCCCCCGGCCCCCTGGATGCGGCGCCATGAATAATACCCACGATGCCTCCTGGATGCCCTCCGACGTCTAAATATTGGCGTTCTCTGTCTCCCCGATGACCCTCCTCACATCCTCCAGGGAGACCTCGATAACCCCCTTGCTGTCGTCGTCCATAAGATGCCCTTCAACCAGCGTTCCGAGGACATTCTTGACCGACCTTGAATAACCACGGGTCTCGCACGCCCAGCCGGCCAAATGACGCAACGCCTCCTCGGTTGGCGCCAGCCTCATCCCGAACGAACCAAGGAACGAATTCTGCCTCGCCAGCAGCCCCGTCCCCGGATGGCAAGTGATGCGGACGATCTGTTCGGGAGTCGGATCAGGCAACAGGATGACTGCCCCGATCCGATTTATGATTTGCTCCAGAAATCCATATTTCACAAGGGCGTCTCGGATATCGCCCCTTGCAGTCTTGGCTCCAGCAGACCCAAAGCCCATCCCCGCAGCCTTGCGGTTTGAGTCAGCCAGCATTTCGTGAAGAAATTCGAAGGCACCAGCACAGATGAAATTTGTTTCGTAGGTATCCAGCGTCCCTATGAAAGGAGTGTTTGAACGCCTTGAGCCGAGGGGGAGTTTACAGCCCTCCAGCGGCTTCAGCAACTCAGCCTGAATTCCTCGACCCTGCGGATCCGATGTGGAATGTCCATCGCTCTTGGCGCAGACCTTGTCGAATTCATCCAAAACCACGATGCCTTTCTGGGCTTCAGAAGGCTTGGTCTTGTTGGCCAGCAGGCCGTAGAAGCACTCGTCCAAGGAAAGCCCGACGTAACTGGACTGGCTGACCGACGTCATATCTGAAATTGCATATGGCAAACCGCTTGCCCGAGCGAAGTTCTCCGCCATCCAGGTCTTGCCTGATCCACTACTGCCGATGAGAAGGGTCACGATAGGACCGACAGTAGGCCTGACGCCTTTGCGAATCTGCTCCAGCCGGCGCATGTGCAGGCTCATCTGGGCGGAAAAACGACGAAGAGGACCATCTAGGGCGATGACCTGATCCTTGAGGGATTCGTAGATGCCTTTGGCCGTGAGCAGGCATTGGGGCTCGATTGACGGCTCGGATGGAGGAAATGGTTCATCTCGCCTCGGCGCTGGCTTGACCTTCCGCAGAACCTCCTGTTGCCTCCGCTGTTCCCACTCCTCCCGCTCTTCTCGGACGGATTTGGCGCTGAAGAGCACGGGGAGATTTCCCTCGCCGGAGAGAAACCGTATCAGGCGTGAATTTGGAAACAGCGACTCTCCGACGCACTCCGCCTCTCTGATGCCGATCGCCGTCTCCCTGGCTATCATCAAACGGATCGTTCGCCTGGCTTCCAGATGGGTCCCCCAATCCCCAGTCGCCACTGCATTGGCGACCCTCGCCACGCCTGTGTCTGGACGTTCGGAGCCCAGGCTCGCCCATGCGATGAACGCGACGATGCGGACGGCCAAAGGGTCAACCGCCTCCCGTCCCCGAAGGCCAAAGACCCCCCTCAACAGCCATTGGCGGGAGTCATTGACGGAGGATTCAACCAACCCCGAAACGGATGCAATCTCGGCCTTGAGCCTCTCCGCCTCCTCGGGCTTGAGGGTTCTCGTCAGCCCAAGCGGTCCCGTCGGGTACGAAAATCGGTGCAACAGATGCCCAAGGCGGAGCAGATTTATCGCCGTCTCGTCACGAGTCGGCTTCTGGGTTGGCTTCTCCTTACCCATCTACTCCCCACGGCTGCGGGCAAACAGCCAGCCCTTGCCCTGTTTCAAGTCCTCGGAGAAAACAACGGCCTTGCAGGCATACCTTGCCGAATCCAAGCCGTTGTCCTTGCAGAAGTCGGCCAACACCTGCTCCACAGTAAATGGCTCCAGGGCGAAGACCAGGGACTCAATGTAGACGCCATCAGGCGGGATCGGGATTGCCGGCGGGTCGAGGGGAACGATCATGAAGGGAAATCGCCGCACCCCTGGCCTTTGCGCCGAATCAGATGTCCCGACGGGAAACACGGCCAGCCCCGTCAGAACTTGAGGGTCACATGGTCCCCGTCCCGCTCGATGTAGAATCCGTCCCGGCAGGACCGGCGGCGCTCTCCGGTCGGGGAGTCCTTGGCCGTGAGCAGCACCTGGATGTCATACCCTGCCAATTTCAGGCTTTTCCTGGCCGCCTTGGCGTAGCGTTCCCGCCATTCCGCCAGCGGGAGTCCATCCCTGCTCGAAGCCAGCACGTCGAAGGCGAGGGCATAGTTGGAGCCATCCCTGAAGGGGTTCTTGTCGCAATGGGGATATGTCGCCCTGAACGCCTTCTTGCCGGGCGTCTTGGACTTTCCGGATGTCCGGAGAGTTGCCTCGGGCTTTCCATCCGCCTGCGCCGCCACGGCCTTGTTGCCGGCCACGACTTTCTCGATGTCGGGAAAAAGATTTCTGATCTTGCCTGCCGTCGAGCCCGACAGTTTCCCGACACCACCGAGATGGCGATAAACCTCGGTCAGCGAAACGGGCTTCTTGGACTCCAGGACTTCGACGATCTTCTCCTTGGACAACTCGATTCTCGACATGGCGACCTCCTATTGTTGGTCGACACATACCGTGTTAGTGCAAATCCGGGAGCTGCCTATTTTGGTGTTTTCGGCACTTTCTTGCGTGGAGTGAAGACTTGGCCAGGGGATGAACCTTTCGCAGGTTTGGCCGAAGGGGGATTTCTGTGGTCAATCAGTCGCCGGGCTTTCTGCCACCAGCGTCGGGCTTCTGCCAGATCAATGCCCAGATTGTCGGCCTGGGCCTCGATTCCGCTGATGATGTCTTCCAACTGGACCAGCGTTTCCCAGACTTCCGCATCTTCAGGGGAGCGGCCCAGAGAACTGGCATACAAGTCCTCTACGGAGACCTTCAAGGCCTGGCAGATCGCCTGCATCTCATGGTCGTAGACCTTGCGGGTTCCCAGTTCGATCCTGGCAATCTCCTCGCTGGTCAAGGGAGATGAAGCGGGCAAGGCGGAAGACAGTTGATTAACCGTCTGTCCCTTCTGGATGCGCAGTTGCCTGATCTGCCAGCCAATGATGTTCTTTAATGCCATGCCATACCGTCTATATGGCGTGTGCGGGGGAATCCAGAGGGAATTTGGGGCTACTTCTTGCCCTTGGGAAAAAGTTCCGAGACGGAGACCTCCAAGGCCTTTGCCAAGAGGAGGAGTTCCGCATCCGAGACGCAACGGACGCCCGACTCTATCTTGGCGAGGGTCCCACGGCTGATGTCCCAGCCCGCCCTCTGGCATTTGCCCGCCAGGGCGTCCTGGGAGAGGCCTTTTTCGATCCTCAACTTGGCGATCTGCCGTCCTGTCACGTTCGTTGGCAAGAGTCTTGTGCTCCGATTTCGGAACTTGACTCTAATGCACAAGGGGCGTCTGATATGCTCCATATTCGGAGCATTCGGCATCCTGCCGAACTGCCGTTTTGGAGGCACCATGAAATCGAAGTTGGGCCGGCTAGGGCTGGGGGTGGCAATTATCGGAGTTATCGCGTTGACCGGTGGCCGGGCATATGCAGCCTGGAACATTGAACATGTCGTTGACACGAACACATGGGCGGGCGACACCTGTTCGATAGCGGTTGATGCCCAGGGGCGGCCGCACATCGCCTATGCGGTGGCCGCCATGAACTACGACCACCTCTATTACGCCACCAAGGCCGGATCGGCCTGGTCGATACAGTTGGTGAAGACAAACTGTATCTCGGGCAACTTTTCCCGCCGTGTCTCCATCAGCATCGATACGAACGGAAGGCCCCATATATGCTTCGGAGGCTACATCGGCGGAAACTCCCGTGTATACCACGCCTATAGCGCTTCGGGGACCAGTTGGTCATTTGAGACGATCGACAGCGCCAGCATCGGCCGGGGAATCGATTCGGCCTTCGATAGCGCGGGTCGGCTGCATGTGAGCTACGTCAGGAACAACGACGACAGCGTCAACTATGCGGTCAGAACGGGCAGTTCCTGGAGCACGCCCAGCATGATCACCAATGCGGGATCCGAGACTTCCATAGCGACCGATTCACAAGGCTTCCCCCATGTCGCCTTCAAGGTCTCGTCTTTGCCTTCCAGCGTGTATTACGCCGCCAAGACAAATGGCTCGTGGACTCTTTCAAGAATTGAGACAAACGGCGTCTCGACCACAGGAAACCCCGGCATATCCATCGCCATGGATACGAACGGGAATCCCCATGTGTCATGGTTGAACGACGACCTCTCCTATTCCCGGCTCATGTATGCGACCAAGAGCGGAGCCTCATGGGTCAAGGAGACCATCGGCTCTGCCGGACCGTGCGGGCAACTCCTGCTCAAGCCCGACAACACGCCGATGGCGGCCTATTTCAACCGGCACGATTCTCCATGGCAGCTTGTGGTTGCGGTTCGGAGCAATGGTGTTTGGCAGAGACAGGCCGTCGAAGCAAACAGCGGCACGAATTATCTGGATGTCATCTACTTGGGTGTGGCCCTCGACAAGAGCCTCAACCCCCATCTGGCCTACTGCAACAACTGGGGCGGCGGAGCCATGCACCGCCTGAAATACACCTGCCAGACCGGGGACCGTGATTCCGACGGGCTTCTCGACCAGGACGAGGTCTATATCTACGGCACCGACCCGGACGACCCAGACACCGACGGCGACGGGCTCTCCGACGGGGCGGAAGTCGGCCAACACCACACCGACCCCCTCGATCCCGACTCCGACTCCGACGGGCTCTCCGACTACTACGAGACGGTCACCATGCCCTGCCTAAATCCCCTGGATGAGGACACCGACGGGGACGGGACGAACGACGGCCAGGAGGTCGCAGACGGAACGCCCCCCTGCGGAGACGATCCCTCCATCCGGGGGGAGATAACTTATGGGGGCAGCCAGACGGGCACGATATACGTCACGGCCTCCTCGACGACAGGCCGCACCGACTGGGCGCTTTCCCTGGACGGGGCCGACGACGGGGCCTCCGTGGAAAGCCCGACCCCCGCACTCCGGCTTTCGACGAACCACTCCTTCTGCGCCTGGATCAACCTTGAAGCCATGCCGACGAATGCCCAAGCGACCATTCTTATGAAATACAACGACACCAACAATGCGTCCTATGTCGTGTCTGTTGATAAATCCAACAGCAAACTGAGATACTCGATCGGGGGGTCAAGCACTGCCTATTCAACAAGCACAATCTCCGCCTCCAGCGGATGGACCCATGTCGCGTTCACCCACGACGGATCCGTCGGGCGGTGGTACATCAACGGCATCTTGGACTCCTCCATGACGTTCGAATCCATTCAGCGCTGGGGCGACGGGGCCCTATATATAGGCAGGGCGATTGACCTCCAAACTTACTTCGGCAGATTTGAAGGCGGTGTGGACGAGGTTTCTCTGTGGAACAGGACATTGAGCCAGGCGGAGGTCCAGTACGCGATGGGCAACAGCCTCGCCGGGACGGAGAGCGGGCTTGCGGGCTACTGGGACTTCAACGACGGGGCCATGACGGACATGACCACCAACGCAAACCATGGGGAATTTCTATCAGGGGCAACGACATCCTTTCGGGCTTTCGTATATCCGAGTTTCATGGTTTCACAGGGCTCCCCCGGGAATTATGCCTTCACCAACGTCCCTTTGGCGGACTACAATGTCAGTGCATACCTCGACTCCTCCGCCAACGGAAGCAACGACCCCTGGGAGGTCCGAGGCCGCTATCTGGGCAACCCCCTGTCCGTCACGGGGGCCATGGCCGGCATAGACATCGCCCTGCGGGACCCCGTTGCGGACGAGGACGCCGACGGCCTGACAGACTACGACGAGACCTATGTGTACGGCACCCTGTGGGACGACCCGGATTCCGACGGCGACGGGATGCTTGACGGGGACGAGGTCCTTGCCGGGTCGCAGCCGACCAATCCCGCCTCCGTCTGGGGCATCGCCATCCCGACCTTTGAAGGCACCTGGCGCACCAACGTGACGTGGGAGGACGGCGCCTGGGTGACGTCCACATGGCTCCATGCGGAACGCTGCGCCCTTTCCTGGGCCACGCTGACGGGTCGAACCTATCGCCTGTACGGGGCGACGAACGTACAGGGCCCCTGGGAAAGCAATTCACCCCCGATCTCGGGCACGGGGAGCAACGTGTCCTACACGACGGAGGATGTGAACCCGCTGAAGTGGTTCTTCAGGGTCGGGGTCGGACGGGAGTAGGAGCCGCTCTCCCTGTAAAGTCCCGACACAAGCCCCGGCAGGGCCAGCTTCAACATCGCCCGGAACCCCGACAAGTATTGCGCCAATTGCGGGAAGCGGTTCGGGGGGTGATAAAAGGCCCTGCCGCCCCCCTTCCCCATACCGCCTTCGGATTTGAAACAAGTGGTTCATAATGGCCTCGATTTTGGTGCCGACGCCAGAATCTCCCCCCCCTGCTAGACTTCGATGCCTATACTGACAACTCCCACCTGACACCCTGATAATTCCAACATGAACGCCCCAATCTTTAATTAGGCGACCCGAACCGCACAACAATCATATGAGCGATTATATTATGATACAGGCATACCCATTTTAATTGCGGCCTTCGTTGAATTGTCGTCTATTGAGCGGGGCTCATTGGCTTAGGCCCCGCCGCTTCCCTGCGCCGCACACATACCATATATATAGATAAACCATCTTGCGGGGTCTTGGTTGGCTTAATGAATATCATTCCCGCCCCAAAAGAATGGTATATTTTTTCTATTTCATAAGGCGAATATATCCACATATATCGAGCGTAATCAATTGAGGGCACATGACTTGTCGAACCAATTGTCGACATAAATCCATTAAGATCTTCTTCACTCTTAAGATATCCAGAAGAAAATCCCGAATTGTAGTGACCCGTAATCATTAATCGAGAGTGTAGGCACAACTCATATGTCCCCAAAAACAGGGTGCGCCATGCAATAACAATACATAATGCAGTAATAATAAGAATACATAGTATAACAAATATTTTTTTCATGGCTTTGGCGGTGTATTGGGTGCGAAAAAGGAATAGCCCAATGGAGTTTCCGGACGATTATTCACAAAACTGGTGCCAAAGAATCCGCCATATGTTGCAACGCCAAAATAATCAGCGAATGATTGCGCGATGGATGGATAAGTCAATCCGGGCCTTCCCGAAAAACAAGAGTATAAATATATTTGCGCATCGGGCCTGACATTAAAGCTGTCAAGTTGCTGCACGCTTGTTGAATCAAACGGGCCAACCCAGACAGGCGAGTGTTCGCCGCCAGTTCCTGTTATATTTGTATCAGGTCCGGCAAGACTGTCATTGATAAATAAAATGCCAGGCCCCCCGTGCCCTATATATGTTATTTGTGCAATGTCCGAGTTGTTCTGTAAAGCACTATTAAAGTCATTAAATCCAGAGATGCTTTGAATAACAATAGAATCTTCCATAAAATTGTAATCTCCAGACTGGACAACATCCGCAGCGAGGGAATTTGCTGTTTCTAAAAGCGGCAGACCATGTGAGTCTTGCCCAATTAAGAATATGTATGAGCGAAGACCTAGGGGATCAATAAGTATACTCGGAGCACCCTTCGCATAGGCATAAAGATTGTATCCACCACCGAGGCCTATAGGGTCTAGCTGGAGAAAACGCATTAGGTTGGCGTCATAGGCGCGATGGCGGGTGAGATAGAGACCTTTCCCGGCGTTCCAAACACCGTAATCGCCCATAAAGGCAAAGGGCATATCGCTTGTGCCGCTGTGAGCGATCATTCGCCCATAGGGCTGATAGGCGTATTCGTCCGTCAGAACCCCGCTGCCGTCGGTCAACGCCAGAATCTTCCCGAGCTCGTCGGAATGCGCAACGCGAATGGTCCCGTTGCTCGCGACCTGCGCCAGCAATTTGCCGTTGGCCCATACGAACCAGCAAACGGCGTTGGTCGTCCCCCCCATTTCCACCAACGGCCGGGCCAATGTCTCGGTCCGGTCGCGCACCAAACGGCGAACATTTCCGTCCTCGATGATGCGCAATAGGTATCCTTGGCCATCGTATTCAAGCTGCGCGACGGAGGTGGTTACGGAAGATCCGTCCGGTGCGTTGCGTAGCCGCGTCACGCCGGTCAGGCGGCTGTTGAAGTCGTATCCGTAGCGGGCAGTGAAGGTTTGTCCCCTCGCCATCACCACAAGCTGGGTCACATTGCCCGCCGCATCGAAGAAAGGCGTGTTTGTTGCGTCCGATCCGGATTGCGTCAGACCGGTAAGCCGGTCCGCCGCATCGTGGATTCGCGTCTGCGTCGCTGGTCCCGCCAGGGCATCCAATCCCGCGGAAATCGTTTCATTGGTCCTGAATCCCAACGGATTTCGGGCGCAGGTGCGCGCCAACAGGTTACTCCCGGCCTTCGACACCGACCACGACAGGCGGCGGCTTATCGCGTCGTAAGCGTTAGAGGCCACCAGCCCGCCCGGTAGGTTCGCCCAGGTCAAGTTGTTGCGCGAGTCGTAGCCGTACGAAACCGCCGAAAGCCCGAAAGCCGACGCATTCGCATTGGTCAGGCGGAATGCACTATCATAGGCAAAGGTCTGGACCTTTCCGTCGGGATAGACCATCTGCGTACGGCGTCCCGCCAGGATCGTATTGGTTGCTGACCGTCTGTCCGAAAACGTCCGAGACCTGCATCAAGCGATTCATCGCATCGAAAGTCTGTCGAGTAGTCCCGAGGCTGTCCACCATGTTCGTCAGGTTGCCGTTCGAGTCGTACCAGAAGGACACATTCTCCGGCCCGGACACGCGGTTGGTCATCTGGTTCAGCGCATTATAGCCAAAGAAGTTGGTCTGGCCGTTGGCGTTGATCCTCTGGCGCAGGTTTCCGCCGGCATCGTAAACCGACCGCGTCACCTGGCCGATGGCATTGGTTTCGGTCACGAGCCGGTTCATGCGGTCGTAGCCGAATCCCATCCGTTCGTCCTTGGGATTGACGTAGGCGGTGCGGTTTCCGGCCGCGTCGTACTCGAACCGATGCTCCAAACCAGAGCGACGTTCGACTAAGACCCGGCCCATTGCATCGTGCTCATACTCAGTCGCTTTGCGCTCCCGATCCCACGTGGCCGTCAACCAGCCCGCCTCGTTGTACCGGTTGGAGATGCTGTTTCCCAACACGTCGGTTGCGGATATCAGCCGGTTCAGCCCGTCGTATCGGTTGGTGGCGGGCATTCTGGCGGCGTCGTACCTCACCACGACATTACCGTTGGAGTCGTAGCTGTTGCTAACCACATTCCCGCAGGGATCGCCCGTCCAGAGCAAGCGACCGGCCTGGTCATAGCCGTTGCTGGTCACCCCGCCCATGGGATCGCGGACGCGGACCAACCGGTCGGCCGCATCATAGAAGTTCGAGACGATGCCGCCGTCCGGGTAGCGGACGCTGGCCACCTTGTAGGTCGGCGTGTAGGCCGTGGCATTGGTTCCACTGCGCTTGTCGACGCTGGTCACCAGGAGCCCGGCGGCGTTATAGACGTTTGTGATTCGACGCTGATACGGGTCGCACACGGAGGTCAACAGCCTTCGCCTGTCGTATGTATAGATCGTCGTATTGGTGTTGGCATCGGTCAGGGTCAACAGGTCTCCGCAAGCGTTCCATGTGCGCGATTCCGTCCCTCCATCTGTCCGGATGATCGTGGCGGGATTTCCGAAACCATCATATGTGTAGCTTGTCGTTTCCCCGCGCGGCCCCGATATGGTCTGCGGTAGACCATCTGCGCGGTAGGAAGTCGCCGTGGCGTTCGTCAAAGCATCCACCACATTGGTGATATGATGTTCGATGTCGTATCCATATTGGGTGACATGGCCCAGCACATCGCGAACGGAAACAAGCCGATGCTGGATGTCATAGGTGAGTACGGTGGTATTGGTTAGCGCATCTACCACATTGGTCAGGTTGTGGTTTGAATCATACCGGTAACGGGTTTGGAAGCCCCGCGCATCAATGACATTCGTGACATGGCCCTGGCCGTCGTATCCGACGCTGCGCCGGTTGCCCAATGCGTCCTCGATTGCGGTTTGGCGGCCTTGGCTATCGAAATAGT
>Ga0209098_1002328_pt1 | contig 16841 bp, 17 predicted proteins | sample AD_JPNHW1_MetaG_FD_184429 | JGI IMG/M metagenome (GOLD analysis project Ga0209098, IMG submission 184429) | Active sludge microbial communities of municipal wastewater-treating anaerobic digesters from Japan - AD_JPNHW1_MetaG (SPAdes) (version 2) | ecosystem: Engineered > Bioreactor > Anaerobic... | reverse complement strand
CTTCACGAGTGAATTTCATAGGGACAGAAACGGCTTTCGGCGGTTTCAGAAACTTGTCGTCAACAGCTTGCTGCAATTCGTAGGCATAGGTAGGGTTGTGATTTTCGAGGCCGAAAAGCTCGTAAGTGTTTTTATCTATTTCGGATTTAGGGGTGGCAGTAAGGCCAATGATGATTGCGTCAAAATAATCAAAAATGGCTTTGTACTTCATATACACAGAACGGTGGGCTTCGTCAATGATGATGAGGTCGAAATGGCCCGGGCTGTAATAACGGATATCGTCAGACTTTTCCCCATCAATTTTATTCATCATGGTGGGATACGTGGAAAATACCATGCGGCTTGATGAGTCTTCTTTTTCTTTGGTGATATCCACCGTTGTTAGGTGAGGCACAAACTCACTGAAGCGGTTTTTTGCCTGAGTTACCAAAGCGTTCCTGTCAGCAAGGAACAGCGCTTTGCTTACCCAGCCCGCTTTAATGAGCATATCAATTATCGCAATTGAAATTCTTGTTTTGCCGGAACCGGTAGCCATGACGAGTAATGCGCCTCTTGCTTTCTTTTCGAGGGTTTCGGCAACGCGGCGGATGGCTTCTTCCTGATAATAACGACCTGCAATTGTTTTATTGATTACCGGTTTTTTTATGTCTTTTCGGTCGGCCCTGCGATAGATCAAGCGCTGTAATTCGTCTTTTGTGAAAAAACCATGCACCGGACGCGGAGGATAAAAAGTATCATCCCATATCCAGGATTCAAAACCATTGGTGTAAAATATTACCGGGCGCTGGTTGAACATTTTTTCAAGACAGTTTGCATACAATTCTGCCTGATGCTGGCCTTTGTGAGCATCCACTTTTGTTTTTTTTGCTTCTACCACAGCCAGGGGTAAACCATCATCGCCCCAAAGAACGTAATCCACATAGCCAATGCCTTGATTGTTGGGCATGTGCTGCACTTCAAATTCTTCAACATTTTTGCCTTTTGGATCCCATCCGGCTTCACGCAAGAGGAGGTTGATAAATAAATCGCGGGTTTTGGCTTCGGAATAATCTTTTGAATCAGTATCGAATGATTTACTATTTTCCTTTTTCAACGACTGAAATTTTTCGAGCTCTGTTTTGAGCCGGGCAATTTCTTCTTCGTTTTCGGATAATCGTTTTTTGCTTCTCAAAAGTTCCTGCTGATCGGCAAGGGCGGTTTCTTCAAGAACTCTGATTTCATCCTGGGTTTTGTCGGGTACAGAGGTATGAGGTATCAGGGACTCATTAATCCAGGCAGGAATTTCAGGCGGGTTCTCACTGTACATGCTGACAAGCCAACGGAGGAATGTATATAAAAAACGGAGCGAAGCGAAGGACTCTTCGGAGGATGGATTGAATTTACGGTGTGCTGCATCATTGCCAAGCTTACGTATGTATGTAAGATTGCTGAACATGCCCGGAGGAATGATATTTTTGAAGCTTTGCTCATACATCAGAGCATTCAGGTTATCCTGGTATGGCAGCGCCAGATCGCTATCGTGATCGTATAACCAGCGAACGGCATTTTCAAGAGTTAAACGGCTGAAGAAGGCAGACACACGGGGCGCGGAGAAGGCATTTTTTTCTGCTTCGGTGGCTGATTCGAGGAAATCAGCAAAGGGGCCGGTGAGGAAGAAAAAGTTTGCCAACTAAATTAATGATTTAAACGATTCTACTGCAGCATCTAACAGTGCTGAAACTTTTATATAATCATCCTGCTTTTTATCTAATTCCATTATTAAAGAATATGGAACCATAGCATATACAATGAAACCAAAGCTGACAGTAAAGTATTTCCTGTTAGTATCAATAAAGTTCTCCTGAAAGCCGCATTTATCCATCCATTTATATTCTGCTCTAAAATGTTCATCCATAAATTTTACAAAACCCTTCCAATTATCATTACCTCTGTCTTTTTTTCCTGAATAATAATAATTCCTGAGTGTATGTAATGGTTTCAACAAGCAATCATCCTCATCAGAAAATTCTAAATTACAAACATATCTATTATAGTGACAAAATTTTACTTCATATTCTATTTTTAAAGGATATGCTTTCCCTGCAATTATTATTTCTTTTTTCAAAAGCCAATCCATTTTTTCATCATATACTTCTTCGCCCTGACCTTTTGTATTACCAGGCCAAATATTAATTGTTAAATAAAACTGATCATCAATTTGTTGAAACTTTGGTATTACTTCACTGGCCCAATCAAAATCAACAGATATTGATATCCTATCGGGATAATATACCAATGAATTTGAGCAATGCTCAAGAACAAGTTTTAAACGTTTATTAATATCAGGACTTACTTGGGGATTATTGATTGGGAGAAAGTGAAAAGGTTTTGTAGGAATCCAATGAAAAAAGCGTTGTTCAATGAGCGAAATAAAAGAGTCAATATAAAAACTGGAATTACCTGTCATTCTCAGAATATTCTGTTTTTGCTGCATAAGCTCTATAACCTGTAGCCACGAGAATGAAGCAGGTTGGACTTTAGGAAGAAAATGCAATACCTGTTTTTTTAACTGGTATAAACAGTTTTCTTCTGATGGTTTTACCTCAATTACGAATAAAACATCATTAATTTCTATGATAATATCTGTTACGGTATTTGCCTGATCATCCTCTACTGACAAGTTTTCGAACTCTTCCAGTATATTCTTAAAATCTTTTGATGTTAGTGCAACTGCGTATACTTTATTGTACTCATCGACAGGCAAATTTTTTGTATTAATTTGAATATCAATTTTGCAAACCGGATCATTAGACATGGTGATTTTATCATAATCATCAGGTGCGATTGCTTTGATAAAACCATCAAACAATACTGGTTCCCGAGATAAACAAATTGCCAAGGCGCGACTTAGATTATTTTCAATAATTTCTGGAGTTTCTTTATCTTCTCTGAAAAAATTGAAAAAACTCAGATGATTATTAGTTAGATAATTATCGTTAATCATTTTTAATGAGTTTTAAAAGAATTCCATTTTGTTTTGAATTTGCATGCAGCCAGAACCTCTAAAAGCTGCAATTTGTAGTGACAGTCATTATATAGATGGATATAGACAAAAAGATTCCTTACATTTAACCTTGATATATCTGCTATTTTGTCGATATTATCATTGAATTTATGTCTTGATTTCAAATCTGTTTTATCTCCGAATGCTAACAAATAGGCAAGCGTTGCTGTATCCTTAGTCGGGCCATAAGCATGATTTTTTAATCTCCGAATAATTTTTCTTGATATACCCACATAAACAGGCTTGATGTCATTACCGACCTTTTCAGAAAAGATATAAATGCCCATATATTCGGTCTTGCTTTTACTGTCTTTTGCAGCTAAAGAATTGCATTCACCGAACTTGATAAAGATATCCTTTACTGTGCGTATATTTTCTTCACTATTTCTTCTATCATCGAAGAAATCAGATAAAATATGCATAAGCCCATTTTTCTCTAAACCCTCAGAAAGAGAATCAATTTCATTATTGAGTTCAACCATCAATTGATCATTCATATCGGGGATGGCCTCCTTTTTAAAATTATCGCCAGTGTTTAGTATTATCATTGTAAATAGGTTTTAATTGTTTTGATCTGGCGTGTTAACATCGCTTTCCAGACTACTGACTGAGCAGTATTTTTCATGATTATTCCGGGATGAGGTAAAGCCCAGCATTGATATACGGATTCACTTATTTGCAATGGTACAGGTGTTTCATTCATCATGGAAGTTGCTGCTTTTTCAGAAACCTGAAAGACCGCTGCAGCTACCTCTGAACCCAGGGTGAGGATAATTTTGGGGTCGGCAAGCTGTATTTCCTCAAGGAGCAAAGGGCGACTCTTTTTTGCAAAATCTGAAAACCGTTTTCTTGTTGCGGAATGGCCTTTATAACCTAAAGTTTCATATTTTTTGATATGTCCTTCTTTGAAAAGGAATACCTTAACAAGGTCGGTAATCCAGCAATGATTACGGGATATGCCCAGCTTATCCAAGTACTCATCTTTAAGTTCCCTACCTGACTCAACCGGTCTGATCCTGCTGCCATCAAAATAGCTTTCGTTGCTGAAAGGATATAAATGGTCTGAAACCGGAACATCTGCTACGCCATTTATAGTATTGAAATGAGCAGTGGGGTACGCGCCGATGATCATTATGCCACCAACAGCAGTATCAAGAGGAACATGCACTTTTACCGGATTACCATATAAATAAGTGTATTTCTCATCAAGTCCTATTGCTGACTTGTACTGTTTCCAGCATTTTTTTTGGTAGTTTAGTATTTCTGTGTCTTTGTTCATATTGGGTGTTAATTCAACATAAGATACCGGTCAAATTATTCATCACTTCTTTTTTATGTATATTCTTTTGTTTGTTTACTATTATTAACACTATCAACACTTTATGGAGTAACAGGTTTACTCCCACCTTTACTTGTTTTACTACCTGATCATATACCAATACATCCAAGAAACATTTTACCTTTATCAGTAATAACATATTTTTGAGCAGGATCAGTAATTTTTTCAGGATTATACATAGCAACAAGATCATTATCACGCAAAGGTTTGATATAATCATCCCTATAACTATTCTTACTACGAAATTCCATATAAGTCGCCAATTCATCTATTGTACACGGTACTAAAAGAAATAGCAATGTTTTTAATATATTCAGCCCCCTCTTCTTCATAAGCTTTACTCCTTTTTGCTCGATGCTTAACTCCTTTTTCAACTCCTCTATTTGTATATTGCTGTTTATCAATAGCCTTATGTTTTCCATCTTCACTCCTTCCTTTTCCCATAACATCACGATTTCATGTAGAAAAGTATCTAAATCATCAATTTCATTCAAGTAAGAACTAATAGAAATATTAGATAAAGCATCTGTATTTTCTTTGCCTAATTTATCTTTTAAACCTGCCAATTCAATAAGCCAGGATGCTTTAGTCCCCAATGTATATCTCAGGAGCGGGACTATGGTTTTAAAATGATCGTCATCGATAAAAGAAGGGACAGCGCCATTTGCATAAATTTTCAGGTATTTGTTGACATTACGGACCCCGGAACCAATTTCGTCCGTCCATCTGAATTCGCTGAAAAACCTGCGGATATTCGGATTTTTGGCATAAGGGCTGAAGTTTTCCAATGAGAGCGGCCCCCGGAAAAGAACTTTGTTTGGATTGGTCGCTTCGACCCTGTCGCGGTAAATAATAAACTCCGTAGAGAAATTATTGGTGTATTCCCTATGGACAATGATGTTGCCGATAACTTCCCGAAAAATAAGAATGCGGAGATCTTTGCGGACATCGCCATCAAGATAAAACCTGTCATCGAGATGTTTTTTGACGAAATCCATCAATTGCAGATAAGAATCAATAAGGTTGGTACGAATTGTAAGACGGTCGTCCCAGCGATCGAGGTTGTCTCGGCGTACCAGCGCTTCAATCTTATAAGCAGGTAATATGCCTGAAATGGTTATATCTTTGCCAAAAATCAGAGCAGCAGCAAGAGTTAGCCCATCCTCGCCCGTGGACAAATCTTTGCGATATAACTGAGCGCTTCTGAGAACGGACATATTATCCATTTCAAGCCAGGGATGAAAAGAATTTTCAATTTTTAAAAGTTTACGTGCTTTTTCAAACAGGCTTTCATCAAGATCATCCATGGTCATGTGAGGATAGATGGTATTTTCGGTGAAGTTCTGGCGCTTCCGGAAGTATATTTCTGCTTTACGCGCATCATCGAGAATACGGAAATCGCTGTCGTTTTCCCTGTCGAAAATAACACCGGCACAGGTGTGAACCTGCGAGCTGACGGGAATTTTGAGGCAAAGCAATTTTTCGCCATCTTTTTCGGCAGGATAAATGGGATAGTTTACGGGAGGATCAATGACATCTTTGTTATTGAGGGCGGTAACTATGTCCTTTTTCATTTGCTCCATACAGGCAGGATCGATGCCGGTAACATTACCATAATTATCGGCACCCAGGATAATAATGCCTCCTTCTTTATTGAGGAATGCACAAACGGATTCGTACAAATCAGAAGGTACTTTGGTCCGGGCTTGTTTGTATTCGGTGCGGGTGCCTTCGCCCCGAGCCAGTACCATATTTAATTCTTCGTTTGTCATATGTTAATTTATTAATTCGCTATTAAACGCCCGCTGCATCAGGCTTTGAAAAAGATTCTCAGATTTTTCTAAATTGCATGTTAATTTTCTCTTTTGATCTTGTATGTTTTTCAATTTAACGATAAACTCTTTCTGGAGTTTCAATGGTGGCAAGTACATCTTTAATTCTTTTATTATCCCAAGATTTAAACCGTCCATAATAGCACCGCGATTTCTAAGTTTAAGTTGGTTCTGAAGGAATTGGTTGTTGCGAATAGAGAAAGCAATAAATTCAGGTTCTGAAACATTCTTATCAAGTGTAATTGCTGCCAGATGTTTTGTATTAATTGCAACTGGAATATCTTCTGGAATAACTGCACACCTTCCAAGCGTACCCATAATTGTAATGATAATATCTTCAGGAAAAACCTGGTAGTTTTTTAACTTTGAGAATTTTTCTTCTGTAATATATCTTCTTTCACTCCATTCAAATCTATTGTTAACTGCATTATCTATACCTAAGACAGCAATGCCTTTATTAACAAATTCACTATGAAGCAAAGTACTTCCAAATGGCCCCGTTCTCATACTTCCTTTATGTTTAGCTGCAATGTCTTTGATATGAACAACTGGCCATTGCTCTGTTTTCGCTACATTTTCCCCAAACATTTCTATAAACAGGCTTTGAGCAAGCTCATCATATTTTTGAAGGAGTTGTTTATTTAGCTGGCGTAGGTTGTTGGCGTGGTCGAGGATGGAGGCGATGTGGAGCTGGGTTGGGAGAGGAGGTAAATCAATATTGATTTCTCGTAAATCAGTAATTGAAACGTTGTTGACTAATGCCCACTTACCCATTCGCTCAATCGAAGAAATTTTATTTAATAGGGACCAGAATAACCATCTTTTATCAATATTCTCTTTTGTTTCGATTTTTATAATACGTTGATTTAATAAGCACTCTTCTCCTTGCCATATATCTATTTTAATGCTACCGGATAAGCTTAAAAGCATATCCCCTTTTTGAATAATAAATTTCCTGTCATATGGTTTATTCCAATAAACAAATGAGCTATCGCTATTATTCAAATTCTGAATTCTTATGATTGGAATTTCGCCCGTTGATTGAAAATCTGAAGCAGACCACGCATTGCCAGAGATGAAGTCACAAATACTACCTAATTTCACTTTCTCCCACTTCATTTTGCGGGTTTTTTGGTGGTTGTTTTATTCATAAGCCTGAAAGGCGCTGCAATATTTGGTTCGGCAGTGCTGAACCAATGTTTAATTTTATCTTGGGCACCAAGAAGGCCACTAACTATATCACCGGCTATATCTCTATCGGCATTAGTTATACTTTCATTATATTGATAATCTGAACTATAAGTGCTATCAGCTATGTCTCCAGCTATGTCTCCAATAATATCCCGAACGACAGGATAAATAATCCAATTGTCCTGTATCCGCTTTACTGAATTGACAGATAATGCCATTCTACTGTTTTAATAAGTTTTCCAATGTGTCAAGTTCAGCCATACGTTGTTTATCCAAATCCCTTATGTCGGCAATAATCTGCACCGGGGAATCATACTGCTTTTCCTCGTAAATTATTTCTTTGTAGCGGTTGATGGATAAATCATATTTATTATCGCGAATTTCCTCAACAGGTACCAAGAATGAACGGTCGGTACGTTTACGTTGTTTCTCCAGTACCCGATTACCATAACGAGCGATAATATCAGGAATGTCGTTTTGTTCGATAGGATTACGTTTGTCATCCAAGGTATAACCATCGGCTTTCATGTCATAGAACCATACATCATCGGTGCCTCCACTTGTGGTTTTGGTAAAGATCAGAACAGCAGTGCTCACACCGGCATAGGGCTTAAAAACCCCTGAAGGCATGGAAATGACCGCTTCGAGCTTCTGGTTGTCAATGATTTCTTTGCGGATTGCAGCGTGGGCATTGGAAGAACCAAAAAGTACACCATCGGGGACAATCACAGCACAACGGCCACCGGTTTTCAAGGTGCGAAGCATCAATGCCAGAAAAAGCAACTCTGTTTTTTTGGTTTTCACCATTTTTAACAAGCTTTTTTCAACGGATTCTTCATCGAGTGAACCTTTAAAAGGAGGATTTGCAAGGATAAGTGAATACTGACTTTTTACGGTATAGCTTTCGGCCAGGGAATCCCTATCATATAAGGTTGGATTTTCTATACCATGCAGTAACATGTTCATTGCACCAATGCGAATCATGGTTGCATCGAACTCATTACCGATAAACATGCTGTTGTTGTAATATTCACGGAATGTTTTGTTGTGGAATTTTTCAGGATATTTTTCACGCATATATTCACCGGTAGCAACAAGAAAACCTCCTGTACCACAAGCAGGGTCGAAGACAGTATCTTCGGGGGAGGGTTTCATTAAAGCAACCATCATTTTAATAATATGCCGGGGTGTACGGAACTGGCCATTTTTGCCGGCAGTTGCTATTTTTGAAAGAAGATATTCATAGAGGTCGCCTTTCGTATCACGATCCTGCATCGGAATTTCAGAGATCATATTAACCACTTTATCAAGGAGGTTTGGCGTTGGAATCATGAAGGTGGCACCTTTCATGTATTTAGCAAAAGGGCTGTCAGCATTTGCCATTGATTTCATAAAATCAAAAGCTACTTTACCAACAATCTCATACATCTGCTCGGCATCTTTATCTTTGAACCTGCTCCAACGCAAATGCTGTTGTTTTCCGGAAAATATTGGATTTTCCAGGGGTTGTTTCAGGGTATTTGCTTTAAGCTCTTTTGCTGTATGAAGGTCGTCAAGCCGTTTTATGAAAAGCAAGTAGGTGATTTGCTCAATTACTGTTAGCGGATTAGAAATACCTCCCGTCCAGAATGCATCCCAAACCTTATCAATCTTGCTTTTTAGGTCTCCTGTAATCATTTTTCCAGTTGCTTTTTATAACATTCAAAAATAGATAAATTAATAAAGTAAAAGCAAAATAAAATATAAATAAAACATTAAAAAGACATTAATCTAAGGATGAATTCTTATTTAATATTTGCAATATTTTAACCATCGCCAGCGTATCGAGGTGGCAGTATTCTAAAAGGTTTTCGCGGGTTTGCCTGATTGTTTCTTCCTCTTCGGAATAATACAAATCGAGAAAAGCATTGCTGGCTGTTGTGCCGTCACCTATTTCCAGATCATCATAAGAAAATTCGGGGCAGAGTACGGGTAAAACTACTTTTATTGAGGATGAGCCCTCCATGGTTTCAGTACGGTAATGCCCTCGTTTGAAAGGAATGATAAGGTCGTCCATCCTGTCAATGATACTCTGCAGTTCCTCTGCATATTGAGGAAAATCACGCTGCATTTCAAGAACACGGGTACGTTCAAAACCGATATAATATACAAGGATTGTTTTAGCAGGTTTCGTTTGTGCGATCATCTGTTCTATCAAGCCAATGCGCGGATCAACAGAAAGGTCGTTCACTGCCAGATAATATTCGTGAAATAATTCACCATCTTTAGTATTTTGGTGATGCAGGGAAAATTGAAAAGGAATTTGCTGATAGGGCCTTGAATTATCAAACATAGGTACACCGGGGGAAATGGTTTCAAAATCGAGATAATACAAAGGATATTGAAGTCCATCAATAAAATCTTTCAATTCATCTTTTTGCACTTCAGGAATATTGCTTAATTCCATTGTGTTTTCATCTGCAGGAAGAAGCCCCTGGCAATAATCATTAAAATCACAATGATACGGTTTAGTGCATTGTTCTCCCATAGCGATAATGGGTTCTTCCCTGTTGAGCATTTCAATCAGTTCGGGTATTTTTGCTTTTATCTCATCCTGTATTGAAACAACCTCATCAAGAATGCTTTCAGGGGTAAAGAGTTTGTTTACCTCAATTTCGCCATGACGGACATAGTCACGGTTGAAGTGCATTAAAAAAGCATCTTCTATATCAAGCCCGCTGCCTTTGGCCACATAATACTGAACTCCCACATCTTTAATATGTTCGGGTTTGATACTGTTGGTGCTTTTTACTTCGTACAATTGCCATTTTCCGTCCTGTTTATGAAGTATGTCAACCGCTACCAGCGTATTATCATAAATGAATGTAGCTTCGTAAATAGTTTCAATGCCCTGGCTTATGAAGTCCTGTGTCCGCTTGGCTGAAGCATAACCTGGGAAGTCTTCCAAAACGGCAAGTTTGCCATCCGGAAAATAGTTTTGAGCCAGTTCACCGACACTGGTACCACGGGCAAAAATGGCCTGTGTCGCTTCTGGGATCACTTGTTCTTCTTTTTTATGGACATAAAGCCATAATGATTTCTGGCAGTTGCAGCCGCGTGTGTATCTGGATTTTGAGAGCATAATTATTATTTTAAGTTTTTGTTTTTCTGTAAATCACACACACATATTGCTCACCCACATCAGTAGATGAAGTACGCCCGAATTCATTACCACAGCCAAAATGATCCAATACTAAGCTCCATTCCTGGTCACGCAAAGCAGCTGCATTTTCGTACTGGCGGGTCTCTATGCTGGACCTTTTTTTATCCCTGACTTGAAGAATTTTAGCGATAAGTTTTTCATCATCCGATTCCTGATAATCCATTTCATGCGCGAGTGCAAAATTCTTCACATCAGTGACCTCATCGAAGTTATAATGTTTCGATATTTCATTTTTGTTTGTCAGCAGTATGATTTTTTTCATGTTACTCGTATTGTGCCAAAGTTGCCTTTAGCCGGTTCTTAATAAGTTTCTGCAAACTTTTTGGCTTCAGTACTTTCATATTTTCTCCAAGTGAAAGCAATTCCATGATGAAATCAAATGTAATGCACAACTTTAATCTTATCTGCAATTCTTTATCTGTATCTGAAATGATCTGTTGTGTTTCATGCAGAGGCAATGATTTGATGTATTTACCCTGAAAAGCATTAAATGATAATATAATTTCTTCGGGTTCCTGATCGTCGGGAGTGATGATACCAAAGCAATATCTATACTTATCTTCAATAATGTAATCGTTCGGGGATTTAAAGGTTCTTCTGGTTATGTCGAGGTCTTTGAGGCGATCGAGGCCGAAGCTCTTTACCTTTCCATCTTTATTGTCTTTAGCCATCAGATACCAGCGGTTTCTGAATTCCTTGAGAGCATAGGGTTCTACATACCTCTTTTCGGGTTTATCATCCCAGAATTTCTGATAAGAAAAGTAAATCTGAAAGCAGTTTTTTATGGCATGAAGCAATCCATTGAGATTTTCGGTGCCCTGTGGTTTTCGCTTTTCAAAGTGAATGTATTTTGACAAGCCATCGGATAGATTCAAGGCATTGAGCATATCAAACGCCTCGAGAATACGGATATTCATTTCCGGCTCGCTTTCGTCACTGATGTAATAAACCTTACGTGAAAAGTCGTATTGAATGTCAATGCTGAACAAAGAGCGGATGTCGTCAAGGTCGCGCTGGAATGTTCGCTTTGAAGTGTTAAAATCATAGGATTGAATTTCTGATTCACGTAAAAGGTAGTCGGCAATCTCATCAAAAGTGGATGGATTTCTCCTGAGTTTTTTTATTATCAGGAAGTACCGGTTGATAGATTCTCTTTTTGACATAGGTTTATTTTTCATCAAATATAATTATAATGCTACGACAAAATATGGCTTAGTTGTTATTTATTTTAAAACCAATGGAGGAGAAGTGCTCTTTGCTTATCAATTCTTCATTGCAGAATTCTATGATGGCTGTAAGGCCTGGCGTATTGCCATTCAATACTTCAAACATTTCACATTTACGTGCAATGTTATCAATTTGCCCGCCGGAGAAATTGAATTTACCAGCTAAAATTTCACATTCCTTTACGGGCATGTAAGAAATTTTTGACGCCCATATCTGACTTCTGATACTTATATCCGGGCTCGAGAACTCTATTTTAAACAAGAACCTGCGTTCAAAAGCTTTATCAAGATTATTGGTGAGATTGGTTGTAGCAAATAATATCCCGTTAAGTTTTTCCATTTCCTCCAATATGATATTCTGAATTGCATTTTCTGTTTGTGCCACATTGGAACTATTGCTGTCCTTACGTTTTGAAAAAATAGCATCCGCCTCATTAAATAGAAGTATTGGAGTGTTCTTTACTTGTTTTGAATATTCGTTAAAATCAATGAAGATCCTTTTAATGCGTTTCTCACTTTCACCAAACCAGCAGGATTTTGATTTACTGATATCCACGTGCATTATTTCCCTATCGGTTTTGCGAGCGAACTGATAGACCGATTCAGTTTTACCTGTCCCCGGAGCACCATAAAGCAGTACAGATATACCATAAGGCATAGATTTTTCTTTTAACCTTTTCTGTAACTGTAAGAAATTTTCGCTATTTAAGGTTTGCTCGAGCATCTTCAACTGGCGTTGCTCGTTACCGCTAAAGAATAATTGCTTGTCAATAATTTTATCGGGGGCAATGATACTATCGTGACTTTTCTTTTTTGAGAAAAGAATGATCTTTTCAGCGCTCAAGAGTTCGATACTTTTTTCTGACAGTTTTACTTCAGTATCATTAAAAAACCTGGCATCTAGAACTTCCATCCAGCCATTTTTTATTAAATCGTTTTCCTTTGCCATGATATTTTGAACATAACAAGCTTTTTCATAACTGTTATCAAATATCTCATCTGCAGCTATACTCAGGTCGGTTTGCTCATTCCCGATAATTGTCTTCCAGCAGATATATAAGAAAAAATATGTATCCCTGTCCCTTAAACCCATTTGTGTCACTTTCTGGATAAATGGCAGCTTTTTATGAGTTTCTATAATTTTTTCAGTGAAATGGAAGATATCCCAGGTTGCCATAATGTTTTTATCCCTGTCGTTAGCCAATTTGTATATTTTTTCCAGAATCTGAAGAATATCTTTATAAACGACTGGTTTTATTTTAGGCATGGAAAGGTTGTTAATTATTGCCGAGCTGATGACTTCTTCAATCTGAAACTGGTCGTTTGCAATCTCAACATGTCTGTGCTTCGATCTGATTTTCCTCAGAAATCCTTTTTCAGCAAGTAAAATAAGGTCTTTATGGTATGCAAGAACTTTGATCGGGTTACAATTGAAATGTTTACCCATATCGTTTATATCTGCATAATCTCCATTGCAATTTAGCACAAATACATGTGCAAGCATAAAAGCTCGCTTTTTGCTAACCTGAAAGTAATTACTTAGATCCTTGAGTCCCGGATTTATCTTTTTCAAAAGTTCGCTACTCAGTTTGCTGTCTTTTGAAGCATCATAAATACTGCCGATAGTTTGCAGTAAGTTGATACTGGTTTTTTTTTCTATTTTTGCTTCCATGATTTTAATTCTTTTGAAAGCAAAATAAAGAAGGGACTACGACAAGAGATGGCGGAGGTGAAAAATAAAATATTAAATCCTATTTTTTCTTTTTTAGTAATTCTGAATATTTGTCATCAACATATCTTTTTCTGCTGCTGGGTTTTTCATTGACAAAGTATTTAAAATAATCATCTTCTGTTATTACATCACTTTTGTCATTATTACAGAAATAACAGGCTAAAACACAATTTAGGGGGGAATAATCATTATTTTTTGAATTTTTACGTTCAATTTCAAGGTGTCTGCCTCGATTAATCATTTGTTTGGAATCACCAAAGATTTTTTTTTCAACTAAATGCCGAATTTTGAACTCATCAGATCCACAATAGTAACAGCTACCATTTTGAATAGACTCTTGATTAACATACCATTCGTAGAACTGTTTAAAATCGCCGAACTTAAATTCATTTTTCTTTTTCTTGTTATTATTATACACTTTATTGTTGTATAAACTTCTGACTCGTTTTATTTTATCGATTTCATCTCTACGTTCTTCAGATACATCTTTATAAAATTTTCTAACTCCCTGTATTGGAATATTCAATTCCCTTACAACATCATTATAACGCATAGACTTGATAAATAGCAATTCAAATAATTTGTTTTCTATTTCTTTTTCCATAGTTTTTTTATTGTAAATATAGAAACATTAACCACCATATTTTCCAATACTTTCTAAATATTCCAAAATCAAATCCACTATATTGTTAACTTTCTCCTGTTGGATTAGATGATCAATAATTTCGAGGTATTGATAAACGGCATTCTTAAAATCACCATCGCCTACAAAATTTCCAGAATTATTATTCCATTTACGACGGAATCCCATTTCAATGTCTTCAAATTCTTTAATCAATATCAGGAATTTGGCTCTGGAAAAAACATAAGCTCTCATTTCTTCATAATCAAAATTTGCAGGATGATAAAATATTCTATAAGCATATTGTGCGAATTTGAAAAAGGTTTCACTATTAAGCCCCGCTTTATTACGGGCTGTTTCTTCATCCATGGCCTGAGTACGAAGTTTAAGGTAATAATCATAGTCGGAAGACGCAGCACAAATATGATATTCAATACAATCTGTGTCCGTGATGTACCTTCTTGTATCTTCTGCCGGGATGTCTGATTCTTCTGCTTTATAAAGAATATATGGATTGATGAATTTAAGGCCTTTATCTGTCAGGTGATCATAATCAGAATACTTATAATCCATTCCTGACATACCAATTTCAGTGATTGCTTTGTATAAATTATTACGGTGAACAGTGTCGAATTCCTGCAAAATTTCCTGAGGAGTGGCATAACCCCTCAAGAGAAATGCTATATAAAGGAAAATAAAATAGTCGTGAATGGGATACCCCAATTCAGGAAACAGATTCCCCGGTTCCCTTTTTTGCATGGCAGCTTCAGTAAGTATTTCAAGTTTTTCTTGTGGCGGGCCAAACAGATAATCTGTTGCCTCAGAACCCAATTTTTCAATGCACCGTTCTATGGATTTTTCGTTTTGCTTATAATCAGTATAGTTCCAAAGAATCTGGCAATATTTGCTCATGGAGGGCAGACCGAATTTTTTTAAGATATGATCCTGAATGTTCAGTATTTCTTCAAACAAAGGACCATTTTTTTCAGGTCCACCTAAGGATTCGAGCTCTTTTGTTTTTGCTGAAAATTCTAACAGCAATTCTTTTACTTTTTCCATAAGAATATAAAAAGGGCAAGCCCGTGATAAACAAGCCTGCCCGTTAAAAGATTAAACAAGAGGAACGTAAATTTCAGTTAGAAGATCTTCTTCCTTAGTTTCATCTGGATCGTTCAGGTACTTTTCGAGTACCGGACGGTCATCGAGCTTTTCTTTAGTGCCAGCAAGCCAGGGCCCGAAAATCTGATCGTAGGTATCATCAAGGGTTTTGTATGAGCCCTTATGAGTAAAGACGGCATATTTACCACCGTCGATGACCTTACTGCCGACACGACCATCGGTTTTGAGCTCTTTTGAAAGAGTGATACAAGCGTCATAACGGCACTGTGTTTCTTTGGTAACTTCGGTGTCGTCGTGAACGATACCAAAGAAGTCGGATTTATCGACATTAAGTTTTTTCTTTTCTACAAAGTCCCATAAGATTTTCCATGCTTTGTCCGGGGCGTTGTTTTTATAACTTCCGATGGTCTGGACAAAGATCACAGGAGTTGGGTTTAGTTTGGTGATTTTTTCTTTTAAATTCATGGTTTTTGATGTTTTTAATGGTTCATATTTATTTATTGATGCGCATCCTTCTTTTGATGGTGGGTAGCCGAAATGCTTTTTATATTCTGCTGAAAAAGCAGGAAGGTTTTCATATTCGAGCTTTTGCGAAATATCAGTAATACTTACACCGGAAATTATTGATTTCTTTGCAGCTTCTAATCTGACCCTTAATATATAATGTTTCAAAGATTCACCTGTTCCAGCTTTAAATATTCTTGATGTATGTTTCGAAGAAATCAACGCGACCTCACCAAGTTTTTCGGCACAGAGATTTTTTCTATTGAATTTGTTATCTTCAATATAGGTTATCATCTTCTGGGTGATTTCTGAATGAAATAATATTGTTTCTTTTTTCATGCTTATAAATTTTGAATACGGGACAAAGGTACCATGAGTTTATGAATAGCCTGTTACTGTAAAGGGACAAAATGAAAGAAAGTTTATTTTTTATAGAAAAACCCATGTTAGAATCATGTAAAATGCAGGATGATGAAAAGAACTGCATTTACGTTTGCACGATTGAAAAGCGCTTTTTAGTGAATAGCTAAATAGTTAATTCAGGAGGATGAAGAAATATGATATGCTCATAGACAAGAACATTATAACAAGAACATTATAAATTGTAGAGAAGTGGTGTAAAAGACAATATTTTGTAAAGAACTATTTATTGAAAATACTGGCCATATAAGGCTTTATTTTGGGGTTTTTCTTCATCCATGCGGTTATTTCATTTTGTTTATTTCTACGCCCGGCATAACGAAGCAAGGATTGTAGATTAATATTGTAGTTTCTGAAAGATCCTTCAAAAATATTTTGCATCTCATCTTGTTGTTGAGAAGCGAAGATCACAGGGTCGCAAAAAATATCTACGAGTATCTTCTCAATGGAAGGAGTAATGACACCATTCTGATCAAGCAAAGGCGCCTGAGAAATCAGGGGTATAACAATAATAGTGTTTGTTGCCACTCCGGCATACAGGTCCATTATTTCTGCGGTTGGATTATATACTACGCGGGTTTTGATCTCATTTAAAAAGTAAAAAACAGACC
>Ga0209098_1002326_pt1 | contig 16846 bp, 11 predicted proteins | sample AD_JPNHW1_MetaG_FD_184429 | JGI IMG/M metagenome (GOLD analysis project Ga0209098, IMG submission 184429) | Active sludge microbial communities of municipal wastewater-treating anaerobic digesters from Japan - AD_JPNHW1_MetaG (SPAdes) (version 2) | ecosystem: Engineered > Bioreactor > Anaerobic... | reverse complement strand
AAGAACCACTTAGACACATAGGACACTTAGGTTCACTAAGAAAATGTACAATTCTCTGTTTTTCCGTGGTCCGTGGCTCCGTGGTAAATAAGAACCACTTAGACACATAGGGCACTTAGGTTCACTAAGAAAATATACAATTCTCTGTTTTTCTTCGTGGTCCGTGGCTCCGTGGTAAAAGATCCTCAGTGCCACTATGTGTTCTAAGTGCCTTAGTGGTATAAGGTAGCCCGGCGAAGCTTCCGATCAAACCCGTATATTCTTTAAGTTTGTCATCAGCAAAAGGACAATAAAAGCCACTCATATGAGCTCCCGTTTGGATAATCTGCGACTGAATTATAAAATATGGCTTGAAACCTCGGACAGGCAGGGGATTTTAGGAGATAAAAAATGTGAATTGCTGAAAGCGATCGAAGAAACCGGTTCGCTCAACGAAGCCATGAAAAAGCTTAACCTTACCTACCGGAAAACCTGGGATAACCTTCATAAAATTGAACGCGAACTGGGTTTCCCGCTGATAAAACCCACACGCGGCGGCGCCGAAGGCGGCAATACCATCCTTACAGTTGAAGGTAAAATTATTGTCCAGGCGTTCGAAAAATTCCATTCTGAATTTGATCTTATTATTCAGCAAGGTTTTGACAGGATCATGAACGACCTGAAGGATCAAATAAAATAAAATTCCCCTCTTTTTCTATAGTGACCGGAAAATAATACTTTTGCACACCGAATTGCAAAAACATGCAATTCGATCAATAAATCCCTGATAAAACATGAACAACGCTATTTACAATTTTCCGCAACCGCAGAATGAACCGGTTCTGGATTACAAAAAGGACAGTCCCGAAAGGATGCTGTTGAATGCCGAGTTGAAAAGGCAAATGCAGGAGGCTATTGAAATCCCCTTGATAATAGGGGGAAAGGAGATACGGACCAATGAAACAGGCCTGGTAAGGATGCCGCACAAACACGCCCATGTACTTGCAACGTATTACAAAGCTTCGGAAAAAGAAGCAGACATGGCCATTGAGGCCGCGCTCAATGCGCATAAAATCTGGGCCGATTTATCATGGACTGTACGGGCTTCAATCCTTTTAAAAGCAGCCGGCCTGATCACAGGGAAATACAGGTATATACTGAATGCAGCCACCATGCTGGGACAAAGCAAAAATATTTACCAGTCGGAGATAGATGTAGTGTGTGAAGCCACCGATTTCCTGAAGTACAACGCCTATTTTGCTTCCAGGATTTATGAGATGCAGCCCCGTTCTGCCTTCAACCAGTTAAACAAGATGGAATTCCGTCCGCTCGAAGGTTTTGTGTTCACCGTAAGTCCGTTTAATTTCTCCTCCATCGCTTCGAACCTGAACATGGCTCCGGTCATGATGGGCAATACTACGGTATGGAAACCGGCCACTACTTCGTTGCTTTCGAATTATTACCTGATGAAAATATTTCAGGAAGCCGGCCTGCCCGACGGTGTAATCAATTTTGTCCCCGGCAGCGGCGCGCTGATTGGCAAGAGGGTGCTGCAGTCCGAAGACCTGGCCGGAATACACTTTACCGGTTCAAACCAAACATTTAACAGCCTGTGGAAAGAAGTCGGTTCGCAACTGTCGCATTACAAATCCTATCCGAGGCTGATCGGCGAGACCGGCGGCAAGAACTTCATATTTGTACATCCTTCGGCATCGCCACTCGAAGTGGCGGTAAATGCTTTCAGGGGAGCTTTTGAATTTCAGGGGCAAAAATGTTCGGCCGCATCGCGCATGTATGTTCCTGTTTCGCTTTGGCCTTCGGTAAAAACCGAGATGCTGAAGATGTGCGCTGATGCCAGCATGGGAGATGTGATGGATCCGATGAATTTCATCAATGCAGTGATCGATGAAAATTCCTTCGACAATATCATGGAATACATTCATTTTGCTAAAAGTTCGAAAGAGGCTGAAATTATTGCCGGTGGTAAAGGCGATAAAACGACCGGGTATTTTGTGGAACCGACCATCATCGTGACTACAAATCCTAAATTCCGCACTATGGAGGAAGAAATTTTCGGCCCGGTACTAACGGTTTACGTGTATGAAGATGACAAACTGCAGGAAACAGTCGGGCTATGCAACACCACTTCTCCTTACGGTTTAACGGGAGCCGTTTTTGCCCGTGACCGGATCGTAGCATCCGTCCTTTGCGAACAACTGCAGTATGCCGCCGGCAACTTTTACATCAACGACAAACCCACGGGCGCCATTGTAGGATTGCAGCCCTTCGGGGGATCAAGGGCGTCGGGTACCAACGACAAGGCAGGCGGTGAATTTAACCTGATCCGGTGGATCAGCCCCCGCACCATCAAGGAAACCTTCGTCCCTGCAACTGATTATCGCTATCCCTATATGATTGACTAACCATAACACAAACCTTTTATATGACAACAGAACTTAATAAACTTGGAATACAGGAGCTGAACAGCGGCGCTTCAACCGGCAGCCAATGGCTCGCCACCAAAGGGGATGTTACTTCCTCCTGTTCGCCCCATGACGGCTCGTTGATAGCCAGGGTAAACAATGCGACAATTGAAGATTACGAGTACCTGATGGAAAAGGCGGGGGATGCTTACCGGCAGTGGCACATCGTTCCTGCCCCGAAACGCGGGGAAGTAGTGAGGAGGATCGGAGAAACTTTACGCAGGCATAAAAAGGATTTGGGATACCTGGTTTCGCTGGAAATGGGAAAGATATACGAGGAAGGGCTCGGCGAGGTTCAGGAAATGATCGATGTTTGTGAATTTGCTGTCGGGCAGTCGCGTCTGCTCAACGGTGCAACCATGCATTCCGAAAGGCCGTTTCACCGGATGTACGACCAGTACCACCCATTGGGAATTGTAGGAATTGTTACCGCATTCAATTTTCCGGTGGCCGTATGGGCATGGAATTCCATGCTGGCAGCCATCGCCGGTGATGTGGTGATATGGAAACCCAGTTCAAAAACGCCGTTATGCGCCATCGCCGTCCAGAAGATTATTTCAGAAACCCTTGTTGAATGTGGTGTTCCCGAAGGAGTTTTTAATCTGATCATCACCAGATCGGAGGTGTTGGGCGACAATTTCGCTGCCGACAAAAGGATTCCGCTCATTTCGGTAACCGGTTCAACGGCTGTAGGAAAGAGGATGGCTGCCATCGTAGGGCAGCGTCTCGGGAAGACCATCATGGAACTGGGAGGTAACAATGCTGTTATTATTTCGGAACATGCCAACCTGGATATGACCATGCAATCGGTAGTGTTTGGAGCTGTCGGCACCTGCGGACAACGCTGTACTTCTACCCGCAGGCTGATCGTGCAGGAAAAGGTTTATGAAACCGTGAAAAAAAGGTTGGTGGCAGCCTACAGCAGCCTTACCGACCGTATTGGCGACCCGCTCGACAAAAACACACTGATCGGACCGCTCGTGGATAACCAGGCTGTACGGAATTTCACCCGTGCGCTGGAAGAAGTTCAGAAGGAAGGCGGCAAGGTCATTTTTGGGGGTCAGGTGCTGAGCGGAGGCAAATTCGCCTCGGGCAATTATGTGGTTCCGGCCGTTGTTGAAACGGAGAACTATTATAAGATGGTTCAGGAAGAAACCTTTGCGCCCATCGTTTATATTATCAGGTACAAAACCATTGAAGATGCCATCGCACTCAACAATAATGTTCCGCAGGGGCTTTCGTCCTGTATCTTCACCGAGAACCTTGCGGAGGCAGAAAAGTTCCTTTCCGAAACCGGTTCCGACTGCGGGATCGCCAACGTGAACCTGGGGACTTCAGGCGCTGAAATAGGGGGCGCTTTCGGGGGTGAAAAAGATACGGGAGGCGGACGCGAGTCCGGTTCGGATGCCTGGAAAGCTTATATGCGCCGGCAGACCAATACCATTAATTTCAGCGGACAAACCGCCCTGGCGCAGGGGATAACCTTTGATTTCTGAGATCAGTAAGAAAAGAGGAAGGAACCACTAAGGCACTGAGGCCACCAAGGTTCACTAAGAAAATGCTGTAGCAGGGAGCAGGGAAAACGGAGAACGGAGGACGGTTAAAGAGAAAAGAACCACTAAGGCACTGAGGCCACGGTTCACTAAGAATATGCAATTCTCTGTATTCCGTGGCTCCGTGGTAAAAGATCCTAAGTGCCCCTGAGTGTTCTGAGTGTCTTAGTGGTTAAAGAGAAGGCAACCACCAAGGCACTGAGGTCACTGAGGTTCACTAAGAATATGCAATTCTCCGTATTCCGTGGCTCCGTGGTAAAAGATCCTAAGTGCCCCGGAGTGTTCTAAGTGTCCTTTAGTTTGCAGGGTGGATTGATTAGGAGCAAACTCCGGAATATTTTTGCTCCAAAAAATCAGTCCACAAGAAACAGGGTGAATCATTCTGTGCCAAAGGCTTTGAGACCTATACTGAGATTACGAACCCTGTTTCTTTAAGAGCAAGATCTAAATAGAAATTTAGGTTAATGACCTATTATCAAGGGCTTAGATATAACTCTCCTGTGGACCTTAAAATTTAGTCTATGAAACAAAAGTACGTAATCGGAATCGACATTTCCAAAACTAAAGTTGATTGTGCAGTCATTGACTTTGGTTATGAATTAATGGTAGAAAAAGAAGTCTGCAATAAAGCAAAGACATTGGAAACTTTCTTAAAAGCTATTGCCAAACAATTTCAAATCAATCAAAAAGAACTGTTGATTTGTTGTGAGAACACGGGTATTTATACCAGGCCATTAGAGGTAGTCTGTACCAGGTTAGGCATTACTTTATGGGTAGAACATGCTTTAAAGATTAAAAGAGCCAGTACAGACATGAGAGGGAAAGATGATAAGAAAGATGCATTGCGCATTGCCCATTATGCTGTACGTTACTATGATAAGATGGTTTCTTATCAGGAGCCGTCAGATATAGTGAAAGAGCTTAACGTTTTGACAAAAGCCCGAGATACCATGTTGTCTCAAAAAGTAGCATTAGAAAACCAGTTAAGAGAAGCAAAAACTCATGATCCCTTTGAATATGAGATATTAGCCAAAACATTCAAGAAATCATTGAGCAGTTTATCAAAATCAATAAAAGAAACAGAGAAACAAATTGAAATATTGATCCAAAAGGATGAACAGATAAATCAAAATAAGCAGCTCATAACAACCATACCAGGCGTAGGAAATCAAACGGCAATCAATTTAATCATTGCAACCAATAATTTCCAGTCCTTTGAAAGTGCAAAACATTTAGCCTGTTATGCCGGGGTTGTCCCTTTTAAAAATCAATCAGGGACTATTGTCAAAAAAGAACGAGTGTCAAAAATGGCCAATAAAACCATTAAAAAACTGTTACACTTAGCTGCAATGGCTGCAATAAGATCTGACAAGGAATTGAAAGAATACTACCTGAGAAAAGTTGCTGAAGGAAAGAATAAGATGAGTGTGTTAAATGCAGTGAGAAACAAACTGGTCCACAGAATTATGTCAGTAATCACGAGAAAACAGCCTTATTTAAGCAGAGAAGATTATTTCTATCAGAAGAGAAATAATTCTGTTTGTTTATTAACATAGAAAGAACGAGTGTCAAAAATGGCCAATAAAACCATTAAAAAACTGTTACACTTAGCTGCAATGGCTGCAATAAGATCTGACAAGGAATTGAAAGAATACTACCTGAGAAAAGTTGCTGAAGGAAAGAATAAGATGAGTGTGTTAAATGCAGTGAGAAACAAACTGGTCCACAGAATTATGTCAGTAATCACGAGAAAACAGCCTTATTTAAGCAGAGAAGATTATTTCTATCAGAAGAGAAATAATTCTGTTTGTTTATTAACATAGAAATCTTAGTGGTTAAAGAGAAGGCAACCAAGAAGATTTCACTCAGAAAAGATGCATCACACTGCATTCTGCCAAGCCTTCCTGTTCTCAGCAATGAATATAAAAAGGCTGCCTCATGACTTTTGAGGCAGCCTCTTGTATTTAAACAGTTGAATCCTATTTCAAAGTAGTGTTTGCAGGAGGGAATTATTTTTTCATGATTTTTCTCAAAACCGGACCGTGTTCACCTTCCATCTTCATGAGGTATGTTCCGGGCTTAAGGGATATAATGTCTATCCTTGCTTCGGATGATGTAAGAGGCCCTTCCTGTAAAACCCTTCCAGAAAGGTCGGATAGGGTGAATTTTTCAAACTTTTCATTGGCGGGGGAATTCAGGATCAGGTAATCTTCGGCTGGATTCGGATAGATATTTACGCTGCCGACTTCGATGTTGTTAGTTCCAACATATGCTTGTACATCAAAAACGGGGGAACTGGCAATGTTGTCGGGACATACATTTGGCCCTGCCGAAACGTAATATAATCCGGGGCCTGTGATTTCGAAATGACTGTTGTTTGCTCCTTGAATGATTTCAGAATCCTTATACCATTGAATGTTTTGAGAATACGGTAGTTGCAGATCAAGGGGGAAAACATATCCGGATTCCAGGAAAAAGATATTGTTGTCCCAATCGTAATGTAACCCGGGGGTGCTTTCATCCCACATAATTGTCATCGAAGCCCAGTTGTAACTGTCAATTTGAATGGTATCTGATTCCAAGGTTTGTCCGTTTAGCGTGGCAACAACTTTGAGCTGGGCCTGGTCATAGGTATACCAATCATAGGTGAAAGTGAAAAAGGTAGCTCCTTCAATGGGAACGAAAGGCTGATTGGCCGGAAACCAATACCTGAAATACCATTGATAGGTATCGAACACAGGGTTTGTAACATAAGCCGTGCCGTTGGTATTGGGGCATAGGATCAGATCGCCTTCAATATCAGGCCTTTCCTGTGCAGAAAGAGTGAAAACGCCAAATAGAAATGCGAGGAGTAAAGATTGTTTTTTCATTTCTGATAAATTGAGTAATTGATTTTTTTGCAAAAGAACAATGCCTCAATCAAACGCAGTAAATAATTAAGGTTACAATCCGTGACAAAAGGCGTGACATTATGTGACAGGTGAAGAATGTTTTACTGTAGATGAGACAGATAGGCCAGGAGCGAAGTTTCTTTATCCAGTTTTAGCTTGGCTGTTATCCTCTCTTTTCTTTTGCGGCAACCTTCGACGGAAATATTCAGCAGGTTGGCAATTTCCTTATTGTTGAGGTTGAGATAAACAAACGACAAGAACCTGATATCATTGGCTGTAAGATTGGGATGCATTGTACGAAGGGCATTTAAAAAGCGGGTATTTACAAGTTCAAAATTGGAGGTGATTTCATCCCACTGGCTGTCTTCCTTAAGGTAAATCCGTAAGTCGTGGATAATCCTGACCAAGTCAGGTTTTTCTCTGAAACCCGGTGATTGGGATATCCTTCCGATGATTTCTTCGATAAGCTCATTTCGGGTAGACTGAAAGAGAATTTTGTCGGAGAGTTGCTTGTTCTTTTGTTCAATTTCCCATGACAGGCTGGCGGCATATTCTTTCTGTCGCTCCGCTTCCAGTTGTGCGAGTAATTCCTTTTCCTTCAGCTCGTTTTTAAGGACAGTCGTCTGGATCTTTTCGTTTTCCAGTTCCAATTCAGTGATTTTCAGGTTTCCTTCGGCAATGATCTTAGCCTGCTTTGCGGCGATGGATTTCTTCCGGACGGCCCAGATCAACGCCAACAGGGTGGGGATCAGCAGGAGCGCGATCAGCAGATATAGTTTCCGCTGATTCTGTAATCTGGTATTATTGATATCCAATGCATGTTGTGAAGCAGCCAGCTCGAATTTTAGCCGTGAGTTTTCGAGCAGCTCTCTGTTCATCGTTTCGTTGACCATATTGGTCAGCATGATGACGGAATCTTTCGCTGTAGCCATTTTACCGATATCGTGAATTTTCAGGGCGATTACCGAAAGCTGGCTGAATATTTTAATTTTCACTTCTTTATCGGTGCACATTTTTAAAGCCCGCCGGGCATAATCTTCAGCCATGCCAAACTGATTAAGGGCTGAATAACATTTGGATAGCAGCAGGTTTATCTCAACGGTTTCCTCAATAAATCCACTCTTTACCGCATTTTGCAGTAAGGGGCCGAGGTCTGCGATGGCCCTGGCAGCCTGCCCGTTCTCCAGTAACAAGGTGCTTTTCAGAATATTAGCATTTATGAGCACCTGTGGCTTTTCTGTGAGATTTGGGATGGCGGTTCTTAAGAACTTTTCGGCAGAAATGAAATCCTTTTTATCGAGATAAAGCTGGGCTAGGTTGGTTGCATACATCCCGATACGTGACGATATCTTTTCATCCTTTGCGATGGCGAAAGCCTTCAGAAAATATTCCTCGGCCTGTTCATATTTCTTTTCACGTGAATAAACCAGTGCAATGTTGTTAAGGATGATCATCTCATCGGTGGGAGATTTGTTGGCAAGCGCCAATTCATAGGCATTCAGGAAACACGTGACGGCATTGCCGTTGTCAAGCATCTTGTAGTAAGTCAGTCCGATATTGTTCAGCGCCAGAAATTCCTGGGAGTACCATTTGTTTTCAGCGGCTATCTGGCGTGCTTTTGAGAGATCTTCGAGTGCATAAACATACCTCCGGGTTTTCATCTTGTAAATACCCTGCAGGATCAGCGAATCACAGTCTTTCTTCGTGGTGTTTCCGGCAAACGAGAGTACCGGCATAATCACCAGGATCAGCAGATACAGCAGACGACGAGCGTAGGGCATGGAATGTGATTTAATGATACTAAAGTATAAAAGTTTCAATCAGCCGGGGCTGTGCTTCTTCGTGTTCCATGTCTGAGTGGTAAAAAGAAAGGGAACCACGGCATCGAGAACACGGTTCACTGAGAAACGATACCTTGCTCCGTGTTCCTACATGTCCTCCATGGCTCCGTGGTAAAAAAGAACCACTAAGGCACTGAGGCCACTAAGGTTCACTAAGAAAATATGCAATTCTCCGTATTCCTCCATGTTCATGGCTCCGTGGTAAATAATCCTAAGTGCCCCTGAGTGTTCTGCGTGTCTTAGTGGTTAAAGAGAAGGCAACCACTAAGGCACTGAGAGGCCACTAAGGTTCACTAAGAAAATATGCAATTCTCCGTATTCCTCCATGTTCGTGGTTCCGTGGTAAAAACATCCTAAGTGCCCCTGAGTGTTCTGAGTGTCTTAGTGGTTAAAGAGAAGGCAACCACCAAGGCACTGAGGCCACTAAGGTTCACTAAGAAAATGCTGCAGCAGGGAGCAGGGAGAACGGAGAACGGAAAACGAAGAACGGTGTTGAAGAAAACCACAGGCCCTGAGAGTACTTTGGTTCACTGAGAATGATGTAATGCTCTGTGTTTCTTCGTGGTCTCCATGTCTCCGTGGTAAAAAACTAAGTGCCCTTGAGTGTTCTGAGTGTCTTAGTGGTTAAAGAGAAGGCAACCACCAAGGCACTGAGGCCACTGAGGTTCACTAAGAATATGCAATTCTCCGTATTCCTCCATGTTCTTCGTGGCTCCTTGGTCAAAAACTAAGTGCCCCTGAGTGTTCTGAGTGTCTTAGTGGTTTCAGCGGAAGCCTGTCAATCCCTGGCCTTCCTGCCACGCATTTCCGGGACAAGCCTGCTGAGCGATATTCTGTTTACCTTCGCAGGGTTAAACGTCATTTATCCTGCAACTTGAACTAAACAGGAAATCAGCATGATACAGGAAATTTTTCCGCACCGTTTCGATAATCATTTTCTGGCAGGCAGAATTATCGGGGAAAGGGATTTTATACTTCATTTTGATGGAAATTCATTGTTACTGAAAACCCGCGGCAACGAATTTGAAATTCCGCGAAAGGCAGATTTTCAGGAAATTACAAAGAACACGGAAATTGTATTTCTGTTCATGCTCGATGATGTCCCGTGTTTCCTGGTTTGGGATAGCCTGAAGACTGAGGACCCCTGTTTTATTTACAAGGATATCAGTTTTTTCCGCAACGTCAAACAACCGGAAATTGCCTGGATCAGCATGGCCGGATTCCACCTGATGAACTGGTACGTGCAAAACAGGTTTTGCGGGAAATGCGGTTCAAAAACAGTGCATAAACCGGATGAAAGGGCCATGGTTTGCCTGGACTGCAACACGGTTGTTTATCCGAAAATATCCCCGGCTATCATAGTCGCCATTCTCTGTAATGATAAAATACTGCTTGCCCGCAACACGAATTTTCCAGGGGCCTGGTATTCACTTATTGCCGGTTATGTTGATGTGGGTGAAACGCTGGAGGATGCCTTAACACGTGAAGTTAAGGAAGAAGTCGGGCTGGAAGTCGCCAATATCCGTTATTATAAAAGCCAGCCCTGGCCTTTTTCGGGTTCTATGATGATCGGTTTTATTGCTGAAGCCGATGAAAATCAGCCCATAGTAACAGATAATATTGAAATTGCGGAGGCTGCCTGGTTTGCCCGGGGGCATCTTCCGGAACATGCCCGCAATATCAGTATTGCCGGCGAGATGATTGAAAAATTCGAAGCAGGGGAATTATGACGAAAACCAATGCAGCCCGGATCCTTGACAGGAAAGGTATACAGTACGAACTCCTGGCTTATGGGGTGGACGAATCGGACCTGAGCGCCATAGCGGTAGCTGAAAAATTACATCAGCCTGTTGATCAGGTATATAAAACGTTGGTTTTGCGTGGCGATAAATCCGGGATCTTTGTGTGTATTATTCCCGGGGCTGAAGAACTGGACCTGAAAAAGGCAGCCCGTATTTCAGGCAATAAAAGCGCCGAAATGGTTCACATGAAAGAAATTTTCAGCCTTACCGGTTATGTAAGGGGCGGTTGTTCCCCGCTCGGAATGAAAAAGGACTACCCGACTTTTATCGACGAATGCTGCATCCTCCGTGATCATATTTTTGTCAGTGCGGGAATCAGAGGCATGCAGTTGAAAATAGCGCCGGAAGATTTGATAAAAGCTACCTCGTGCCGGACTGGCGATCTGAGAGTGCAGAAGAACCAGGGATAATTTTCAGTTATTTTCTGACTCTCTGTAAAGCCTCATATCCTTTCAAAACCGGGGACCGGGTATAAAAACCGCACACGTCGTCTCCGCTTCACACAATTTCTGAGATACAAGGAACGTGTACTATTTATCAGGCCCGGCCCGAAAAATGGAAACCTTACCAGGATACGCTGTGGCCAAAAATATTTGCCGTAATATCCGAATCGGACAGGTTGATACTCACCGGGCCGCTTTCGTCAATCGCACGTTCATCCCCATCGTGTGTTACAGTACCTGTTATCTGCATAGCTGATGACTGATGATTCAGGCTGGTATAGCTGTCGGAAAAGCTTCCCGTATAGGTAATGGAGCCGGTCATGGTTATTTCGGTAAGCCAGTCGTTCGAATTGGTGGTGTATTTCACCGAAGTCATGTTAAATACGAGATCAACCGTTGTTATGCCATGCGTCTGATCATAACTCGTGTTGCCTGTAATGATCACCGTTCCTCCCATCGGCCCGTTGACAGTCATGTTCTGGCCTCCAGCCGGGTGGCCCGCCAGGTTTTGGTTGTATACATCTTTAAAGCATTTGGCCATCGAATAAACCGTATGCTCATACAGGCTTTTATCGCTGATGGCAGGGTCATCTGAAGCGGATTCTTTTTCACAACCGTTCAGTATGAGGGTTACAGAAAGCAACAACAACGAGAGTATCGGGAGTCCTTTTTTCATGGTTACATTTTTACAGTTAACGAAAGTGGACAAACTAAGATTGTGATGTTATACTTGTTCACGGGTTGTAAGTGCTGCACTTCTTAATTATTACCAAAACATTCTACCCGGTTACATCCTTTTTAGCATTTTATAACTCTCTTTCTTCCGGTTAAAAGCCACATTTCCTGATAGTAAATGTAGGCATTCGCTGAGTATTAATGTAAATGGTAATAAAAAGTTATAAACATGAAGACAATCAGTTATGTTAATAGTTTCCGGCATCTTCCTGATGCCAGGATGTAAAAATTGCGCCGGCAGCCTCTGTTCCGCAATTTTTAACAGGGATTCTCAGCTTTTTACATTTCAACCGGTGCAAATGCTTGCAATCATCACAAAGGTTTTTGTTTACATCATTCTGATCAATTTATGTATAGGAAATTTTGTGCCGGTTTTAGACGGTAAAAAAATCATGCGCGATGGACTGTCACCGGCAGGGAGGCTATCTGTCAGGAGAGCTTTAACAAAGTCATCGGTAACATGTGAAAATAAAATACCAGAAAATAGCATCAGACTAAACTGCGAAACAGCCGGGAGAAAATGGCAATATTAATAATCGATCATTAAGTTATTAAATTTGTATCTTTCAATTGAGGAAAACGCGCATGATAAAATGGTTTACCCTGTTGCTGGTCTTTAATATACCGCTGATACTTTTCGGCGGCAGCGGAACCGATTCCCTGTTGAGGAAACTGGACCGGACTGTAAAAAACTACAAGGATTTTGACCGGCAGAAGGAAGACAGCATCCGGGAACTTAAAAATTCACTCATCTATGCTGCGTCGAATCAGCAGCAGTTTGAAATCTGCGGCAGGCTCTTCGATGAGTATAAATCGTATAAGTCCGATTCGGCACTGGTATATGCCAGGCGAAAATTATTTCTGGCCGAGAAATCGGACAACAGCATGAACCTTACCGATGCGAAACTCAACCTGGCTTCCATCATGGTTATGATGGGAATGTATAAGGAAGCTTACGATATACTGAAAAATGTTACCATCAGGCAGTTTCCTGATTTAAAAGCGTATTATTACCACATTTACCGGACCATTTACGGGGCTATGTCTGATTACGCCCTGTCGTTTCATGAAAAAATCCAGTATGACAGCCTTACCGAGGCCTATCGCGATTCGTTGCTGATCGCCAATCCGCCGTCGTCGTCGCCGCACATCATGGTTAAATCCGACCAGTTGATCGTTCAAGGGCGGTTTGACGAGGCGCTGCAGTTGTTGCTTGTTTATTTCCCTACCATCAAAGATGACAAGCATACCAAAGCCATCATAGCATACAGTATTTCAATGGCTTATCACGGGAAGAAAGACCGTGAAAACGAGAAAAAATGGCTTACCATTTCTGCCATCAACGATATTGAATCAGCCAACAAGGAATATATTTCCCTGCGAAACCTGGCTTACCTCCTTTATGAGGATGGGGATATCGACAGGGCATACCGGTACATCAGCCGGTCGCTCGAAGATGCGCTCTTTTGCAATGCCCGGCTTCGCACCATTGAGATTTCGCAGATGATGCCCATCATCGATCAGTCGTACCAGCACCAGATCAGTTCGCGTCAGCGTATTCTGCTGATTTCACTCCTGAGCATAAGCATACTGGCCGTCATGCTTATGGTTGCCGTAGCCCTTATATTCAGGCAGATGAAGAAACTTGCGGCGGCAAGGAAAGAGTTGAGCAGGGCCAACGAACAACTGAACAATCTCAACCTTGATTTGTCGAGGATCAACAAGGAACTGAGCGAAACTAACCGGACGCTGAAGGAGGCCAACCTTATCAAAGAGGAATATATCGGCCATTACATGGACCAGTGTTCGGTGTACATCGATAAACTGGATAATTACAGAAGGCTGCTCCACAAAACGGCAACGGCCGGAAAGATAGATGACCTGATGCACAAGATCAAATCAACGGAACTTATCGAAGAGGAGCTGTCGGAGTTCTTTCATAATTTCGACATGACCTTTCTGCAGCTCTTCCCCAATTTCGTCGAAGATTTTAACCTTCTTCTTTCCGAGGGCGAAGCCATTCAACTCAAATCCGGTCAGTTGCTGAATACCGAACTGAGGATATATGCCCTGATCAGGCTGGGTATAACCGACAGCGTTAAAATCTCCCATTTCCTCAGGTGCTCCTTATCCACCATTTATAATTACAGGACAAAAATCCGCAATAAGGCCAGGGATAGCAGGGAAAGCTTTGATAACAAGGTACAGCTTATCGGGAGCAGTTCAGGTTTTTGAAAAGCCTGCCGGCCGGAAACGCCGGCAGCGGTGAATTTCCGTCCCGGTTCCGCGGATTGACGGATGATGAACATCCATTATAAAGTTGGATTCCGCTTTGGTCTTGCCGGGAAATTCTGCTACAGCCGTACTACTTTTTTTATGAATCCAGAAAATGTAAAAAGTTATAATTCAAAACGATAGTTAACATCCTCCCGTTTTTTGACTACATCTTTTTAACCCGGCGGAGCATCGGGGAATTGCCTTTTTATATTTGCTGGTACCTGCGTTGAGACGCCGGAGCAATAACAGTTAACTATCTATACTAACCATACGTTTAACATTAATGAAAAAAATGAAGACTTATCTGCCATGGATACTGCTTTTGCTATGCAGTATGTTTCTCGCTGTTCCCGAAGCGGGAGCCCAGGTTAAGGGCAAACCGGTTTCGGGAATGGTCGTCGATTCCAAAGGAGAGCCTCTGACCGGAGTTACGGTTCTGCTAAAAGGTTCTGCTAATGGAACAACCACTGATGTAAGTGGAAAATTTACCCTGGTTACCGGGAACACGGCCAACCCTGTACTGGTATTTTCTTTCGTCGGATACGCAACCCAGGAGGTTGCAGCAACATCAACCGGGGAAATGCGGGTTGTTATGGCCGAATCTGATGTTCAGCTCAACGAAGTGGTGGTTGTAGGTTATGGTTTCCAGAAAAAGCGGGACCTCACCGGTTCGGTTTCCTCCGTCAACACCAGAGAGCTGAAAGCCTTGCCTGTGCCCAGTATAGGCGATGCCTTGCAGGGACGTTCGGCCGGTGTTCAGATTTTATCATCGGGCACTCCCGGCAGCAATGTAACGTTTCGCATCCGGGGGACGGGTACCATCAATAACAGCGATCCTCTGCTGGTTATCGACGGGGTACCGACCGATATACCTTTAAATGCAGTAAGCCCGGATGACATCGCCAGCATCGAAATCCTGAAAGATGCATCGGCAGCAGCCATTTACGGGTCCAGGGGCGCCAACGGCGTTGTGCTGATTTCTACGAAAAAAGGTACCGCCGAAAAGAACAACCTCGAATTTAAGATGTTTACCGGGGTGCAAACGGCCTCCAACATGGTGGAAATGCTCAATGCTTCCGAATTTGCAGCCCTTCATAATGAAATGATGGCCAACAACGGCCAGGCGCTGAACCCGGATTTTGCCGACCCGTCAAGCCTGGGAGCCGGCACCGACTGGCTGGATGCTTTATTCCGCACAGCGCCCATTCAGAATTACTCCCTTTCATACTCGGGCGGTAATGCAAAATCGCATTACTACGTTTCGGGGGCGGTCCTCGACCAGCAAGGTATTGTCATCAATACAGGTTACAGGCGTTATACCGTTCAATTCAACAGCGATTCCAAAGTCTTTGACTGGCTGAAGTTCAGCAATAACCTTACCCTCAATCACGATGTTAAAAACAGCGGGGACTATAACATCAGGAATGCCATGTCCGCCCTGCCAACCCAATCCATTTACAATGCCGACGGTACTTACAGCGGGCCTATAGGGAAAGCATCTTGGGCAGGCGATATCATCAATCCGATCGGGAAAGCTAAGTTGGTAGACAATAAAACAGATGGTTACAATGTTTTAGGCAACATCTCGGGTGAAATTTCCATCCTGAAAGACCTTAAATTTAAATCCACCGGCGGACTGGAAGCAAAATTCTGGGACAGCCGTACCTGGTCGCCGGCTTACAACTGGCAGCCTACACCTCAGGCAAACAGTTACCTTTATGAACGATACAATAAAAGTCTTACCTATTTGTGGGATAACTACTTTACCTATGATACCTATTTTACACCCGATCATCATCTCACCGTGCTGGCCGGCAGCAGCGCCCAGACCAACCGCGAGGATTATATAGAGGGTTCGGTCCAGGGATTTTCAAGCGATAATACCCAGCAGTTGACCAACGGAACTACCTCTGCCACCCTGGATGGAGATGCATACGAATGGGCGCTGATGTCGTTTATCGGCAGGGCCAATTACGATTATAAAGGCAAATATCTGGTTACGGCCACCATGCGTCGTGACGGAAGCAGCCGTTTCGGAAGCAACAACCGTTGGGGCTGGTTCCCATCGGCTTCGGTAGCCTGGAGGATGTCGCAGGAAGATTTTCTGAAAGACCTCACCTGGCTCGACGACCTGAAACTCCGTGCCGGATACGGGGTTACCGGTAACCAGAACATCGGCAATTATTCCTTTGCATCGGTATTACAAACTATACAGTATGTCTTCAATGGCCAGGTGGTAAGCGCAGTGGTGCCGCAGGCAATCCCAAATCCCAGTGTCCGCTGGGAACAGGTAGAACAAAGCAACCTGGGATTTGACGCTTCCATGTTTAACGGCAGGCTGAATGTAACCCTTGATGCCTACATCAAGAATACCAAGGATATGCTGGTACCCATGAGTGTTCCTATTTCAACGGGGTATTCCGACATCGTAGTTCCGAGCATCAATGCCGGGGAGGTCAGGAATAAAGGTATTGAGTTGAATGTTACCAGCACCAATACTACCGGTCCGGTGGTATGGACAACCAGTTTCAACATTTCGGCAAACCACAACGAGGTGATCAGCCTCAACGATACCGTACCTATTTACACAGGCAGCATCGGGCTGAACCAGAACCTTTCGATACAAAAGAGCGGTTATCCGGTAAATGCCTTTTACGGTTTTGTGACCAACGGCATCTTCCAGACCCAGGGTGAAGTTGATAATTACGCCGTTCAGGTTCCGGGAGAAGATCCTTACAACCGCACCTCAGCCGGCGACATTAAATTCAGGGACCTGAACAACGACGGCAAGATCGATGATAACGACCGCACTTATATCGGCAATCCCAACCCGAAGCTGATT
>Ga0209098_1002325_pt1 | contig 16851 bp, 13 predicted proteins | sample AD_JPNHW1_MetaG_FD_184429 | JGI IMG/M metagenome (GOLD analysis project Ga0209098, IMG submission 184429) | Active sludge microbial communities of municipal wastewater-treating anaerobic digesters from Japan - AD_JPNHW1_MetaG (SPAdes) (version 2) | ecosystem: Engineered > Bioreactor > Anaerobic... | reverse complement strand
AGGCGCGTCAATAGCCTTAAAAATGCTCTTAGGTATGCCGGTACAGGCCGGAGCAATCATCAGTGCCATTTTTATCCTGATATTGTTGTTTACCAACTCGTATAAAAAAATCGAAAAATGGATTATTGCTTTCGTTTCTATTGTTGGCCTTTCGTTTATTTATGAACTTTACCTTATTGACATCGAATGGTCTTCTGTGGCCATCAACTTTGTCAAACCAGAAATCCCCGATCATTCCATGGTATTCATTATGGGTGTGCTTGGAGCGGTGATCATGCCTCACAATCTGTACCTGCATTCCGAAGTAATTCAAAGCCGGCAGTGGAATCTTCAGGAAGAAAAGGTTATCAGGAAACAACTGAACTATGAGTTTGCGGATACGCTGCTTTCCATGGTAATCGGGTGGGCTATCAATTGCGCGATAATTTTGCTTGCTGCATCCACTTTTTTTAAAGCCGGAATAGCAGTCGGCGAACTGGAGCAGGCCAAAAGCATTTTAGAGCCTTTGCTGGGCAGCAGTTCTGCCATCATTTTTGCCATCGCCCTGTTGTTTTCGGGCGTTGCTTCAGGTATCACCTCCGGCATGGCCGGTGGCACCATATTTTCGGGCATTTTTCAGGAACCTTATGATATCAAAGACAACCATTCACGTTTGGGGGTGATTATTTCTATCATGATGGCTGTGATTATCATCATGTTTGTGGCCGATCCTTTTATGGCGCTGATCTATTCGCAGATGGCTCTCAGCATTGCCCTGCCTTTTACCATTTTTATTCAGATTTATCTTACTTCATCGAAAAAAGTAATGGGAAAATATGCCAATGGCGTATTCCTGAAAATCTTATTGTTTACTTTGGCGGCTGTTGTTTCAGGATTGAATGTTTATTTGCTGGTGGATACAATATTTTAGTTTTGTATTGAAGTCTGGGTGTTACAAAATGATGCACTTCTGCTTGTTTGAGGGTTAAGGAAATTTTCACAACCGGGCATACGCACGTTAACCCACATTGCAGGTAAAAAATTGGTAATTCTCTGATTTCAAGATGTGTCATTTTTAAAAAACATCCCAGGGGGGACTACAGATTTTTTTCTAATAAATGGAACATATTTGTAATGCATCAGGTCGTAAATCTGTTTTGCTTTTGGGTGTAAATCGGTGCATTGACGGATTGATATTATTTCTTCATTTATATTTTCAATAGATGTAGTTACGCACTTTTGCATATTCATTGTGCGAACGATTTCTCTCCAGTCGCAGTTGTAGCCCTTTTGTTTGAGTTGGTAGCGTATCGTATTGACGAGCCAGTAAGCGAGTATTCCTAAATGGAGATGAGCCATTGATGCATCATCAGTTTTATGATAAATGGGTCGCAAATCCAGGTCAGTTTTTAAGACCCTGAATGTGTATTCAATTTCCCGGATTGTGTTGTAGATGTTCCAAAGTATTGTTTCATCCTGACCTTTTAGCGAGGTTCGAAGGAAATATATACCCGCTTTTTTATCCGGATCAGCACCTGTTTTATGTGTGCATTTTATTCCCGTTGCAAGTCCTTGCTCATTGCTTGTTATTATGATATCATAGTACTTGTGAACCGATGGATATTTCTCTTTTAGTCTACCCAGACGTTCGTGTACTTTATCCAGCTTTTTCGTGCATCCTTTCTTTAAAATTCCGTTTCGGATATTTTCGATTCCTTCTTCAAATCGTTGAGATAACAAGCCATTCATGCTTTGCTCTTTTAATGCTTTTGTCTGGCTCCGTACCCAGATGTACTGATCATCGTTCTTGTCTGTTCTTACTTTGAGCAGTTCAATGGGTTGTTTCCTTTTATCATGGATTTGTATTGGTTTGCTTTCTGTGTCTGCATAGTATTCTTTCAGTCCGGAACGAACCACGCTCATGTAATCATATCCCTGCTGTTTCAACATGGCAATATTATCATCACTTGCGATGCCTGCATCTATCACCACCACCGGCTTACGTGAGAGGTATGATGTTTTTTGACTAAGCGCATTGACCATACGTTCCAGTGTCTTGCAGTCGGCCATATTGCCTTGAAAAATATTTGAGTATTTCAGAAAGCCCTCACGGTTTACTACGATGCCAAGTACAATGATCCTGGCATCGCTACGCTTCTCTTTACTCCTGCCAAACTTTGCTATTTTGCTGCCCTGCATCCGCCCTTCAAAATAGGTATTGGTAAGGTCATATAAAATGATTTTGTCTTCCAGATCAAACATCTCATTTGTGCGCTTTGACAAGTGCCGTTCTAATGCATCTTTTATAGAATACAACTTATGCGATATTCCATACAGATGGTCTTTGGTGATTTTATTTTTGTCCGCCCCGGTGATCTCACACACAGCAGAGTTCTCTTTTATAAATGACACTGTTTTAAGTTCCGATGCAGGGTAAATTGCCCTGCTTATGATGTGGGTTGTTGCCAGTGATATCTTCTCGTCATCCCAGTCCTGGCTTTTTAGAAAATCTCCGATGCCTAACTGATCAAAGGCCTGTTTACATAACCACTCTGCGCCTATCTCACGGGCGTCTTGGTTTTTTAGTGTTGCCAGTTTTACTATCTCAATATCCTCTTTTCCCCTGGCTATATCGTACCGACGTTTGGCGCATATTTCGCTGTAATAATAACGAGCAAGTGATACCACTTTGTCATTTACCGGTTCCAAAAATAAGGTTTGTCCCCCGTTACGGATCATAGACTCTGTATGGCTTGCCAATAACTTCTTTTCCTCCACACTTTCTAACTCATCCAGCCGCCCGAAATTTACTATTATGTGATGGTAGGTTCCCCCATTTTTACGATAGCTCTCGCATAACTTGTATACAAGATAACGCTCCCCTGTGCTTTTATTATGTTTTGAAAATGGCTTGATAAACATCCTCCAAAAATATACTGAAAATTCTTATCATGAACGGGACAGGGGGGAACACGGCAATTTCTTTTTTTGAGGTGCTAAGCAAAGAAATTTTTTAATCTAAAGAAGAAGAAATCTCTGTTTCGTACACCTTGATTTGAAGCAATGAAGCGGTTAATTTTTCCATTCAAATTTTCAGCAGGGGCATTTGTTTTGCCGCTTAAAAAGTAATTCATTATAATATCTTCATGGCTTTCCACCAATGACTTAAAGTTTGTCATTTCATCAATGTCAGCATCTTCTACCTCCTCATACCATTGAAAGAGTGCTTTTTCAAGTTGAAGGCGATGCATGCCGATATTGTCCTTGGCATACCAGGTTCTGAATAGACAGGACAGCTTGTATGCCTTTTGTATTTCAGGAAAATGTTCAAATAATAGCTTTGCTCTGTTTAGTTGCCATGGCTTCCATTGATCAGGAAACTTATATAGGAGAAAATGACTTCTTGCCAATAGTTCACTGGGTGTTTCTCCGTTTGATAAGCGTTGTTCGGTGTAACAAAACTTTTTGGGTGTAAACTTTTTTCCTTCCTGTTCACACTGCTCTCTTCGTTGCTGTTCTTCCTGCTTGAATAATTGGAAGGCGATCCTTCGCTGTTCAAGAATCTTCTGACGATACCTGATACGAACAGATTGCTGGGCATCCATCAGGTTGCTTATAACGTGGAACTTATCTGCGATCTGGATGGCCGATGGGATAAGATCATTGCAGAGTTTGGCATAACTTCCGGACATATCCCTTGTCATAGTCTCAATATTGTCCAATTGAGGCAGCAAGGGTGTCATGGCCTCACACAGGGTCGAAGCCGTAGTGGTGGCAGCACAAAATGCAATTTTGCCCGTCTGACGATTGGTTAACAGCGTATACCATTGTTCTCCTATCATTTTTTCATCAATGCCCATATCAGGGCCAATATTCTGGGAACAAACTATAGGAACCTCAACATTTGTAGTCTTTCTGGCTGTCTTTATGATTAAATCATGCGTATGGAGTTGTTGCTGTCCTCCCGGATTAAAATTACTCAGATGATCCTGGTACCATCGGTGTAGTGTTTTATTGTCAATCCCCATTAATTCTGCAAATACGGAGATATTCGTCAGGTGTGTGTCCATGTACTTCTTTTAAAAAAGCAGCGAATTCTCTGGTCGCTTTTATGTTAGGATGATTGAAGTAATATTCATTACTATAATGGGGGCCTCCTCCTTTGAGTTTCCATCTTCTCCTTTTTAAAACCAGGTAGGTCGGTTTTGCTTTTATCGGAAAACTTAATAAGGACAAGGGGTTGCAAAAACCGTCCAAGACACAGTCCTTGTCTTTAACTTCTTCCGGAACTAAATCTTGTTTTTCTTCAAAAACTAATTCCGTTAATCTGTTATTGTCTCTTACTTCTATAAGTTCAAATGATAATAATATTTCATTAGGTACCAGTAGCCGGAGAAGATCGTTTGTTCCCATTTTTTATTTTTCTCCATTATACGCAGCACCTCAAAAAAAGATTTGACCAAGGCTATGATATAAACAATAAATTAGCAAATTTTTCGTACTTTTGCAAATCGGATTGAGTAAAAAATTTAAATTATGGCGAAATATAAGGTATTATTTGTAGCTCAGGAAATTGTCCCTTATTTGAATGACAGCCCTATGGGGCAGATATGCCGCGAACTTCCGCAGGGTATCCAGGAAAAAGGCAGGGAAATCAGAACATTTATGCCTCGTTTTGGCTGTATCAATGAAAGACGCAACCAGCTTCACGAAGTTATCCGCCTCTCAGGAATGAATCTTATTATTGACGATACCGATCATCCCCTGATCATTAAAGTCGCATCTATTCAATCTGCCCGTCTACAGGTCTATTTTATTGACAATGAGGATTATTTTCAGCGCAAAGCAATCTTTGCAGATAAGAACTGTGTGTTCTTTACAGACAATGATGAACGGGCGATTTTCTATGCCCGCGGAGTAATTGAGACGGTGAAAAAATTAGGATGGTCACCCGATTTAATTCATGTGCATGGATGGTTTTCAAGCCTGGTGCCTTTTTTCATTAAAACAGCTTTTAAAAATAACCCTTTGTTTTCAGATACAAAAATTGTTTGTTCGCTTTACGACGACGATTTTAAGAGCAGCTTTACCAAAGAATCTGTTAAAAAACTTAAATACGATGGCGTGACCGATAAAGACATCAAGCAATATAAAAGCCTCGATTATCTTGGTATGATGAAAGGTGTTATTGATTTCAGCGACGCCATAATTCTGGGCTCTGAAAAGATTAACCCCGAGGTGCTGGCGTATGCTAAAAAATCAAATAAACCCATGCTGGCTTATCAGCCGAAAGATAAATATATTAATGCATACAGCGTATTTTACGATGAATTGGTTGACGAACTGATCAATGAAGATGCTGTAAAATAATCTAATACTGAAATATTTGAAAAACTTCCGAATCAAAATCCGCTTAGCCTTTTTACTTTTTTTATTCATTTATTTTATTACTTCATGCAATAAAAATGAAGAGTTAGGGCTTAACATTCAACCCCCCGAAGACATCATGGGCGTGAATTTTATTGATACAATACCTCTTATTGCCTATACTGTTTACGAGGATTCCATAAGAACAGATGAGGTTACCTATAACCTCATCGGCAGCTGTGCTGACCCGATCTTTGGCCTGACTAATGCGGGAGCATACTCTCAGTTTAAACTGACAACCACCGCGGTGAATTTTGGCAACAACCCGGTATGCGACTCTGTGGTTTTATCATTGGCTTATCAGGGGTTTTATGGCGATACCTCCACCACGTTGACGCTAAACGTATTTGAAATTTCGGACGATATGGATATCGATAAAAATTATTATTCAAACGATGTTCTCGGTGTCTATAAAAACAATCTTGCCAATGTCAGTTTTAAACCAAATTTCAAAGATAGTGTACAGGTGGGATCGACAAAATATGCACCTCATCTCAGGGTAAAATTAAAGAATAGTTTAGGACAAAAATTTATTAATGCTTCCGGTTCGTCTGATCTGGCTGATAATACAAATTTTTTAAAATTTTTTAAAGGCTTGTATATTTCTACTAAGCAGGTTTCTTCTGGGGGCGCCATTTTGTACTTTAATTTTCTTTCATCTATTACAAAACTTTCCTTGTATTATCATAATGATGAAGATACTGCAGCGTATAATTTTATTATTGACGCCACCTGTGCTCGTTATAACAGCTTTGATCATAAGAATTTTTCGTCAGCCGATCCTTTGCTGAAGCAGCAAATATCAGGAGATACAATCCTTGGCGACAGTGTACTTTATGTTCAGGCTATGGCCGGCACTAAAATCAAGATAAGGTTTCCTGATATTTTAGGCCTGAATAACCTAGGAAAGATCGCCATAAATAAAGCAGAACTGGTGCTGAAAGTTGATGAAAACGCCATCGGTGCTTATGCTCCGCCTGAAAAACTCATACTGTCGAAAATTAATCCCGACGGGACTTTGAGCTTTCTTACAGATTATGCTTATGGCGATGCTTATTATGGCGGTTCTTATTCGTCAACAACCAAAGAGTACCGGTTTAATATCGGGCAGCATGTTCAGGACGCTTTACTGAAAGGATCTTTTGACGATAAAGGATTATACCTGGTGGTTTCAGGTGGTGCCGTCAAATCAAACCGGGCGGTATTAAAAGGAAACAAGACATCGCAGGATAATTTACGATTAGAAATCATTTATACAAAAATTGATTGATATATGTGTGGAATAGTTGCTTATATAGGCCCCAAACAGGCATACCCGATTTTGATTAAGGGCTTGCACCGATTAGAATACAGGGGGTACGACAGTGCCGGAGTGGCCATTTTAAATAATGAAATAAAACTTTTTAAAAATAAAGGAAAAGTTGCCGAACTTGAAAATTTAGTTAAAAATAAAGATTTATCCGGTACCGTTGGAATAGCCCATACGCGCTGGGCGACTCATGGCGAGCCTAATGATGCCAATGCTCATCCTCATGCTTCTAATTTAAATGATCTGGCCATTATTCATAACGGCATTATTGAAAATTATGCATCATTACGCGAAGAACTGATGAGCAGAGGCTATGTTTTTCAAAGCAATACCGACACGGAAGTGCTGATTCACCTTATTTCCGAAATTCGTTCTAACGAAAAAGTGGATATTATTAAAGCCGTTCAACTGGCATTAAACCAGGTAATAGGCGCTTATGCTATTGTTATTATCTCCAGTGAAGATCCCGATATGTTGATAGCGGCTAAAAAAGGAAGCCCTTTGGTGATCGGTATTGGCAAAAAAGAAACATTTGTAGCTTCAGATGCCACCCCGATCATAGAGTACACTAAAAATGTTGTTTACCTGAATGACGAAGAAATTGCGATCATTCGCCGGAACGAAGACCTTAAGATTACGACAATAAAGAATGTTGATAAAACACCATATATTCAGAAACTTGAAATGAACCTGAGCGCCATCGAAAAAGGCGGTTTCCCTCATTTCATGCTGAAAGAAATCTACGAACAGCCACGGGCGGTCAGAGATTGTATGAGAGGCCGCTTAAATGCTGAGGATGGAAGGGTTTCGCTAGGCGGCATCCTGGATTATATTGAAAAGATGACCAAGGCAAACCGCATCATTATTGTGGCTTGTGGTACTTCATGGCATGCCAGCCTTGTCGGGGAATATTTATTTGAAGATATTGCCCGTATACCTGTTGAAGTAGAATATGCTTCCGAATTTCGTTACAGGAATCCGATAATTAATGAAAATGATGTGGTTATCGCCATATCCCAATCCGGGGAAACTGCGGATACCTTTGCGGCTATTGAACTTGCAAAATCCAAGGGGGCGACAATAATAGGTATCTGCAATGTCGTAGGGTCTTCCATTACAAGAATGACTCATGCCGGATCATATACGCATGCAGGCCCCGAAATAGGGGTGGCATCAACAAAGGCCTTCACGGCACAGGTTACCATATTGACATTGATGGCGCTGATGATCGCTGACAGGAAGGGCAGTATTTCAAAATCCCGTTTTCATCAACTGATCCAGGAACTGGAGCTGATCCCTGAAAAAATCGAAAAAACGCTTGAAGTCAACAGCCAGATCATAGAAATTTCCAAAATATTTAAAGATGTAAGGAACTTTCTTTACCTCGGAAGAGGGTACAATTTTCCTGTAGCCCTTGAAGGTGCATTGAAATTAAAAGAAATTTCGTACATTCATGCTGAAGGCTATCCTGCTGCTGAAATGAAACACGGGCCGATAGCGCTCATCGACGAGGAAATGCCTGTTGTTGTTTTAGCAACGAAATCACATGTTTACGAAAAGATCGTAACAAGTATTGAAGAAGTTAAAGCACGTAAAGGTAAAATCATTGCACTTGTGAGCGAAGGCGATGAAAAGGTTAAAAAGATCGCGGATTATGTAATTGAAGTTCCTGATTGCGATGAAATATTTACGCCCTTGTTGGCTACCATTCCATTGCAATTACTTGCATATCACATCGCCGTGATGCGTGGTTGCAATGTGGATCAGCCCAGAAACCTTGCAAAATCAGTTACAGTTGAATAAACGGGCCGCTGAATGAAAATATTTGAGATCATTGACTATTTTGAGCAGATAATTCCCCTTGATTTTCAGGAAACGTATGATAATTGTGGCTTGCAGGTTGGAAATGCCCGGAACGAGCTCACGAAAGCCCTGATAACCCTTGATATCACGGAGTGTGTGCTGGATGAAGCCATTGAAAAAAACTGCAATCTTATTATATCACATCATCCGCTTATTTTTCAGGGGATAAAGAAAATTACAGGATCAAATCCCGTAGAAAGAATTTTAGAAAAAGCCCTGAGATCGGACATTTGTATTTATTGTTCTCATACTTGCCTCGACAACAATTTCAAGGGATTGAACACTTTTATTGCCGGAAAAATTGGATTAAAAGATGTTGAAATTCTTGAACCCTCAAAAAATATCCTTAAGAAATTAGTGGTTTTCTGCCCGGTGGATCATGCTGAAAAGGTCAGAACAGCACTCTTTTCTGCGGGCGCCGGAAATATCGGCAACTACGACTCATGCAGTTTTAACACCAGCGGGGCCGGGAGTTTCAAAGCAAATGAGCATGCGAATCCCTTTGTGGGTGAACTCAATAAACTGCATTTTGAACAGGAAGTACGGATCGAAACTGTTTTTACCGAAAACATCAGGCATCAGGTAATACAAGCCATGTTGCAATCACACCCTTATGAAGAAGTGGCTTATGATATTTATCCGCTTGATAATGCTTATGGCAGAGCCGGCTCCGGAGTTATCGGTGTGCTGCAGCATGAAATGAATGTAATGGATTTTATGCGCCTTTTAAAAGAAGTGTTTAAAACCGGAAGCATACGGTACAATAATACCGGCAATAACATTATTCGTAAAGTGGCCGTTTGCGGAGGCTCAGGGAGTTTTCTTGTAAAAACAGCGATTAAAAATAATGCGGATATATTAATAACCGCCGACATTAAATACCATGAATTTTTTAATGAGAAAATAATACTTGCCGACGTCGGGCATTTTGAGTCAGAAAATTTCTCTGCTGAACTAATTGCTTCAATCATAACAAAAAAATTTCCTACTTTTGCATTTTTATTTTCAGAAAATAATACAAACCCGGTAAATTACTTTTAATATTTAATTAATAAATTATGGCAAAGTCAATTACAAAAGGTAAAACTGTTCAGGAAAAACCTAAAAAAGAAATTACAAAACCTGCTGCTAAGAAAGATGTTAAAAAAGAAACCGTTAAAGCAAAGGTAAAACCTGAACCAAAAAAACAAGTTACGATGAAGTCAGAGCCAAAAAAAGAAATTAAGGCTAAAACTTTGCCCAAGAAACAGATAGAAAAAATGCCGGAACCTAAAAAAACAATTCCGCCAAAAGCTGAAATAAAAAAAGTTGTAAAATCTCAGCCAGCGCCATCCAAAAAGGCCGTTGCCGTTCCTGAACCCCCCAAGGCATTAAAACCAGATAAAAAAACCGCTCCGACTAAAGTTCTTTTAAAGGAAAAAGATGCTAAAGAACCTGAACCAAAACCGGAAAAAACTGTTGAGGCTGAAATAAAACCTGTTTACCATGATAATGATGATAAAACAGATCTTTCTATTGAAAGAAAATTGGTTTCATTGTTCGGTCTTCAGTTGGTTGATACAGAGATTAATAAAATAAGGATAATTCGAGGGGAATTACCGCTGGAAGTGCAGGATCTGGAAGATGAAATAGCCGGACTGGAAACCCGTCTGGAGAATTTACAGGTCGAATTAAAAGAATTTGATACCGACATAAAAGAAAAGAAAGCAGCTATCAAAGATCATCAGACGCAAATAAAAAAGTATGAAACGCAGCAGATGAATGTTCGGAATAATCGTGAATACGACTCGCTTACCAAAGAAATTGAATTTCAGACATTAGAGATTCAGCTTTGCGAAAAGAAAATTAAAGAAATAGCTTATGGGCTTGATCTTAAAAATAAAGTCATTGAAGAAACAAAACAAACACTGAAGGACCGCAAAGAAGATCTGAAACAGAAAAAACTTGAGCTTGATGATATTGTAACTGAAACAGAAAAAGAAGAAAAGAAACTTCTGAGCAAACTGGAGGAAAATCAAAAAAATATTGAAGAGCGCCTCTTCACTGCATATCAGCGTATTAAGAAAAATGCCCGCAACGGGCTGGCAGTTGTCGTTGTTGAACGCGATGCCTGTGGTGGTTGCTTTAACAAAATCCCGCCCCAGCGCCAGCTTGATATTAAAGTGCACAAAAAGATTATTGTTTGTGAATATTGCGGAAGAATCCTGATCGATAAAGCTATCGAAGAAAAAGTAAGAGGAAATAATTAAAAATTGTAAAAAGCAAATAGTAAAGAGGCTGCCTTTTGAGACAGTCTCTTTTTTTTATATCAATTTGATATTTAATTCCTTTAATTGTTCCGGCGATATCGCTGCAGGGGAATCAATCATAACATCACGGCCCGAATTATTTTTCGGGAATGCAATATAATCCCTGATCGAATCGGAACCTCCGAACACAGCACAAATACGGTCAAAGCCAAAGGCAATACCGCCGTGAGGAGGCGCGCCATATTCAAAAGCGTTCATCAGAAAACCAAACTGTTTTTGTGCATCTTCATCTGTAAAGCCTAGGACACTGAACATTTTTTTCTGCAAATCCTTGTTATGAATTCTTATGGAGCCCCCGCCTATCTCAACACCATTGATCACAAGGTCGTAAGCATTGGCTTTCACTGACTTCGGGTCTGTATCCAGCAGGGGGATGTCTTCAGGTTTTGGAGATGTAAAAGGATGATGCATGGCATAAAAACGTTGTGTCTCTTCATCCCACTCAAGTAGTGGAAAATCTACGACCCATAATGGTTTGAAATCGTCGGGCTTGCGTAAGCCAAGCCGGTTGCCCATTTCAAGACGGAGCTCGCAAAGCGCTTTTAATGTTTTTTCTTCCTTTCCGGCTAAAATCAGCAACAGATCTCCGGGTTTTGCGTCAAAAACACTGGCCCATTTTTTTAGTTCCTCTTCAGAGAAAAACTTACTCACGGAAGAACTGAAGGTGCTGTCTGGATTCCATTTAACATACACCAGTCCCCCTGCGCCAACCTGAGGCTTTTTAATAAATTCAGTCAGCTCGTCGAGCTGTTTGCGCGAGTAATCTCCGCAACCCGGAGCACAAATACCCACAACAGTTTCTGCATCATCAAATACCTTAAAGCCTTTGCCTTTTACTAAAGAATTAAGTTCATTAAATTTCATCCCGAAACGGATATCGGGTTTGTCAGAACCGTAATATTTCATCGCCTCATGGTACGGCATGACCGGAAACCCGGGCATATCCATCCCTTTAATTGTTTTGAACAAATGTTTGGTAAGCCCTTCAAACGTTTGAATAATATCTTCGCGGGTAATAAACGACATTTCACAATCGATCTGTGTGAATTCCGGCTGACGGTCAGCACGCAGGTCTTCATCACGGAAACAGCGCACGATCTGATAATACCTGTCGTAACCTGCAACCATCAGGAGCTGTTTAAATGTCTGCGGTGATTGAGGCAACGCATAAAACTCATTCTGGTTCATACGAGATGGAACCACAAAATCGCGGGCGCCTTCAGGAGTGGATTTTATAAGGAAGGGCGTTTCTATTTCAATGAAATTATGGGCGTTCAGATAATTACGTGTTTCAACTCCCATTTTGTGACGCAGTTCCAGGTTTGTTTTATTTACATTCCGGCGGAGGTCAAGATAACGGTATTTCATGCGCAGCTCATCGCCGCCATCCGTATTATCTTCAATGGTAAAAGGTGGGATTTTTGATGTGTTAAGAATGTCGAGTTCTTCAACCGTGATCTCTATATCACCGGTGGGCATCTTCGGATTTTTATTGCTTCGTTCGGCAACAGTACCGTTCACGGAAATAACATACTCACGGCCAAGCTCACGGGCTTTTTGGCATAAAACGGAATTGACATCCATATTGAAAACGAGCTGTGTGATGCCATAACGGTCGCGCAGATCGATAAAAGTAAGACCGCCCAGGTCTCTCGAACGTTGTATCCAGCCGCAAAGAGTAACCTTTTTACCCTTGTCATTGATCTTTAATTCTCCACAAGTATGAGTCCTTAACATAAGTTTAAATTTAAAAGGCGAAATTAATCATAATTGGCTTATCCTTTTGAGCGGGATTTGATTATTTTTGTGAATAAATATTCTATGGAACCCATATTTTATTCCGACGAGGCCTTCATGAAGGAAGCTATCAGGGAAGCACAGAAAGCTTTTGAAAAGGATGAAGTTCCCATTGGAGCTGTGATCGTTTGTCAGAACAGGGTTATTGCCCGTGCCCATAATCTTACCGAATGCCTGAATGATGTTACCGCTCATGCCGAGATGCAGGCCATAACGGCTGCTGCAAATTACCTGGGAAGCAAATATCTTACAGATTGTACACTTTATGTAACGGTTGAGCCTTGTGTGATGTGCGCCGGAGCCTTGTTCTGGTCGCAGATCAGCAGAATCGTATATGCTGCTGACGATCCTAAACGCGGGTTTACTTTGCTCAAAAAAAATATTCTTCACCCGAAAACAAAAGCGGAAGGCGGGCCAATGAAAGAAACAGCCGCTCAGATGATGGCGGATTTCTTTAAAAAGAAAAGATAAAACCACCGATAAGTTTCTTTACAACAAGATGTGCCGAAAAAATCTTTGCAAGAGCACCTTCCGTTATTCATCAGCCATTTTCCTTATTTTGGGAACAGGTATTCTAAAATTTTTGTTGGGAATCTGGGTAAAAACAATTTAAATAACTAATTTTGACCGCCCAATAACAATAAATATATTATGAAAGAAAATTTCGATCCAAAGCTTAACTACGAAGAAACTAAAAAAGCTATCGGATACATCCCCTTAAAACAAGCAACCCAGGAAGATTGGAGCCGTATTGGTTTTATGTCGGGGCTTGAAGTTCATCAGCAGCTCAAAACCAAAGAAAAACTTTTTTGCCATTGCCCTGCAGGTGTGTATCAGAAAAAAAATCAGTATGATGCCGAATTATTACGGCATATGCGTCCGACACTCAGTGAGCTGGGTGAATATGATGGTACCGCCCTGATGGAATTTAAAACACGCAAGGAAATTGTTTATCGCGTGAAGAACGAAACAACCTGTACTTACGATGTAGACGATACACCGCCATTTAAACTTAATAAAGAAGCATTGGAATATGCTTTGGAGATTGCTTTGTTAAGCAAATTGAACATAGTAGGTGAGGTTCATATTACCAGAAAGCAATATCTGGATGGCAGTATCCCTACCGGGTTTCAGAGGACGGCAATCCTTGGCGTAGAGGGTGAACTTCCGTTGAAAAATAAAAAAGTCAGGTTGATACAGTTAAGTATCGAAGAAGATTCATGCCGTGAGATTTCGGATATCGGGCACCGGCGGATTTATTCTACCGACCGCCTCGGAGTGCCATTGATAGAAACGGTTACCTATCCCGAAATGGTTAATCCTTACGAGGTGAAAGAAGCTTGTGATTATATCCGCTTTTTAAACAGAAGCACCGGTAAGGTCAGAACAGGCATCGGAGCCGGGCGTGAAGATGTGAACGTAAGCTGCAAAGGCGGTACGCGAATAGAAATAAAAGGCGTGGCTCATACCCGTTGGATCCCGAAACTGACACATAACGAATGTTTCCGCCAGTGGGCATTGCTACATATACGTGGGATATTAAACGAAAAACTGGGTGATGGTTCATCATGGAAAATGAATCATAAAGAAGTTGAATTGAAGGATTTTCATTTTTCAAACCTGCCCTTATCCGAAGAAAAACAAAAAACGTATAAATTTTATGCCCTGAACCTTCCCGTGTTCAGAAAAATACTTTCGCACTTTACACAACCCGGAAAAATGTTTGCCGACGAAATCAGCGAACGCCTGAAAGTGATTGCGTGTATTGATGTACCAAATATGACACATTCGGAAGAATTTGTACCGCTGATCAGTGAAGATGACTTTTCGGGAATCAGGAACTCTTTGAATGCAAAAGATGATGATGCACAAATAATTATCTGGGGCCCGGAAGAAGATATGAAAACCGCCATTGAAACGGTTGAAGAAAGATGCCTCTGGGCTTTTAAAGGTGTCCCGAACGAAACCCGCAAATCATTTGAAAACGGTTCAACAATTTTCGAACGCGTACTTCCCGGTGCGGACCGTATGTATCCTGATACCGATTCCGTGCCTATACCATTATATGATGAGGATATCAACCGGTTAAAGAAAATTTTGCCTACGGAAGTGATCGAAAGGTATCAACAATTGATTCAATGGGGTATTCCTCAGGATACGTTTACTTATATCTTTAAGAAAAATCTGTATCCTGTAATAGAAAAAATAATTAAGGAGTATGGCTTTGCTCCTAAATTTACCGGAACATTGATAGGGCACAATCTCAAATATTTTGAAGGCCAGTATACGGTATCGCCCTATTTTAATTATAATATGATTTGTGAACTTTTGGCATTTGTGAAAGAAAACAAACTCGACCCGCAAATTGCAAAAAAAATGCTGCCTGTGTTGATACAACACCCGAAAATGGATTTTGAATCTATCCTGGCAACCATAAAATTCAAAAAGGTCGACAGGGAAGAGATCCTTTCAAATATTCCTTTTATGAAAGAAAAATTCCGTCAGATACGCATTTCCGACAGGCCTGATGTGGAAACCAAATGGATCATGGGCGGCTTGCGCAAAATGGCTACAGGTAACATCTGCCTTGCGGAATTAAAAAGTTTAATTGAAACCAGTAATTAATAGTAAAATATCATATCAAAATGAGCGAAGATTTTTTTCAGGGATATAAAGGCGCTGCACTTGAATTATTAAAAAAATATAATGTCCGTGTTTGGGGGCAGGCAGAGGTGGATACCACCCGCGGATTATTCAAAGGAACAGTGTTGCCACGTGCAGAAAATGATGACGATCAGCATGTTGTTCTCAAAGTAATCACAGGATATAACATCGGTATCGACATTACTACCGTGATTTCGATGAAGGAAACCGGATATAAAAAAGCCAATTATAAAATTCCGGAAAAGGAATTTCCTTTTACACCGGGGCTTCCTAAAGTAAAATTGATCGGAACAGGCGGCACCATTGCTTCCAGGCTCGACTACCGCACCGGCGCAGTTATTCCGGCTTTCTCACCCGGCGAATTATACGGCGCTGTCCCCGAATTGGCCGACATCTGCAACCTGGAAACCGAAAAGCTTTTTGCTGTTTTTAGTGAAAATATGGGCCCGGAACAATACAAAAAGCTGGCTGTGGCTATCGGACAGGAAATAGAAAAAGGAACCGACGGAATTATTATCGGGCATGGTACCGATACCCTGCATTATACGGCAGCAGCACTGACATTTATGGTTCAGAACCCGCCAATTCCTATCGTTCTTGTTGGTTCGCAACGTTCATCCGACCGCCCCAGCTCCGATGCCGCCTTAAATCTGATGCATGCCGCTACTGCTGCCGCTCATGGCGATATCGCCGAGGTGATGGTGTGTATGTTCGGCCCCACATCCGACGAATATGGCTTTCTCCACCGCGGAACCCGTGTGAGGAAAATGCACTCATCGTACCGTTCTACGTTCCGTACCATCGGCGATATTCCGGTGGCAACCGTTACCCGTAAAGGGGTGGTCCCGCAAAAACCTATTTACAACCACCGCAGGAAGGATACCGCCAACACGATAATTACTCCTGTTTTCGAAGAAAAAGTCGGGATGTTGTATTACTATACCAATATGAACCCCGATATGATCGACTCTATGGTTGATAATGGCTATAAAGGAATTATCATTATCGGCACCGGACTCGGACATGTCAACAAGCCGATTTATCCGGCTATAGAACGTGCCGTTAAAAAAGGTGTGGCTATTTATATGACCGTTCAAACACTGTGGGGATATGTGCATATGTTTGTTTATGATACCGGCCGCGACCTGATGGCCAAAGGCATTATTCCTGCCGAAAATATGCTTCCTGAAGTTGCCTATATCAAACTGGGATGGGCTTTGGGACAAACCAGCGATCTGGAAAAAGTAAAGGAAATAATGCTGACCCCGATAAATGATGATATTACGCGAAGAGAACCCTATAACGGTTATCTGATCTACCAGGGAGGAGTCAAAGAAATCGAAGACTTTATTAAAAAAGTACACAAATAAGCATAAAAAAGAAGGGCTGATTTTTCAGCCCTTCTTTTTTAGTACGTCGGGCATAGTTCTTTGAATCTTGCAGAGTGAAAGTCTCTGTACACGCCGAGTTGAAAGGAAGTGTTAGCGAATGGCAAGGGTGTTT
>Ga0209098_1002318_pt1 | contig 16875 bp, 13 predicted proteins | sample AD_JPNHW1_MetaG_FD_184429 | JGI IMG/M metagenome (GOLD analysis project Ga0209098, IMG submission 184429) | Active sludge microbial communities of municipal wastewater-treating anaerobic digesters from Japan - AD_JPNHW1_MetaG (SPAdes) (version 2) | ecosystem: Engineered > Bioreactor > Anaerobic... | reverse complement strand
AACCCGTTTGAATTTGAATTCGCTTTGAAGAGTATTGGTCCTTACACTTCCCACTTTGTTGCTAAAATTGCTACCATATTCACGGTATGCTTCCAAATAGAATTTTGCAATGTCGTATCCTCTGTAACTGAATTGGTTGGGTTCAGTAAGGAATTGTTTTCGGTATTCTTTTACAAACCATTTCACCTCCTGATCCTGGTAATCAATGTAGTTAGGGGATGCATAGTGCAAATTCAACTTGTGAAAATACTCAATGTTGATGCTTTTGAAAGATGGGTATTCGCTCATCCCAATCAGGGTAATTTTGAACTCTTCGGATAAAACGTATAAGCTGTTGATGGCACGGCTTAAAATGGCTTCTCTTTCGGTTTTGTTTGTCGATGGTGGAATGAAGACGATGTTTTCTTCATCGGGTTTTAAATATTTTTTTAGTTCCCAATACCCATCGTTGATATTGATGATTGTAAAACCCTTGGAACTGCTCTTTTTCTTTGAACTATAATATTTGACTTTATCACGGACCGTTTCAATCAGATCGGCGCCTTTGATTTGTTCATGGCTGCTAGGCGTAAAGATGATAATGTTTTTGTTAAAATATTCTCTTCCAATGTAATCGGCTGTTTTGCGAAGAATATAATCTCTTGTTGGATTTATTTGGTAATAATATGGGTTGGTTAGCGCGTAATCATCGTCAGATGAGAGTGGCGAAATCATTGGAATTTGATTTTTGAAAGAAAAGTAGGACAGGTTTTTTTGATGTTTTGTATCGATAGGGCCAATAATCAGGTCCGTGTTAACTAAGTCGGTGTGCCGGATTACAGAATCAACGACCGTTTGTTTCATCTGGTTGTCGTACAGGTCGAGGCGAATATTGATCCCACATTTTTTCATCGTATCGAGAGCAAGTAAAAAGCCTTCGTAGAAGCAGAGAAAATTCCGGGAATGACTGTATAACGAACGTTGTAGGGAACCATAGTTCGAAGAGTTTTGATCGTCTCCGATTGCAGCAATGGTGGTTGTATCGGTAACCGTATCGTCATTGGATGAAGAACCGGTTGAATTCAATGCTTCGTTTTTATTTAAGTAGAGAGGCAGAAACATGGTAATCCGAAATTCGTCTTTGTTCAGGTTTGGATAGGTTTTCTTAAATGAAGATGGCGAAGGAGCTTTGGATGCTTCTTTCGATGCCACTTCCTCGGGATCTTTCTTTATCTCTTTGTTCTCGTTCTTTGCTTCACTGAAAATTGGATTGCTGGTTTTGGGAATGATGATGGTTTCACCAGAGATCAATCCTCGTTCTTTAAGTTCCGGGTTCATCTCGTAGATTTCTTCGGTTTTTACCTTGTAATGGGAAGCAATACTATAAACCGTTTCTCCTTGTTCTACTTCGTATTCGAAGTATTCATTGCGGTTTTCTTTAGCACTGTTGTTAACCACCGAAGGTAGCTTGATTACCTCACCGACCTGCAACCCGTTTTTTAGGCTTGGGTTTAATTCAATTAATTGATCTTGTGTTAGTTCATATCGACGTTGAAGGCTGTAGAAAGTTTCACCCTGTTCAATTTCGTGTTGAATGTAGGTGGTTTTATCGGATTGTTCTTTTGGTGCGGGAGCCTTTTCTTCGGTCTTGGGTTTTTCTGTTTTGACAGGCGTACTTTCTTTCGCATTGGTTTTTTCCTGTTCAACAGGAATGCGCAAGATTTGACCAGCTTTGCACCCATCTTTTACTTCCGGATTGTATTCTTTGATTTCATCAACCGTAACATGGAGTTTCCGGGAGATCGAAAAGAGGGTTTCTCCTTTTTTAACCGTATGGGAGATGAATTTTTGGGTTTTGTTTTCCTGCGCTTTCTTGTCTTCGTTTTTTGACTTGAGAGGAATAATCAGCGTTAACCCATTCTTTAACCCATCATTCAGTTGAGGATTGGCTTTTCTTAACTCTTTTTCGTCAATATCATACTTTTTGCAGATCGAATAGATGGTTTCGCCTTTTACAATCTTGTGTACAACCTGCTTTTCATTAGTAACCGGAACATTGCCGGGTGAATTTTTTTGTTGAGCCGATACTGGTAAAAAAAGAATAAATTGAATAATCACAAGCAGGTAAATGATTGTTTTCATCTGTTATGTAGGGTTAAGTGTTGAATCTTTAATAAATTAAGCTTCGGTTTTATTTAAAAGAACAAATTTATTTTCTTTCTTTAGAATTGAGCGATTATTTGATAAAAATATATTAACAAGTTGAATAAATATCCGTTTCAATTCAATTAACATTTTCGTTGTTTTTTTACTTTATTTTGTGCCTTTTTAGCACATTTCGATACTTATCGTCTGATTTGTTTTGTTCATACGACGATTGAGGTTTCGCGTGTATGCAGGTAAAATATTTATGTCAGATGATAATTTGATCGGTAGGTTAAAGGATCCGAAGCAAAAGCGGCTGGCCTTTCATGAACTGGTAACTATTTACCGGGAGAAGCTTTATTGGCATATACGAAAAATAGTAATTAGCCATGACGATACCGACGATATCCTTCAGAATGTTTTCGTTAAGGTGTGGAACAATATCGATACTTTTCGAGAAGAGTCGAGTCTGTATACCTGGCTTTTCAGAATTGCCACTAATGAAGCCTTAACATTTCTTTCCAAACAGCGACGGAAAAGAATTTTTTTTGTAGAATCGGAAGAGGATTATTTACTAACCCAACTTGAGGCCGATGAATATTTTGATGGCGACGAGATTCAAAAAAAGCTGATGTGTCAGGTGTTGAAGCTGCCCAAGAAACAACGTCTGGTATTCAATATGAAATATTTTGATGGCATGAAATTTACCGAGATTGCGGAGGTGTTGAATCTGACTACCGGTGCATTGAAGGCATCTTATCACCATGCCTGTAAAAAAATTGAGGAAGGTTTGAAAAAGGATGTTTGATAAGAGTAAAAATAGGTGTTTATTTGAATGGTGTTTTTTTTTAAATGGATTAAACCTTTTTTTTTATAAAAAGTCGAAAAGTTAATGAAAACAGAAAATGAAAATATCCATTTTGACCATCTAAGCCGGAAATATCCAGCGAAGGTTCCTGAAGGTTATTTTGATGCTCTGACGGGAAAAGTTATGGATAAAAGCAGAGAAGTGAACTTTTCGGCAAGAGGAAAGGTATCTGTTCGTTTTGTGAAACCGGCCATAGGGTTTGCTGCATCTGTTTTGGTCTTTTTTACGCTGGTTTTTCTGCAAAAAGAAAAAATCTTTCAGGATGAAAAACAGTTTAATCAGGCACTTAACCAGACTTTTGATGTGGAACTGCTCCTAAAGTATCATTTGTCTGATCAAACTATTTTCGAAGCTCTTAACGATTCTGAAGCTGATAATCAGTCAACCAACGATTCATTGGAATCTGAATTATTGGCATCTGTTTCTGAATATGAATTATTTGATTTAACACATTGAAGATGAAATTTAAAGTTATTGCATTTATTGTTCTTTCTTTTATTTCATTTCGCGTTTTTTCTGCTCCCTTTGGTCCAGGCGATTTTGAAAAGTTCAAAGCAAAGAAAGTTGCATACATCACCGAAGCAATCAATTTAACTCCGGCTGAAGCGCAAAAATTTTGGCCTGTTTATAATGTATATGAACAGAAAAAATTCGAAATCATGAAAGAACGGCATGAACTCGAAGAAAAATTGCGGGGCAATGATGAATTGAGCGATGATAACTATGTCGAATTATCAAGGAAGATGGCCTCTTTTGATAAACGGCATGGTGATTTGCAGATAGAATACAACGAAAAGTTTTTGAAGATTCTACCTCCCCAAAAAGTTGTAAAACTTTATGTGGCAGAGATTGAGTTTAAAGGGTACTTGCTGAAAGAATTTAAGAGCAAAGATCACGATCCCGATAAAAAATAGCGGTCGAAATTATTTTCAGAAAGAAAATTCCAGCGAATTGTATGATTCATAATCCGATAATCAGAAAAGCGGTGGCGGGTGATGGAATTGTTGTTGCTCATCTGTTGGTTCAGGCGATGGGCGATTTAGCATTGTTTTTCACATCTAATTCTGCTTATAATGAGCAGGTTCGGCTCTTTGAAATGTTTTTTCTGCAAAATGACAATCAGTACAGCTTTGAAAATACCTTTGTATATGAGGAGGCTGGTAAAGTGCTCGGTTCTGTAAACGGTTACGATGGAGGCCGATTAAAAGAGTTGCGCAGTTCCTTCTTCCGGTATGTTGAAGCAGAATATTACGTCCAAATTCCGGTCTGTGATGATGAAACAGAGGCAGGTGAATTTTACATCGATTGTGTGAGTGTCTTGCCTGAGATGCAGGGCAAAGGGATTGGGAAGCGGCTTTTAACAGCCATGATTGAAAAAGGCATCGAACAGGGATTTAAAAAAGTAGGATTATTGGTCGATTGTCATAACCCGGATGCAAAAAGATTATATACCCAAATTGGTTTTCACAAGGTCGGCGATAAATTTTTTATGAACGGGAAATACGAACACCTTCAATTCGATTGTCCGACCCTGCAAATTTAAGTTTCCTTATTTTTTGAAGAATGAAATCACTTCATCCGGTGAGAGTAGTTGTTGCTCGCCGGATTCCATGTTTTTCAATGTCAGTTTCCCTGATTCAATTTCAGATTCACCGGCCAGCACAACAAACGGAATCCCTTTCCGGTTGGCATAGTTCATCTGTTTTTTCATTTTGTCGGCTTCGGGGTAAATTTCACATGAAATTCCCACTGCACGGAGTTTGGACAAAACAGGCAATACATAACTTTCTTCTGTAGTACCAAAATTGATGAACAAAATTTTTGCTGTTGCCAGGGTACTTTCAGGGAAAAGGTTCAGCTGATCCATGACGTCATAAATGCGGTCGGCACCAAAAGAGATGCCTACACCCGAAACACCCGGCAATCCGAAAATCCCGGTAAGATCATCATAACGCCCTCCACCAGTAATGCTTCCAATTTGTACATCGTTGGCTTTCACTTCGAAGATAGCGCCTGTATAATAATTTAATCCACGGGCCAATGTTAAATCAAGTTCTACGTTGATATTCAGGTTTAGTCGATTGATGTAGCTAAATATTTTGCGGACTTCTTCAATACCTTTTAACCCGTTTTCTGATTGAGCGATCACACGTTCTATCTGGAGAAGTTTCTCTTCATTGCTGCCAGACAATGACAGGATGGGTTGTAGTTTCTTTACCGATTCGGCTGTAAATCCTCTTTCGGCCAGCTCATCGTTCACTTTTACGAGCCCAATTTTATCGAGTTTGTCAATGGCAACCGTCAGATCGATTATTTTATCCATCTGGCCAATTGTTTCGGCAATACCTGCTAGAATTTTCCGGTTGTTTATTTTTAAGGTAACACGGATTCCAAGTCGTTTGTAAACTTCGTCAACAATTTGTATCAATTCGACTTCATTCAGTAGCGAATTGCTTCCAATCACATCCACGTCGCACTGGAAAAATTCGCGGTAACGCCCTTTTTGAGGACGGTCGGCTCTCCAAACCGGCTGTATCTGGTATCGTTTGAAAGGGAAAACCAGTTCGTTTCGGTTTTGTACCACAAAGCGGGCAAATGGTACCGTTAAGTCGTACCGCAACCCTTTTTCACTGATTTTGTTGGTAATTCTTATCGAATCTTTTTCATGGAGTGTTTCATCGGAAACATTCGACATAAAATCGCCCGAATTCAGCACCTTAAAGAGCAGTTTATCACCTTCTTCGCCGTATTTCCCCATCAGGGTTGAGAGATTTTCCATAGCCGGAGTTTCAATAGGTTGAAACCCGTAAAGCTGGAATACCGATTTAATACTATCGAAGATATAATTTCTGCGAATCATCTGCGATGGGAAAAAATCGCGGGTTCCTTTGGGTATTGACGGAATTTGTGCCATTTTGATTGTTTTAGTCCGGCAAAAATAATGAAACAAAACTGTTGGAACAAGCGACTATTGCTTTGGGAAAGGTTTTATGTAAACATTCTGTTAACAGAAATTTCAAATACCGCCAAAAAACGGCCATTTACCGATTCTTTACACAAACTTAAAACTGAAAACTTTTTTGCGCGAAATAGTTTTCTACATTTGCAGCGTTATTTAACAAAGCATGGAAATTCGAAACAAGATTATTGATGGAGCTGGCAAGCTTTTTATGGAATATGGAATCAGGCAGGTAACAATGGATACGATTGCTCAGTCGCTGGGGATTTCGAAACGTACTATTTATGAAAATTTTAAAGATAAAGAGGACTTGCTTTCAAATTTCTTGCTGTACACATTTATGCAACACAAGAAACAAGCAATCGATATAATGTCGAATTCTGCAAATGTGATTGAGGCTCTTTTTAACTTTGGGCTTTTTAACCAGAAGTGTCTGGAAATGATTAATCCGCTCTTTTTTGAAGATTTAAAAAAGTATCATTCAGATATTTATAAAAAAGTTGTTGGCAGTGGTGAGATCCGGAATCATGAACTTACATATACCGTTTTGAAACGAGGCCAAAATGAAGGCGTTTTTATAAAAGAAATCGACCTTGATGTTGCTAATCGTTTCATCCATTATATGATGGACTTTTTTGGTGTAGCAAAGGATGAGTTACAATGCGATGATAAAAAAATATGGATTTCAGTTCATTTGCCATACCTGAGGGGTATTTGCACTCCCAAAGGACAAGAGCTGGTTAATTTTTTTCAGAAGAATTATTAAAACTTAGTGACATTATAAAGTTTTACAAATATTAGCTATGAATCACTTACTTAAATTTTCTACAATTATCCTGTTGTTAATGGGGATTACTGCGGTTGGGCAGGAGCCGCTCCGTGTTTCGTTAAGCGAGGCACAGAAATATGCAATTGAGCATAATAAAACCCTGAAAAACACAAAATTAGATTACGAGATTTCAAAATTGAAAGTGAAAGAAGCCATTGCCAAAGGGTTGCCTCAAGTTGATGCATCGGTCGATTACACAACGTATTTTGGTTATGAAATGGGATTCAATTTAGGCATGGGAGGTGGATCTAACTTCACCACTGAGCAACAGATCTCAGCTTGGAACCAAACTTCTGCCATGTTCCCAAATTTCACACAACAAGATCTTTCAAATTATCTCGCTGGAAGTACCTATTCTGGTATTCTTTCGGCAATGACACCCACAACCATTAAAATGACAGACCAATCAACCGGGAAAATCCAGATTGGACAGTTAATTTATAGTGGGCAGTTTTGGGTTGGTTTGCAAACAGCCAAGTTAGGAAAGAAAATTGCAGAGCAAAACATCGAGAGCTCAATTCTTGATGTAAACGAAACAGTCGCAAATAGTTATTTTATGGCTCTAGTGACTCAACAATCGCTTGAAATTCTTAATCATAACATCGACAATTTGAGAAAAATTAATGAGCATACACAGAAAATGTATGATACTGGAATTGTTGAGCAAACCGATGTCGATCAGATTAGTATGCAGGTTGTTATGCTTGAAAATTCTAAACGGACGGTTGAACGGTCTTTGAAAGTTATTTATAATTTACTGAAATTTCAACTTGGACTGGAACCGTCTTCTCAAATCGAATTAACCGAGACAATGGATCAGCTACTTCCCAAAATTGTTTCAGGCAATATTTCGGATCAGAATCTTGATATCGAGAATAATATTTTATTCCAGATGACTGAAACTTCGGAGCAAATTAGCGATCAAATGGTAAAAATGCAGAAAATGTCGTATGTACCTACTTTGACAGGATATTATGCATACAACCAGAAATTTTTAACAACTGGTTTCGATATGACTCCGAATCATATTGCTGGGCTTTCACTCAGTATTCCAATCTTTTCAAGTGGTGCCCGAAAACATGCTTTATCTCAGTCTAAAATTGAGCTTGAAAAAGCAAAAATCAATACTTCAATGGTTTCAGACCAATTAAAAATGCAGGAAGAACAATTGAAATTTGATTTGAAATCGGCTCTCGAAAATTATGAATCTCAGAAAAAGAATGTCGCTGTAGCCCGAAGGTCTTTCGATAACATTAACAAAAAGTATGACCAGGGGCTGGTTTCAAGCCTTGATTTGACACAGTCGAACAGTAATTATTTGCAGGCTGAATCAAATTATATTCAGGCATCATTAAGTTTAATGCAAGCACAAATAAAACTTGAAAAATTATATAGCCAATTGTAAACAATAGTCGTAAAATTAAAGAAATTGAAATATGAAGAAATTATTCAGTATAATGGTTTTATGCAGCATTGTAGCATTTTTTGCAAGCTGTAGTTCGAAAAAGGAGAACGCGGTGGTTGCTGCCGAGCGAATTGAAAAGGTAAAGGTGGAGACCTTACAAAAAAATAAAATTGCACGTCAAATCGAACTTTCAACCACGTTGGAAGGTTATGAAACCATGAATATTGCTCCGTCGGTTACTGGTACAATTGAACATATTTATGTCGAAGTTGGTTCCCGGGTAAAAAAAGGAGACATGTTGGTCCGGATGGATCAGCGTCAGTTAAATACCACCAAACTCACTTTCTCTAATTTGGGCGTAGAGTTGAACCGGTTGAAAACACTTCGTGAGACGAACACCGTTGCACAGCAGTCGTTGGACCAGCTTCAGCTGAGTTACGACCAAACCAAGGAAAGCCTCGATTTTCTTACAGCCAATACCTTTGTAAAGGCGTCGATGTCGGGTGTTATTTCTGCAAAGAATTTTGAAGATGGTGAATTATATGGAGGTGCCCCAATTTTGGTGCTTACACAAATTGGAACATTAAAGGCGTTGATCAATATTCCGGAGTCCTATTTCCCTCTGGTAAAAACAGGAATGGCCTTAGATATTCATTCTGAGATTTATCCTGACCAAACTTTTCCGGCAGTGATTGAAACGGTTTACCCAACCATTGATTCACGGACTCATACTTTTCAGGCAAAGTTGAAAATCCAAAACGGCGGAGAAAAATTACGTCCAGGTATGTTCGTTCGTACTATGTTGGCTTTAGGTGAAGTAGATGTAATTACCGTGCCTTATCAGGCTGTGCTGAAGTTGGTCGGGTCAAATGAACGTTATGTATTTCTTGACGATAGCGGCAAAGCCAAACGAGTTTCGGTTACACTGGGACAACGGTTCAACGAAAAAGTTGAAATTCTCTCGGGTGACATCAAAGAAGGGGACCAGCTTGTAACGGTAGGACAGGCCAAGTTAATTGATGGTGTGAAATTGAGTGTAGAATAAGTTATTAAACGGTTGTATGGTTATTTGACCCGATCGGATGATCCATTGGGGCAAAAAAAACATACCTTATACATAAACCAATGAGTATTTATAAAAGCGCGATACATAAGCCAGTAACGACCATATTGATTTTTGTGGCCATGCTGGTGGTAGGTGTATACTCTTTCCAGAGATTGCCTATCGATCAGTTTCCAGAAATGGAGGCGCCTTACATTTCGGTAATGACCACCTATTCGGGGGCCAGTGCCAGTGAGGTTGAAACCAATGTAACCAAACTCCTCGAAAACAGTTTGAATTCGGTGGATGGTTTGAAAGAGATCTATTCTACTTCAAAAGACAATATGTCGGTAGTAATGTTGGAGTTGGAATGGGGTACCAATATCGATGAAGTGATTAACGATGTCCGTTCGTACGTCGATATGGTCAGGGATTATTTGCCAAGCGGATGTTCTACTCCGTTTATCATGAAGTTTAGTACCAGTATGATGCCGGTGATCCAGTATGCTGTGACCGCCAAGGAAAGTTATGCTGGATTGGACAAAATTTTGAACGATGACGTTGTTCCTCAGCTTAACCGTGTAAACGGTATTGGTAATATCTCTCTTTCCGGCTCACCCGACCGGTATGTTTATATCGATCTGAACCAGGAAAAACTGGATGCATATCATATTTCGCTCGAAGCTGTAGGTAGCGCGATCAGCGCCAACAACCTCAACATGTCGTCGGGTACGGTAAAAATGGATAAAGAGCAATATCAGGTACAGGTTCGTAGTGAATATGTTGAAAGTTCAGAGATCAATGATATTGTAGTATCAACCACCACCGATGGACGTCAAATATTTGTCCGGGATATTGCTACGGTTCGCGATACCATTAAGGATGTAACTCTTGACGAGAAAGTGAATGGCCGCGATGGTGTTCGTATTCTTGTGACCAAACAATCGGGCGCCAATACCGTTCAGGTATGTCAGGATGTCCGGAAGGAGATGGAGATTGTTAAAAGTACGCTGCCCGCCGATATCCAATTGGAAGTGATCTACGATTCATCTACTGATATTCAAAATTCAATCAACAGTTTGGAAGAGTCAATCTTGTATGCGTTACTGTTTGTTGTTTTAGTGGTACTTTTCTTCCTGGGAAGATGGCGTGCTACTTTAATTATTGCTTTGACGATTCCGATTGCGCTGGTTGCCGCGTTTGTCTACCTGGCATTTGTCGATAGTTCATTGAATATTATCTCACTTTGTTCGTTGACGGTTGCGATTGGCCTGGTAGTTGACGATGCCATTGTGGTACTCGAAAACATTACCAAACATATTGAGCGAGGGGCAAGTCCAAGAGAGGCGGCTATTGCCGGTACCAACGAAGTTTGGGTGTCGGTTATTGCAACGACCCTTGTACTTATCGCCGTATTCCTCCCGTTGACCATGCTGGGTGGTATGGCCGGTGTAATGTTTAAAGAATTGGGTTGGATTATCACCATTGTTATTTCAGTTTCGGCTCTTGTTGCGATATCTCTCACTCCGATGTTGGGTTCCAAGCTTTTGGGTTCTCGCAAGGTACGTCTCGACAATGCTGGTCATTTGATTGAAGAACAAGAAAAAGTTACTTTCTATGATAAAACCATTGGTAAGTTTTTGGATGGATTGAACCAGTGGTATTCTAATGCATTGCGTTTCTGTTTGCACCATAAAGCAATGACCTTAACCGTTGCTGCACTCATTTTTATTGCTTCATTAGTTCCAATGGGAATGGGGTTAATCGGCACCGACTTTATGCAGGAAAGCGATAACGGACGTTTGAGCGTTACGGTTGAATTAAACCGTGGTACCCGAATTGAAGAAACACTTAAGACTGCCCGTCGTTTGGAAGAACGTTTTGCTATTCTCGCCCCTGAAATCAGATTGATTTCTACTTCAGCCGGATCCAGTGATGAATCGGGGTTTGCCTCTCTCTTCTCGAGCACAACCAATAATAAGATTTCGATGACGGTTGTTTGTGTTGACAAGAATAAGCGAGACCGTAATGTTACCGAAATAGCAGAAGTATTGCGTAAGGAGATGGCTGAATATCCCGAGATCATTAATTATAAGGCCGAAGTATCGAGTAGCTTTATGGGCGGAGGTGCATCATCGGTGGATGTGGAGATATATGGTTATGATTTTGACCAGACCAACATCCTTGCCCAGAAGATGAAGAATACCATTAAGGAGAAGGTGAAAGGTGCCCGCGACATTACCATAAGCCGGGAAGAAGACCGGGCAGAATTGAAAGTGGTTGTCGATAAAGAAAAATTGGCACGCCTGGGGCTTTCGTCTTCTGCCGTTTCAAGTTGTGTCCGTAACCGTATTAATGGTCTGTTGATCGGTTATCTGAAGGAAGATGGTGATGAATATGATATTGTCGTTAGAATGGAAGAAGGAAATCGGAATTCTATTTCTGCCATTGAAAACCTCTCACTTCCAACACCAACCGGAGGAACCATTAAATTGAGTGAAGTAGCCAAAGTTGAAGAATACTGGACTCCACAATCAATTACTCACCAGAGCCGCCAGCGTATTGTGACCGTAGCGGTTACTCCTTATAAAACTTCGTTGGGTGAATTGGCTACCGATATAACGAACGCAATTAAAGATGTTGAAATACCTCAGAACGTGACGGTCAATATCGGTGGTGAATACCAGGATCAGCAGGAAACTTTTGCCGACATGGGACTTTTGTTAGCGTTGATTATTTTATTGGTATACATTGTAATGGCATCACAGTTCGAGTCGTTTAAGAAACCTTTGATCATTATGATGGCTGTTCCTTTTGCTATTTCCGGTGTGATTTTGGCCCTACTTATCACAGGTACCTCTCTCGATATGATTGGTGCTTTGGGTATGGTCATGTTGGTCGGTATTGTGGTGAAGAACGGTATTGTGTTGGTCGACTATACCAACCTGATGCGTGACCGTGGCTATAAACTGAATGAAGCCATTGCCTTGGCTGGAAAATCACGTTTGCGCCCGGTATTGATGACGGCATTAACGGCAATCTTAGGTATGGTGCCGATGGCTCTTAGCACGGGTTCCGGTTCTGAGATGTGGAGGCCTATGGGTATTGTGATCATTGGCGGTTTGACCTTCTCAACCGTGGTAACCCTTGTGGTGGTTCCGGTGCTTTATGGTATCATGTCGCGTCATGGAGAACGGGATAAAGAACAGAGTGAACGTAAAAAGTTTATCTTCCTGCAATTGGCAGAAGACAATAACAACGATACAAATAAGAACTAATATGAAATCAGTATTTATAGTGTTCAACCAAGCCAACACAGAGCGTGTGGAATTCATGCTTGATAAGTTGGGAATTCGTGGATTTACTTTTTTCGAACAAGTTCAGGGGCGGGGCAGTGTCAATGGAGAACCTCACCGGGGAACCCATACCTGGCCTGAAATGAACTCCGCAGTGATCACCGTGGTCGAAGATAATCATCTGGAAGATCTGTTACATGCGGTACATAAACTGGATATTCGTAATAAAGAGTATGGTGTACACGCCTTTGTCTGGAATATAGAACGGACTGTTTAAGTTTGTAAGATATCATTAAAGAGGGGCTGAAAAGTCCCTCTTTTTTTGCAAATCGTGTTGAGTGTGATCGCTTTATTGTTGTAGATGGGTTCCAAAATCTTTATTGATTGCGTACGGTCGCTTTAGAAATATGCCAAGATTAAACTCTTTTTTTGTGGTCACTTCCTCTAAAAATTGTATTTTGCATCGCTTTTTTAAATAGTAAAAAGTTTTGACCAAATGATCGTAATATGTTTTGTTGAATAATTTTAACAAATCAGACTTAACCAACTATTAACTAATTTTTGGATCGTGTATAAGGAAGTATTGGCTGTTGATTTGAAAGAGTTAAGAACAGAAAAGGCCATGGGATTAATCAAACCGTTATATAAAGTGATTTTACCATCTAAATCAGGCGATTTTGCGGCTCAATGGTCTAGTTGTTTGACCCAATTATGTGAAATCATCTCCTCATCCAGTTTGAAGCCTGTTCGGGCAAATATTTTTGTAAAGTCATTAAACCCCGAAGATTATTTAAATCAATTATCTCATATTGATTCAACATTTTCGATAGCCTTGGATGAAAAATGTCCGCCATTTGGTGTCGTAATGCAGGAGCCTGAAGATCCCCACCTGGTGCTGATTGAGGCTGGATTTGTCGATTCCGATGAGGCTTCAGTAACCTATGGGAATTTTAGGGGAAGATATTATTGTGTTGTGGATGCTGGAAATTACAAGGAATACTGGACCATTGGTGCCCAGTCGGTTCATCCCGATTTGAATATACTGGCTTCCTCCGATTCTTCATTTTCCTATTTGCACGATTTGTACGATCATCTGGGATTAAGCTTCAACAATATTGTCCGTCAATGGAATTATGTGGGCGATTTACTGCGCAAAGAAGAGATGGATGGCAGGCTGCGTCAACATTATCAAATGTTCAACGAAATACGCAGCAAATTCTATAAGCAGTATCGTGATCGAAAAGATTTTCCGGCAGCAACCGGGATCGGAATGCTCTATCTTGGTGTTTGTATTGATAGCTTTTCTGTTACCGGAGATTCGAACCTGAAGATCTATCCGATTAGTAATCCCAATCAGAGTGAATCTTATCAATATGGGCAAAAGGTACTGATTGGGGCACCCGATTGTGCCTTGTCGCAAAATCAGCCACCTCAGTTTGAACGGGCAAAACTGATCGAATTGAATGGCGTCTCAAGAATGATTGTCTCCGGAACAGCTTCCATTATTGGCGAAGAAACGGTTGCCATTGGTGATGTGGAAGAACAAACCCGGATAACGATAAAAAACATCAAAGCGCTCACCTCGCCCGAGAATCTGAAAGCTCAATGTCAGGGTATTGTTGCTATCCCTCAAAAATACAGCTACATACGAGTGTATGTAAAGTATAAGGAGGATATTGCCAAAGTGAAAAAAGTATGTGCCGAAGCTTATGGGGATGTGCCTTCTACCTATGTGGTCGCTGATATTTGCAGGGATAATCTGTTGGTTGAGATTGAAGGGGAGCTGATTTCCTAAAGACATTCTTATTTCCTCTGTTTTGGAGAAATTCTTGGGCATTGTTATATTTAAACAATGTTATTTCAAAATAGTCCATTTATGAAAACTAAACTTTGTGCATTCGTGTGCGTTTTATTTACTTTGTCGTGCACCATGGAAAATAAAGATTTACCAGTAGTTAAGAATCAGGAATTCGTTCCGTTTATTCCTCCGATTTCGTATGAAACAGCTATGGCCCGGGCCGATTCGGTTGTGAAAACAATGACTCTTGATGAGCGTATCGATATGATTGGGGGGCATAATTTCTTCTTCATTCATGATGCAAAAAAAGCAAATTTGCCGAAGTTGTATCTTTCGGATGCGACACAGGGGGTTCACCTTCGGAAGGATCTCGATTCCCAGTTGGAAAAGTCGGTGGCAATGCCATGTCCCATCATGTTGACTTCTACCTGGGACAGGCAGTTGTCTCATGAGTATGCCCGTTGTGTGGGTGAAGAGTGTCGGGCCGGAGAGATTGCCGTATTGCTCGGACCCGGAATGAATATTTACCGTATTTCCCAAAACGGCCGTAACTTCGAATATTTTGGCGAGGATCCTTATCTGGCATCCCGGATGGTTGAAAATTATGTTGTTGGAATTCAACGTACAGGAACCATCGCTACGCTAAAGCATTTTCTTTGTAACAATACCGATTTTCGTCGTCGGACATCGAATTCGGTGGTCTCCGAACGGGCTGTTCACGAAATTTATCTGCCCGCATTTAAAGCCGGCGTTGATGCTGGAGCCTTGGCCGTAATGACCTCTTACAATCAGGTGAACGGAGAGTGGGCCGCTCAAAGTAAATATGTCGTTAATAAATTGTTGCGCAAAGATCTCGGTTTCAAATGGCTTGTTATGTCCGACTGGTGGTCGGTGTGGAATCCCGAAAAGGCCTTTAAATCGGGGCTTGATCTCGATATGCCCGGTGAAGGCGATTTGAACTGGTCGTTGTTTCGAAAATATGGAAACAGCTTCTTGCGCTCCAATGCAAAAAAATTATTGAAAGAGGAAAAAATAAGCGTAGACGATATTAACCGGATGGCTTCTCATATTATTGCTACCGAATTTGCAATGGAACTGGATAAACGCCCGGTAAAGGATATCTCTTACCTTTCAAATTTCCCGAAACATGAAGCAGTTGCCCTTCAAACGGCAAGAGAAGGAATTGTTTTGTTGAGAAATGAAAATCAAATTCTTCCGTTGAAAGATCCCAACCTGAAAATACTCGCTACCGGTTTCTATCTGAAAGAGCGGATGAGTGGGGGAGGTTCGGCTGATGTGGAAGGTTATAACTGGTTAACGATTCTTGATGGATTGAAGAACCGGTTTGGAAGTCAGGTAACCTATTCGGAAAATCCAACAAAGGAAGAGCTGGAACAGGCCGATGTGGTGCTGGTAAGTGTTGGAACTTTTGATTCTGAAGCTTGGGATCGTCCGTTTGACCTGCCTGCCAATATGAACAAAAAGGTGATGGATATTGCTTCAGCCAATCCTAACACCGTTGTGATTGTTAATTCGGGTGGCGGGGTCAACATGTCGCAATGGAATGAAAAAGTAGCTGCGATATTGTATAGCTGGTATCCGGGACAAATGGGGAACCAGGCGTTGGCTGAAATTTTGGCCGGCGATGTGAACCCGTCAGGGAAGCTTCCGATAACCATTGAAAAGAAATTTGAGGATTCGCCCGGATATCCCTATTTACCTTCCGGTGAAAAACTTTATACTGGTTGGGATATCGATTCCCAAATGGATATCCCGATTTATGATGTCAATTACAACGAAAGTTTCCTCGTTGGGTATCGCTGGTATGATTTTAAGAATATCGAACCTCTTTATCCGTTTGGTTATGGGCTCTCCTATACGACGTTCGACTATTCCGGGCTTAAACTGTCGGCTAAGCAGATGAAAAACAGCGATGCCCTGAAAGTTAGCTTTGTGCTGGAGAATTCAGGCGATGTTGACGGTTCCGAGATTGCCCAGCTTTACATCGAGGATGTGGAATCGACACAGCCACGCCCCGTGAAGGAGTTGAAAGATTTTATCAGGGTAAACCTGAAAGCGGGTGAAAAAGTCAGGGTTGAGTTTACGATCGACAAACAGGATTTGTCGTATTACAACGAAGCAGCAGCTGGTTGGGTCGTTGAACCTGGTATTTTCAATGTGCTGATTGGTACCTCTTCAAAAAATATTATACTGAAAGATCAATTTGAACTGGTGAAGTAATATTATGATTGTTCGTTTATAATCTTACTCCAACCTTTAATTCGACTCCCTGCATCGAGTCGCTTTTCTTCGATCCCAGATGTGGGAAGCGGGCATAACTATACTCCAGTTTGGTATATAAATCGAATTTTTTTCCGGTTTTAAACCGGTATCCGGCATTCAGACAGGTTTGATGACCAAAAACACTTCCAGGAGTGTCGTTTATCCGGAGTTGATTGAGCAGTAAACCATATCCGATAAAAGGTATGGCTTTTCCGGTTGCTTTCAACTCGTGGCGTACCGTCCATCCATACGAGAGGATTCCTCCGGAGCT
>Ga0209098_1002317_pt1 | contig 16876 bp, 14 predicted proteins | sample AD_JPNHW1_MetaG_FD_184429 | JGI IMG/M metagenome (GOLD analysis project Ga0209098, IMG submission 184429) | Active sludge microbial communities of municipal wastewater-treating anaerobic digesters from Japan - AD_JPNHW1_MetaG (SPAdes) (version 2) | ecosystem: Engineered > Bioreactor > Anaerobic... | reverse complement strand
CACCTTGAAGGAAAAAGTGACCGACCCGTCAAGGGTGTTTAAATTGGCTGAGATTGGAATTTCCACATCTGTTTTTTGTCCCACCTTTAAAACATCGAGGGTTTTGGAGGTTGGAAAAGTGATGCCCGGCAAACTTTTTGCATCCGGACCGCTGTAGATAACAAGATCTGTGCGTTCTTTCGTATTGATATAGAACTGTTGGTTGAACGTGTTCCCCGGAAATGCAACCAGGTCATTTTCATTGTGTTCCTCTGATTCGGTTTCATCCATAACATCCAGTAAGCCGATCAGGTTTTTCTTAAACAGTTCGATCTCGCACCTGGAAGGTTTCACCTTGAGGGACTTTCGGGGAGGCAGTAATTGCAGCTTCTTAGATTTGATGTGATTCCAGATTCAAAGGTATGAAAAGCAAAGGAAGGCACATTTTATTCATATAAAATGTCGTACATTTGCACCCGGCAATGGAGTCTGCCCTAAACCGTCCCGAATGACTGATGACTCCTGGGTAACAGAAGTCAGTCATTCAAATGCCCGTATCACTTTCATACAGGAATAGGCCGGAAATGCAAGGTTTCCAGCATTTCCTTAGAAAGCTTGAGCAGTTCTACGGGCAGTTGAACCTCCCGGAAAAAACCGAAGAATTAACCCGCATTGCCGCCACTATCACTGCATCGGAATTCATCGATATTGCGGTCGTGGGGCAATTTAAGGCGGGAAAAAGCACTTTCATCAATTCCATTTTAGGCGAAACGATCATTCCGACCGGGTTCCTGCCGGTGACTTCAGTCATTACCCGGGTGCAATATGGCAAACACCTTGAAATCATTGTCAGACAAAAGAACAGGCAGACGGAAACCATTGCAGCGGAACAACTTATCGAGTACTGCTCCGAGCAATTCAATCCGGGCAATAAAAAGAAGATCGAGGTCATTGATGTTTACCATCCCGCCCTGCGCGATCTATGGAAAATTCGCCTTGTTGATACTCCCGGCCTGGGAAGCATTTCGGAAGAAACCACCCGGGTGACCACCCGGTGGTTGACCGAGGCCGGTTTTGCGCTGCTCATCATTAGTTCCGAGCGTCCTCTTTCTGCTGCGGACCTGTTAATTGTCGGGGAACTGAAGAAGATCTGCCCGAGGATTTCTCTGATCATCACAAAAATTGACCTGGTTCCTCTGGCTGAACACTCACGCCTGATGGAATATATCCGGAACGGCCTCTCATCCTTTTCCTCCGATTACCCGATCCAGATCCTGGGATACTCTGTTTATAACAATTCGACCAATTACAGGGAAGTGATACTTCAGCGCATCATCCGCCCGATGCAGGAGCAGTTTGATGATGAGAAGACCAAGGTATCGATCCATAAGATCTCTGCTCTGGCCAAAGATTGCCTGCAGTACGCGGAAATCGTCCTGAAGAGCCAGGAGAAGTTCAGGGACGATGAAAATCAATTGCTTGGCGTGATGAAGGAGATTGAAAAGAACAAAGAACATTACAAGACCGAGCTGCTTTATACCACTACCGCATTTAAAGGAGAAGTGAGGGCAATGCTCGAGAATATCATTATCCCTTTCCAACAGGAGATCATCCGGAAGCTGTCCGTTTCTTTTGAGAAAGAAATGGACCTTCAGAGGGGGATGCTTTACCAGGTGACCGGGTGGTTTGAAAAATGGATCATTGGCTCTATCCGCAGCGAGGTCTACAGAACCTATCCGGAAACCCTGCCCAAAATAGACGAATTCCTAAATAGCAAAGCAGGATTTTACACGCATTTTATCAAATCTTTCCGGCAGGCCTACAAGCTGTTCATCCATGATCTTTACAGCGTGGAGATCGGGTTTGAACCCGTCAGGGTGATACCGGTACCTATCGGAACCCCGGACATTTCCGTTTACAGGATCTTCGATTCGCACCTGGATCTCTTCTTCTTTTACATGCCGGTCAGCTTTTTACGTTCCATATTAAAAAGATACTTCAAAAACCAGATTGAATATGAAGTGGAAAAGAACCTTCGCCGGCATATCTCCATCCTGACCGAGAAGATCCTCATGATCATCGATGACTATCACAGATTCTCCTCCAAAACCATACTGGATGAACTGATAACCCTTGAACGCCTGGTTAAATCCAGGAACGGCATGGAAAAACCTTACCTGGAGATGCGGGAAGAACTCCTGGGAATGATTGAAGAACTTCAAAACCTTAACCCTGAAAATTAAACTACGTTATGATTGACATTTTTTTCACAGCCACCTTATGGCTTTTTCTTGCTGTATTGGCGACAGTAATTGCAAACAAGTTAAAAATATCAATGGCATTGATTGAAATATGCGTCGGGGCTTTAGCCGGGTATCTTTTCACGCATTATTTTACCATGGATATTATGAAAACGGGTGAGGAGTGGATACGGTTTGTTGCATCGACCGGGGCTATTTTACTGACTTTTCTGGCCGGTACCGAAATAGAACCTTCCGTACTCAGGTCGAAGCGGAAAGAGGTCGTAATCATAGGCATTCTTGGTTTTTTGCTACCGTTTTCAGGAGCGGCAGCAGTTGCAAAATATATACTTGATTGGAATCTCAGGGCAAGTCTTTTAACAGGGATTGCATTATCCACGACCTCCATGGCAGTGGTTTATGCAGTTATGCTGGAATACGGCTTTAATAAAACCGAATTCGGGAAAGGCATTCTGGGTGCATGCTTTATCAATGATTTGGGAACCGTTATTGCCCTGGGATTGATTTTCGCACCGTTTACTTTCAAGACCATCATTTTTGTTGTTGTCTGCTTGGCAGCGTTCCTCTTCCTGCCCTCTCTGACGCAGCACATGATGCGATTGTATGCGTTCAAGACAGCAGCCATTCGCACGAAATGGGTCCTGTTTATCCTTTTCCTTCTGGGATTCCTGGCATTATGGGCAGGTAGCGAAGCCGTTTTGCCGGCATATATTGTAGGCATAGTACTGGCAACAACTCTTAATAAAGATGATCATTTTATCCGGCGGTTAAGAACACTGACCATTGGGTTCCTCACACCGATCTATTTTATCAGAGCCGGTGCATTGGTTTCACTCCCGGCTTTGGTTACTGCTCCATTACTGATTTTGATCCTGTTCGGATCAAAGGTGATCCCAAAGATGGGACTTTTCCCGGTGATCAGTCGTTTTCGCAGTGATCGGAAAGAGCGTTGGTATTACACCCTTCTTATGTCAACAGGTTTGACATTTGGTACAATTTCGGCAATCTACGGATTGACAAACGGGATTATCACCGAGAACCAGTACTCCTATATCGTAGCGGTAGTTATCGGGAGCGCAGTGATTCCGACTGTGATAGCAAATTTCGCTTTCCTGCCAAGTCATTTACTCAAGATTCCCACAACTGATGAAGAAATGCTTCAGCTTGATAATGGAGCCATTGAACAAACAGAATAATCCATTCTATTATAAACCTTTAATCTGATTTTTATGAAAATTACAAAAATCACAGCGATCGAGATCCTTGATTCAAGGGGAAACCCTACGGTTGAAGCGGACATTACCTTAGAAGACGGAACACAGGCAAGGGCCATGGTTCCCAGTGGTGCATCCACCGGTGAAAGGGAAGCGTGTGAATTGCGTGATCAGGATCCCAAACGTTACGGCGGTAAAGGAGTACTCAAGGCGGTAAACAATGTCAACGGGATGATCGCTAAAAGCGTAAAAGGTAAAGAGTTCACCAGCCAGAAGGAGCTGGATGAATTTCTTATCACGCTCGATGGATCGGAAAATAAATCGAACCTGGGCGCCAATGCCATTTTATCTGTTTCCATGGCTTATGCAAGGGCCAATGCTTCAAGCCAGGGAATGCCGCTATACCGCTATCTCGGTGGTGATGATGCGAACCTGTTGCCGGTTCCTTGTATGAACGTGATCAACGGGGGAGCTCATGCTGACAATAATGTGGACTTCCAGGAATTCATGATTGCACCGCATTATGCACCTTCTTTCAAAGAATCCATCCGTATGGGAGAAGAGGTTTTTCATGCGATCAAAGCGGTGTTAAAGAAAAAAAACTACAATACCGGTGTTGGGGATGAAGGAGGTTTTGCTCCGAACCTGAAATCGAACGAGGAAGCCGTTGATGTCATTCTGGAGGGTATTGTCCACGCCGGGTATCAACCCGGTGCAGATGTCAGCATTTGCCTTGACCCTGCAACCAGCGAGATGTGGGACAATGGAATGTATAAATTCTCTAAAAGTACAGGGAAGTCTGTTTCAAGCGATGAGATGATAAAGCTCTGGGAAAAATGGACCAGCCAGTATCCCATAACCCTGCTTGAGGACGGCCTGGCCGAGAATGACTGGCAGGGTTGGCAGAACCTGACCAAAACCCTGGGTGGCAAAATAGAGATTGTAGGAGACGATATCTTCTGTACCAACAAAAAGATCTTAACGGAAGGGATAAAAAAAGGTGTTGCCAATTCAATCCTGATCAAGCTTAACCAGATCGGAACGGTTACTGAAACCCTCGAAACGATTGAACTGGCTTACAAAAACAAGTATCATGCTTTTGTATCTCACAGAAGTGGCGAAACGGTCGACAGTTTCATTGCCGATCTTACGGTTGCCATCAAAGCCGGCCATCTGAAGACCGGAAGCGGTTGCCGCGGGGAACGAATCGAAAAATTCAACCAGTTGATGCGGATTGAGAATGAGCTTGGCTCTGCAGCAAGATTTGCCGGATTGAAAGCATTCAAAAACCAATAATCATGATTGTCCTTGATATTCCGGGAAGATCATTGATCGAGGCGGAAACTCTCGTCATGGATTATAATGGCACCCTGGCAATAGACGGGATTATGATTCAGGGGGTAAGGGAGAGATTAATAGCCCTTGCCCCCCTGCTCAAGTTATTTATTGTGACTGCCGATACCTTCGGGAAGGCAAAAGAGAACCTTAAAGATATTGATTGCGGTTTGATAATACTGCAAAGCGGTAATCAGCAGCAACAAAAAGCCGAATTCGTCAAAAAGCTCGCAACCCAGGGAGTAATTGCCATCGGGAACGGCCTGAATGATGCGTTAATGCTGAAATATGCAACGCTCGGGATCGGCTTGATACAAAAGGAAGGAGCTTCACGCCAGGCGTTATTATCAGCGGAAATTATAGCAAACAATATCCTTGATGCACTTGATTTGCTTATCAACCCATTACGAATTGCCGCAACGTTAAGAAAATGAGATGCGATGTACTTATTACAATCAATCGACACTCAGGCGTTCCTGACTCTTAACGGGATTCACAGCCCTTTTTTCGATTTTATCATGTACTGGTTAAGTGATAAGATGATCTGGTTTCATATGTACATTCTGTTCATTTTCTTGATCATATATTATTACCGGTACAAGGGTCTTATTATCTTACTGGGAGTCGGAATCGTTGTCCTTATCAGCGACCAGCTTGCTTCCGGATTACTAAAAGAACTGGTTCATCGATTAAGACCTTCACATGAACCTTCATTGGCTGGAATGATTCATATTAACGGAGGACCGGGCGGCCTTTATGGGTTTGCTTCATCTCATGCTGCAAATGTTTTTGGCATGGCCACTTTTTTATGGCTGACCCTGAAGCCGTGGCTAAACTGGATGAGATACTGGCTCGTAATTTGGGCATTTCTGGTGTCATACAGCCGGATTTATAACGGAGTCCATTACCCGGGAGATGTGATTGTCGGTATCCTGATTGGGATTATTGTAGGTTGGACTATAGCAAGGCTATACTGGTTCTTGAACACCAAATTTAAGGGAACTTTTGAATGGGAGCCTTCAGACTAAATACAGCAACGAAATTTGTAATCCTGATTGGACTTATCAGTCTCTTCTCAGACATGACCTATGAGGCTGCAAGGAGTATCAATGGATCTTTTCTTGAAATTTTAGGAACAAATGGGGCGACAGTAGGTTGGGTTGCCGGTCTCGGAGAACTGGTTGGATATGGATTGAGATTCATCTCAGGATATGTTGCAGACAAGACGAAAAAGTACTGGGTGATCATGATCGTAGGCTATTCCCTGAATCTTTTCTCTGTCCCGTTATTAGCTCTGGCAGGGTTCTGGCAGCTTGCCGTGATATTAATGATCACCGAACGTGTCGGGAAAGCCTTGCGAAATCCCGCAAGAGATGCATTGCTTTCATTCGGGACTCAGAAGATGGGTCGCGGATGGGGATATGGTTTGCATGAGGCCATGGATCAGATCGGCGCTACAGTTGGACCATTATTGGTTAGCGCAGTTCTTTTTTATAAGCACCAGGATTATCAGATAGCATTTGGCATCCTTGCCATCCCTGCCATCATCGCTTTCAGCATTCTGTTATATGCCCGATACCTGTATTCAAAGCCGGAAGGACTTGAAATCGAGACCAAAGCCATTTTATCAGACAAATTTCCCCGTCGATACTGGATATACTTAATCGCAGTTGGTTTCGTCGCGGCAGGATATGTCGATTTTCCCCTGATTGCATTTCACTTTAAATCGAAAGCCCTGATCAGCGATTCAGTTATTCCTATATTCTACGCTGTGGCGATGGCGACTGATGCAATTGCCGCCCTCATATTCGGAAAATTATTCGATAAAACGGGAATAAAAACACTGCTCATTGCAGTCTTATTTTCTTCTGTTTTTGCACCGATGGTTTTCCTGGGAGGTTTCAATTGGGCATTGGCAGGAATGGTACTCTGGGGAATCGGAATGGGTGCCCAGGAATCCATTCTTAAAGCAGAAATTGCGACGATGATTCCTACAAACAGGCGGGGAATTGCCTTTGGCACATTTAACGCTGTGTTTGGGTTATTTTGGTTTGCAGGGAGTGCACTTATGGGATATCTCTATGATTTCTCCATAAGGGGTTTGATAGTCTTTTCAATTGCCTCACAATTGCTTGCGGGGATAATTCTTTATAACCTCATCAGTAAACACTCTACCATCAATATTTAGAGGGAAAAGGCAGGACTCAATGTCATTTAACAGCATATTATCGGAAAGAACAGAGAACCGTGTCGAAGGAGAAACCAGATCATCCGGGATGCCGGCTTTTTTCATCGATCTCAACCTGGACCAGGTTATTGATGCGATCACAGCATCGAAAACAGAATACGATCTTAAGCCTTTCTTCTATACCTCACTTCATACTTTCAGCACTATTGCATATCGACATGAGGTTTTTCTTGACCTGGAAGACAACAGAATTGCCGATATCATAATGGATTTCGCTAAACAAATGCGAATTATCCGCGAGTACCATACCCAGGTTGAGAAGCTTCATTACCCATTGCAAAAGCAATTCTGGTTTCTTGACGCCGTTGAAATGTATTGCGAAGCATTAAAAGACTTCAAACGGAAACTCGGCTTCTGCAGCTTGACATCGACAGGGTTGCAGTCTTTCTGGCAATACCTCCGAAACTATCTGGACACAGAACCATTTACCGTCTTCGCAGCTGCAACTAAAGAGTTGAAGAGAGACCTGGCAGAGATAAAATACTGCATGGTCATCAAGGATAATTCGATACGGGTTCGGAAATACGAGTCTGAGGCCGATTACAGCTCCGAAGTCGAAGACACCTTCAGCAAATTCAAAGATGGGTCGGTAAAAGATTATACTGTTAAATATCCTGACTACCCGGATATGAATCATGTGCAAGCAAAGGTACTGGAATTCGTTTCACAACTTTTCCCGGAGGTATTTGCTAGGCTGAACTTCTTCTGCACTGAGAACACCCAATACATGGATCCATTGATCCGTGATTTTGACAGGGAGATCCAATTCTATATAGCATACCTTGAATTCATAAAGACTTTCAAAGATCATGGCCTGGCATTTTGTTATCCAAAATTATCAGCGGATTCCGGTGATATATGCGATACGGAAGCATTCGACATAGCCCTTGCCAACAAGTACTCGAAACAGCTAACATCACTTGTTACAAATGATTTTTATCTCAGGGGCAAAGAAAGGATCATTGTGGTCTCAGGACCAAACCAGGGAGGTAAGACAACTTTTGCACGTATGGTCGGGCAGCTGCATTACCTGGCCAGCCTGGGATGCCCTGTTCCCGGAAAGGGAGCAAGGCTGTTTTTGTTTGACAACCTATTTACTCATTTTGAAAAGGAAGAGAACATCCAGGATCTGAGGGGGAAACTTGAAGATGACCTGATCAGGATCAACGACATCCTTGACAGCGCTACTTCTCAAAGCATCATCATCATAAACGAGATCCTGATATCGACGACATTAAAGGATGCGGTTTTCCTGAGTAAAAAGATCATGGAGAGGCTCGTACAGCTGGACCTGATTGGAGTCTGGGTGACGTTCATCGAAGAACTATCCACTTTCGATAAAAAGACTGTCAGCATGGTAAGCACCATCGTTCCCGAAAATCCTGTCCAGAGAACCTTTAAAATAGTCAGGTTGCCGGCAAACGGGCTCTCATTCGCCAGAGCAATTGCTGAAAAGCACCATGTGACCTATGAATCCATAAGAAAAAGAATCGGATCATGAAAGCGCGGCTGATGCATCGGGATAGGGATTTTAATCTGCGGCAGCCATTGCCCTGGAACGAAGCCGCACTCACGCAGGATCTCGAGCTGAATACTCTTTTCAATGCCATGGCCCAGGGAGATGAATTCATTTTTTCGGTGGTCAGAAACGCAGTCTTTACCGGTATGGGGCTTGATCAGGAGACCATCCTTTACCGCCAGCACATTCTCCGGGATTGTCTGAAAAATCCATCCGTTACCAGGGAAATCTATGACCTGATCCTTGAAGCCCTTGAAAGTAAGAAAAAAGCCACCTGGTTCATATTCAGCATGAAATATCCGGATTCGATTCTACATACTTCGCTGGATGTCATGGCTATATTCCTGACCATGCTGAAGAAGCTGCGGATTTATCTGACGGATAATATCGAAAACCTCGAATCCGAAGGGTTCCGGGGCCTGTCAGCCATGTTAAGCAGGGAGCTTGATGATAAATACCTGGCCAGAGTGGAAGCACACCTGAAGCAACTGAAATTCCGGGATGGAACATTGATCAGCGCCACTCTTGGAATGGGAGGAAAAGGAATCGGGTTTCTTTTGCGCAAATCCATGGAAAAACGACGACCCTGGTACCGTTTGTTATTCCCCGGAAAAAAGCAGGCATTCACCTATTTTGTGAATCCCCGGGATGTCAGCGGATCCAGTGCATTACAGGAATTAAACCGAAGGGGGATTAATGCCGTTGCCAATTCTCTTGCCCAATCCGTAGACCATATTGAAAACTTTATCCTGAACCTTAAGACGGAAATGGCGTTCTATATCGGGTGCCTGAACCTGAATGAAAAGCTATCCGAAATTGGAGAACATGTGTGCTTCCCCGAGCCGGCAGAATTCGGGAAGCACAAACATCATTTCAAGGGGCTTTACGATGTTTGCCTTTCTCTGACCATGAAAAAGAGTGTGACCGGAAATGATCTTGAGGCAACGGACAAAAACCTTGTGATCATCACAGGAGCCAATCAGGGAGGAAAATCGACTTTTTTAAGAAGTATCGGCCTTGCCCAGCTGATGATGCAATGCGGAATGTATGTTCCGGCGGACTCCTTCAACGCTGACTTATGCAGCTGCGTAATCACACATTACAAGCGGGAAGAAGATAAGAAGATGAACAGCGGTAAGCTCGACGAAGAATTAACCCGTATGAGCGAAATTGTTGATAACCTGAAGCAGGATTCCCTGGTACTTTTTAATGAATCCTTCGCAGCAACCAATGAACGGGAAGGATCCGAGATCGCCCGTCAAATCATTTCAGCGCTAACAGAAAACCGTCTGAAAATTTTCTTTGTAACCCACCGTTTCGAATTTGCGTACGGGATGTACGTCAAAAAGAGCAAAGAGCACCTGTTTTTAAGGGCAGAGCGTCAGCCGGATAGCAGCAGAACCTTCCGGCTGTCAATCGGAGAACCTTTGCAAACCAGCTTTGGGGAAGACCTTTATAAAAAGATATTCAGCCATGCAGACACAGCCTGATCATGAAAAGCTTCGTCTCTATTCAGAAGCTAAATTGACTCTCGCGAATCACTTGCGTGTAATGCGTGAAGCTTTCACTTCAATGGGCCGTGCCTCTCTTGAGCGGCAGTGTGGTGAATTGATGGCAAGGCTGGCAGAAGATCGTTTCACTTTGGCCGTAATCGGTCAATTCAAGCGAGGAAAAAGTTCTTTGATAAATGCGATTCTCCGGAAGGAGATTCTGCCAACCGGTGTTCTTCCGCTTACCTCTGCCATAACCATCCTGAACTATGGACCAAAAGAACGTATTGTTGTCGAGAAATACAATTCAGTATTTCCGGAAGAATTGCCGACAGAAGCGTTATCTGATCTGGTCACTGAAAAGGGGAACCCGGGTAATCAGAAAAGGATAAAATCGGTAAGAATAGAATTTCCGAATTCTTTTCTTCGCAGGGGTATTGAATTCGTTGACACACCAGGTATTGGATCATCCATCCTCGCCAATACGACAACAACCTATAATTTTTTACCCGAATGTGACGCTGTGCTGTTTGTAACAAGCATGGAAACACCGATGACCAGCCTTGAATTGGAGTTTTTGAGAGACATACAGGCATTTGTGAAAAAAATATTTTTTGTGGTCAACAAGGCAGATTTGCTCGGAGACGAAGAAAGAGGCAGCATACTGAGATTCGTGACTGGGATGATCCGGAAGGAATTCGGAAGTGAAACAATAAACATTTTCCCTGTTTCTGCATTGTCAGGAATCAAAGCCCGACTGACTGCAGATCATGAGCTTTACCGGAAGAGCGGGATAGGTCCACTTGAGGATGCATTGACTACATTTTTATCTGATGAGAAAATGAATACTTTTCTCGCTGCCGTAGCCCAGAAAGCTATCAGGATGCTTGATGGCGAAGAGATTCTTGGAAAATTGAAGGAGAGTCTTCAGTATTTCAATGAAGGTAGCAACAATAGCAAGATAACGGAATATCACAGGATGGAAAGACATACCTTGCTTTCATCGAAAAATGACAACCAGAAAACGTTCATCGGTTCATCTTTTAAATCAAAAGTGCCGGATATCCCTTCCGACCTCGATACTAGGGGCTGCCCGGTATGCAAGCACATGACTGAATGTGCTGCCGATTATTTTATCCATTGGCAAAATAAAATCGCAACAGATGAAAAAGCGCAGGAATTCTTTGCCGCAGAGCACGGATTCTGCCCCATGCATACCTGGCAACTGCTGGCAGTCACTTCGCCGCTGGGGGCATCACTCGGATTCCCGATACTCGCTGATCGGCTGGCTCAAGAGCTCCAGACGATCAGGCATGACAATCATTCTGCCATGTGGATAAGGAACCTTGTGCCGGATAACGGAAATTGTCGCATATGTGAAAGCTTGAGGGACGCGGAAACAAATTATCTGAAGGGACTTGCAGAATACATAGGTGATGAATGTGGCCTGCAGGACTATCTAAATTCGCAGGGAGTTTGTCTTCATCACCTCGGGGGATTGGCAGAGCTTGTTCCATACCCTGATACGGTTAAACGTCTAATAAGCCAAGCCTCTGAGTACCTTCAGGGAACAAGTGAAGATATGCGCAACTATTCCCTGAAAAGGGATGCACTGAGAAGATATTTGCTCAATACCAGTGAAGAGGATGCATATTTAAGAGCTATCGTTCATATATATGGCGATCGGATGGTATGTATGCCCTGGCCAAGGGACCGCTACATTTGACAAAAGAAAAGAATTGACTGAGGTAAAAACAAATGCAGGAGCCGATGATATGCTATTGCATGAATTGCCGGGTTGAAATGCCAATGGATTATGACAAATGTCCTGAACGCGGAATCGTTTAAAGTGAACTGCCTAAAGAGGATTTCAATCAGAAACTCATTCGGGCTCTCAGCCATCCTGAGCCCGAGACCGTTTTGAGGGACATTGAAATCATCGGGAACCTCAGGTGTAATGAATATAAAAACATCGTTGTGACATGCCTGAAAACAAACTGTCGATACCACAGAAAAGATCACTCTTTGCAGCAATGAAGATGATCGAAAAATCAATGAACGATCTTGGGGATTTGACCGGATTGCAGCGTTCTTCCTATTCGGTTTTATACGATGATGAACTCAGCAATTCAGAAGTGCAAAGGATCAATGATATTATTCATGAGATCCGATCCCGGATTAAAAAGATGTTTGAAAAATACGATCTTGATAAAGACGAAGTGTCAATGGAACAGGTAGTGAATTCAAAAAAAGCATATTTATGGACCATTCTGGAAGATTCAACTTCAAAGAGAATGAAGGGTTATGGGAATTTTCCGGTATCGATCCAAAAGGATTACGATAACGATATCCAGGAATTCATGAACCTTATTTCATTGCTTTAATCCGTTAATCCTTCCAAAATGAATGCAGGCATCCCATGAAGATGTTTGCAGCATTTTGTCGTAAATGCGGGACCGAGTCAAGGTCAGGGATGTCATACAATATAACCATTGCAGATAAACCCATTGTCAGTCAAACGCCTTATGGATTCTAACTAAATTTTGTCATGTACCTGGAAAAAGTACATTAAAAAAGAGGGTGACTCAACAGTGAGACACCCTCTTTTCAAATGAAATAAGAAATATCTATTGTTGCACCTTCACGGAAATCGTTATCATACCATCATTACCTGTTGTAATTGCATCAACTTTAATCAACCCTTTTTTCCCGGTTGCAGCGATAAAGGAGAGAATATCCCCCGTAGCCAGCTGGGACATCTTTGTTTTGTCGACTCCTGATGCTGTCTCGGTCACAATGACCGAGTCGTCGGTTATGTCAGACCATACGATATTAGAGGTTACTTTCTTGAAAAGTGTCAAATTTTTCGTCGTCCAGGTCTGTATACCGTTTGTTGTATTGTTATATACTGATTGAGCATCAGGGTCAGCGGGACAGGCAAGGGTTGACAGGTTGGTGGCACCATAGAAATATACCCAATCGATCTTGGCTGAATTATTCTTTGCATCAGCCAATGAGTATACATTACCATTAATTGAAGCAAAGGAACTCCCGGTGATATTTGCCTGTGCACCAATAATTTTTTGGGTCCATGTATTAATCGGGCCTGCACCTGGTGTAGTCGTAATGACAACATTTACGGATGCACTGTTGTTGTCCTTATCGGTAATTTTAAAAATAATATTTTCAGATCCGGTAGCAGTACTTGCAGAGGTGTTCAGGGTGACAGAATAGGTATTTGTGTTAATAGTGCTGTCAAGGACTACAGAAGGGACATTGTTAAAGACACGGGTAATGGTAAACTTGACCAGTTTGGTGTTTGTCGAGGTGTTTGAGAAAGCATTGATCCCAAACTTCAGCGGCGATCCGGCCGTTACAGTGACATTGGTTGATGTATATCCTGCTCCTCCTACAAATTGGATTGTCGGGTATTGAGGTTCAGGATCGGAAGAATCCTTTGTGCAGGAGGACAGGAACAATACTCCTGAAAGCAGTAATGATGTGAAGATAAAAAATGTCTTTTTCATAACCATACAATTTAGTGAATTTTGAAATCGAGGTGCGAAGGTAACAATTTTCTTTATGGTGGGATTAAAACCTGACTGAAAAGGTGCTAAAAATCCATACCATACAGATATATTTACTACTATAAACTGATAGATCACAGTTTTAATTTACTAACTTTACGCTGTTCCATAATTTAGTTATGTAACGCAACAGAATAAATCATGAAAAAAAATATCAAAATTGCCCTAACCGTCATATTGTTTTCATCATGTTTGATATTTACAAATAGTTGTGGCGTGGTTCAGCAGACACAACAAATGACCAATCTTATCAATTGTGACTTTCGGATTGTAAATGTCCAAAATTTGAACCTGGCCAGTGTTAATATCCAGAATGTACAAAGTCTTAAAAACCTAAATCTGACTGATGTAGCACGAATCATGGTTGCAGTGGCAGGAAGTTCCTTCCCACTGACTTTTACATTGAACATCGAAGGGAAAAACCCCAACACAACTTCTGCCGGGATGAATAAGCTCAACTGGATCTTGTTCATCGACAATATTCAAATGACCACAGGTAGTTTAAACAACAGGTTTACAATTCCTCCAAGCAACGGAACGGCAATAATTCCGATTCAGGTTTCCGTTGACCTGAAACGGGTACTTCAAGGGAAATCATTGGATGCTATTACTAACTTTGCCTTTAACCTTGCAGGGATTGGTAACAGACCTACTCGCATTACAGCAAAAATTCAACCTACCATAATGATCGGGCAAACGCCATTAACTTACCCGGGGTATATCTCCATAAACACTAATTTTTCAGGACTTAAATAATTTTATCTATATTCGTCGATGGCTTACGCAATCGGAGGTATTTCCGGATGCCATATTAACCCGGCAGTCACAATAGGCATATTTGTCGCAGGAAAAATTGAACTGAAAGAAGCCATTGGTTATATCCATCGCCCAGTGTCTTGGCGCTATTTTAGGTGATGCCATTTTGTACCTTATTGCCATCGGTGTCACACTTATGTTAATTCATCTCGTGACGACACCGGTAACAGGAACTTTTGTTAATCCTGCCAGGAGTCTTGGCCCGGCAAAATTTTCCGGCGGTATAGCCCTTTCACAACTCTGGCTCTTTTTCATAGCTCCAATTACAGGTGCAGTTATCGCAGCCCTGGTATGGAGGATGAGGTTTGATGAAAAGTAAGATAGAGACTGTTAGTAAGTTCTTCAATGCCGGCAACCTCAGTCAGGTTCAGAATATCCAAGCCATTGAGCGTTAATTCCGTACCCTGGACCAGGTTCTGAACTTTTACGGAATCGACCGTTGTAACGGAGCCGGAACCAGCGAAACCAATCAGGAAATCCTGGGCTTCTGCCTGAGCAAAAGCGAACAGGATTATTATGGATAAAATTTTCGATTTCATAAAGGGTATTTTTTTTAAGTTGAACTAAAACCCGATAACTCTACACCTACCCCTCATTCTCCCCTTCTCCTTGAGGAGAAGGGGTCGGGGGATGAGGTGCTTGAAAACGGCGCTGCAAAAAACAGTTAAAAGCAGATCGTAACTGACTTTAAATACCGGTAAATGATCATATTGCGCCATTTCCAATTTTTCACCTCACGCTCAGGCCCGGCCATTTCATAGGTAACGGTTTCAGGTGGAAACCCTGCAAGTATTGGTTTGGCCTATCCCCAACTTTGCATCCAGAACCATCCTGGCGATGATGTCGAACCCGGTACTATTGGTATTCTTCAGGATCCCGACTTCCCCGCGGCTTAAGTCTGTTTAGAGAAGGGCATAGAACCAAATGCGAAGGGGAGCTTCTTTGTTCTCGTGGAATATTTCACATTGCCTGAACAATCCGATCGAGGATTACTTATCTTTATCATGATTTTTTAAGGCCTTGCTTCAACCAAACTGTTAAAACTAACCAATCATGAAAAAACTTATTTCTTTTGTCATCCTGGCTCTGATCATTGGCGGATGCAGCAAATCTAGCGATGACAATACTTCGGAATTTACAAACAAGCTTCAGTTCGGTACCGGACTCAACCCCGCTAACCTGTTTGAACTGGTCGGCATGGGAACGGTTTTCCCGAGGTCCACACAGATCTATTTCCGGCTCGAAAGTCAGGACGATATGGCCGGTTCTGATATCAAGCTGCAGATCAAAAAGAGCGACGGCTCGGTTTACAATTCATTTACTTATGCAAGCATTCAATCCTACGGGCACATTTTCCTCACAGCCTTTACCATTCCCGACGCCGGAAACTACACCGCTTACGGGATTCTGGTAACGGGAAACAAGACAGTGGCTTCTTCTCCATTGACAATCCAATGAAGAACATCTGAAAATGGCCGTTTGAATTCCAAAATGGTGTAAACGGGAGATGAAAAAAAGTTTACTTTTAACGCCACATTGAAAAAGGATGATCCTTTCCCTGATCCGGATATGGAGTTTACTACTGAAACCTGCCCGATAACTGGAAACACTTACGCGATGAAACAACTGTCAACAGCAATTTTACTGGTTTTTCTGTTAGGTATTCATACCGGTAATGCAGAAGAATTAAAACATCAAAGCACCTATGAGCTTATCAACAGGATTTTGCCCGGAAAGGCAACTCAGTTTATCCTGGAAGATCTCACTCAACGGAACGACAACGATGCTTTTGAATTAACCGGCAAAAACGGGAAAATCATTATCAGAGGGACCAATGAACTATCATTAGCCAAAGGTTTTAACTGGTATTTAAACAATTATTGCCATACCCGTGTTTCATGGTATAAAGACGACCCGGTCACTGTTCCGGCAATTTTGCCTGCGGTCGATTCAGTCATCAGGCAGGAATGCCGGTTTGATAAACGTTTCTTCTTAAACTACTGCACGTTTGGATATACGCTCTTGTGGTGGCAATGGGATGATTGGGAGCGGTTTATCGACTGGATGGCTTTAAATGGTATTAATATGCCCCTGGCTATCACTGGTCAGGAAGCAGTGTGGACGGAGGTTTGGAAAAGGTTTGGAATGACCGACGATCAGATCAGAGCATATTTTACTGGTCCCGCTCATCTTCCCTGGCACCGGATGGGTAACCTCGATGGCTTTTTAGGACCGCTGCCTCAGGATTTTATTACCCATCAAATGGAACTGCAGAAGAAAATTTTGAAACGCGAACGGTCGTTTGGCATGACTCCTGTCCTTCCTGCTTTTGCCGGTCACGTACCAAAAGCGATCAAGGAAAAATTTCCCGATGCAAAAATCACTTCGATGGGTTCGTATGGCACCGGAGATGAATACAACGCTTTT
>Ga0209098_1002313_pt1 | contig 16881 bp, 13 predicted proteins | sample AD_JPNHW1_MetaG_FD_184429 | JGI IMG/M metagenome (GOLD analysis project Ga0209098, IMG submission 184429) | Active sludge microbial communities of municipal wastewater-treating anaerobic digesters from Japan - AD_JPNHW1_MetaG (SPAdes) (version 2) | ecosystem: Engineered > Bioreactor > Anaerobic... | reverse complement strand
CCCCAAGCTCGGCAAGTACCGCTCCTACCTGATTCTCGGCGGCATCCCGCTCACCGGCCTGGCGATCCTCTCGTTCTGGAACGGGTTCTCCGGCCAGCTCTGGTACGCCTACGTCACCTACGTCACCCTCTCCCTCTGCTACACGCTGATCAACGTCCCCTACGGCGCCTTGAACGCCTCGCTCACCCGCGACACCGACGAGATCACCAAGCTCACCTCGACCCGCATGTTCATGGCGAACATGGGCGGCTTGGCCGTGCAGTTCGGCGTGCCGGCCCTGATCCAGCATTTCGCCCCGAACAACGACTGGTCCAAGCCGGCCGCCTCGGGCGTCTGGTTCGCGGTCATGTCGGTCTACGCCCTCGTGGGCTTCGGCCTTCTGGTCTACTGCTACACCCAGACCAAGGAGCGCGTCGTCATGGATGAGAGCATGGGCCACACGGTGAGCTACTCGGACCTGTTCACCGAGTTCGTCCGCAACCGCCCGCTGCGCATCCTCGCCTTCTTCTTCATCACCGCGTTCGCGATGATGGCCGTCGGCAACTCCGCCTCCGCCTACTACATGCAGTACAACCTCGGACACGCCGAGGCGCTGCCGATCTTCAACGCCCTCGGCTCGATCCCGGCCTTCATCTTCATGCCGCTCGTGCCCGCCATCAAACGCGCTATCGGCAAGAAGCGCATGTTCTACGTCTTCCTCACCGTCGCGATCATCGGCATGGCGATGATGTACGTCATCTCCACCGTGCCCTCGCTGCGCGCGCAGCTCTGGCTGGTCTATGTCGCCCAGTTCGTGAAATCGACCGGTATCATCGTGGCAACCGGCTACATGTGGGCGCTGGTGCCGGAGGTGATCTCCTTCGGCGAGTGGAAGACAGGCAAGCGCATCGCCGGCGTCGTCAACGCGCTCACCGGCATCTTCTTCAAGGCCGGCTTCGCCCTCGGCGGCGTCATTCCGGGAGTGGTCCTCGCGCTCACCAGCTTCGACGCCAAGGCCCCGGAGCAGTCCGCGCTCGCTCAGCAGGGCATCCTCTGGCTGGTCGTGATCCTGCCCGCCATCCTGCTCCTGCTGGCGATGTTCATCATCTCCAAGTACGAGCTCGAAGACGACAAGATCGACGAGATCAACCGCGAGATCGAAGCGCGCCACCGCGGTTCGAGCAGCCGTTGAGCTGACAGTATATCTCCTCTGCTCTTCCGAAGGCGGCACCATCCACGGTGCCGCCTTCGCTATTCTCGGGGCGTCGTGTTGCGAGGGGAACCTCCTCGCGCAAGCCACCGCACGAACCCGTATTCGCTCCTCACGGTCCTCACGGGAACCACGGCACAGCCCGACTTTCACGGGAAGAACCTGCCCCGTCCCTAGGCAGTTTCCGCCATCGGCTCCGGGCATTTCGAGTCAGTCTCGGCATTACTCAGTTCCTTACCTATTGTCCTGCTGCTACTTGCATACTTGGCATCGGCTTTGCAACTAGGGGAGCCTCCATGCAAAGCCCCGCGCTCAACACCGAGCCTGCCACCGTCGAAGCCGATCGCCTCTGGCGATTGATCGCCGGACACCTGCGCGAAGCCTGCATCCTGCGCCGCCAAGGCCGCCATCACGCCGCAACGGCCATTCTCGAGCGCGAGCTACCGCCGCTCATCCGCGAATGGTCCGCACAATGCGCGCTTCCCACCGAAGAGGCCAAGGCTCGGCTCAATCAACTCTTCTCGGACGAGCAGGCCCGCGTCGAAAGCCACTGGATCATCGCCCGTTTCCTCACCGACAAGACCACGCCGGTGGCCTCGGTAGATCGTCTTGTTGCCTTCCCCGCCGCCTTGCCGGGCCAGCAATGCGCCTTCGGCCAGGCCACGTCCCATTCGACCTCCGCGGCGATGTTCTTCCCCTCCATCGCCCCGCGCCGCATCCCCATCGCCGACGTCGTCGACATGATCGACGCCTCGCAGGAGATCGCCCGCGCCGCAGCACTTCAGCAGTAAGTCCCCGTCTCCCTAAGTCCTATACGTCCTCAACCAAACCAAGTCCCATGAATTCGTCATCCACATCCGCTGTCCTCGAAGAAACTTCGGTCCAGACCGCCACCGACACGCTCCTCGTAGGTCTCGACTTAGGCACCAACACCTCGGCGCTCCTCGCCAGCTCGCACAAGTCCAACGACATATCCATCCGCGAGCTCATCCCCAGCATCGTCGGCTACGCCAAGGACGGCATTCTCGATGGCGTTCTCCCCGGCAACGCCACCGTCCTCTTCGGCAACGAGGCCCTCAAGCGGAAGCTTTACGTCAACCTCGTCCGCCCGCTCAAGGGCGGCACCATCGCCGACCTCGACAGCGCCCGCCATTTCGCGCGTCACCTGCGCTCCCGCCTGAGCATCTCGCCCAACACCGAGATCCGCGCCGTCATCGGCGTGCCCGCCAAGGCCGATCCCTCCGCTCGCGAGGCGCTCCGCCAGGCCGTCACCGGGGTCTTCGACAAGGTCCTCTTCATCCCCGAGCCCTTCCTCGCCGCCCTCGGCCTGCGCGACGAATCCCGCCTCGGCGACGCCGCCTATGCGGACCCGGTGCGCAACTCGCTGTTCATCGACATCGGTGGCGGATCCACCGACCTCTGCCTCATGCGCGGCTACTATCCTCAGGCCGAGGACCAGATCAGCACCACCTTCGCCGGCGACGCCATCGACCAGATGGTCCACAACGCCATCCTCCAGACCTACCCCGACTGCCAGATCTCCCTCCACAAGGTCTGCGACATCAAGGAGCGACACTCCTTCGTCATGAGCCCCGAGACGCAGGTCGTCGTCGACCTCGTCGTCGCCGGCCGCACCCGCCAGTTTGACGTCACCGAGCAGCTCGGCGCCGGCTGCGACGCACTCCTCAAACACCTGCTCGACCTCTCGCGCACCCTCATCGCCCGCGCCGATCCCGACGCCGTCCCGGAGCTTCTCCAGAACATCGTCCTCACCGGCGGCGGCAGCCTCGTCCGCGGCCTCGGCGTCGCCCTCCAGACCCTCCTCATCGAGGACGGCTACGAGAACCCGAAGGTCTCCGTTATCGGCCCCAACTACAAGGAACAGGTCGCCCGCGGCGCCCTCAAGGCCGCCCGCCAGGCCAAGGAACGCCAGTGGCAGACGATTCTCCGCTAAGCCATACCCGCCCGACCGCGCAATCCCCGCACGCGGTCGCACGAGGCGGCAGCCAACCTCACAAGCCCCATCTGCCGCCTCGGTCCCCTCTTCCTCCCCGTTCAAACGCATACCTTCCGCATTTATCAGCCGGTTTGGTTGATAACTCAGGGGACAGAGCCCCCGGTCGATAGCGACCGGGGGCCACTCCCGAAAGATCATTCCCTCGTTCTCTCCTACTAACACCAACCAACCAATACCATGTCTGACATCTCCCTCAGTTCGGGCATCCGCTCCAACCTGCTCTCGCTGCAGAACACATCCGGTCTGTTGAACCGTACCCAGACACGCCTGGGCACCGGCAAGAAGGTCAACAGCGCCATCGACAATCCGACCAATTACTTCACCTCGGTCGCATTGCAGAACCGCTCGTCGGACTTGTCGGCCCGCTTGGACAGCATCGCCAAGGGTATCCAGACCGTCAAGGCGGCCGATACCGGCATCACCGGCATCAAGAGCCTTATCGGCCAGCTCAAGGGTATCGTAACTGACGCACAGGGCACATCCAGCACCTCGGATCAGATCACATTGGGCAAACGATTCGTCGAAGTCCGTCGCCAGATCGACCGTCTGGCCAAGGATTCCGGCTACGATGGCGTCAACCTTCTCGATAGTGGTAACCTTACCATCAACTTTTCCGAGAAGGCGGGCGACTCCACGCTGGGCCTCACCGGCTTCAGCGGCGGAGCCACATCCACCGATGTCGGCATTTCCACCGCCGCAGCGGCCGACTTCACTGTCGCTGCTACGCTCACCCAGATCACAAAAACACTGGAGGACGCCGAGACCAACCTCCGCAACCAGAGCCGTTCTCTGTCGGCCAACCTCAGCGTTCTCACCAGCCGCCAGGACTTCACCAAGAACCTGGTGAACGTGCTCACGACCGGCGCGAACGACCTCGTCAATGCCGACACCAACGAGGAAGCCGCGAACCTCCTCGCCCTCAACACGCAGCAATCGCTGGGCGTCAACGCCCTGTCCCTCGCTTCGCAACAGGCGCAGTCGGTTCTCAAGCTCTTGGGCTGATTCGTTTCCCGAGTATCTTCAAAGAGGGCGGACTTCGGTCCGCCCTCTTTTTTTTCACTGTCCATGGTGTATTTTCCCTAAACCACCACAGGCGGTGTCCGATATTCTCCAGTGCACACCCCTTCCCCTCGTGCCACTCAAAATCACGCTCAAGCCCCGCGAGACCATCTTGGTCGGCGGTGCGCTCATCAAGAACGGCGAGCACGTCGCCCAGTTCACGGTCGAGAACGAGGTCCCGATCCTGCGCCAGAAGGATATCCTCACCGAGCGTGATGCTAAAACCGTGTGCCGCAAGATCTACTACGTCATCCAGTTGATGTATTTCGAGCCCGGCAACCTCCCTGCGCACCACCAGACTTACTGGCAGCTGGTGCGAGCACTCTCGGCCGCCGCACCCAGCACCCTTCCCCTGATCGACGAAATCGGAGAACTGATCCTCAACGGCAAATACTACCAGGCACTCAAAAACGCCCGCACGCTCATCGCCTACGAGGACGCCCTCACCGCCAAAGCCAATGAACGTCCATAACACCTACAGCAAAGTTCAGAAAGAAACCATCTCCGGCCGCGACCTTGAGGCCCGGGTGCTCACCAAGGCATCCGCCATGCTCAAGCGCATCCTAGAGGCACCCGCCGGCTCGGAACGCGATCACACCTTGAACGAAGGTGTTCGTTTCAATCTCCGCGTTTGGGATGTATTCCAAGCCGACTGGGAGAATCCCGAGTGCGCTCTCGCTCCGAACACCCGCACCGACCTTCTTCGGCTTAGCGTCTACGTCCACAAGACTTCGCTGGAAGTCCTCGCCTACGGTGCGCCCGAGAAGATCAACAGCCTGATCAACATCGACGACCGACTGGTCGCCGGATTGAGCACACCGGTTCCGCATCCAGCCGAACCGGCCACGGCCTGAGACCGGCGCCATGCCCACGCTCGCAACAGATCGGCCGCACAACTCAAGTGCTGCCGATGAAGTCGAGCACGCACTGCGGTACCTTGCGGGCCAAGGTCTCACGCCCGAGAGACTCGCAGGCGCAACATCCCAGGCCGCGCTTTTCCCGTCACACATCGGAGTGCAGGCGGCGCTCGTTGAGCTCGCCGATACGGCGAACGACTTCAAGCTGCTGACGGCCGCTCTCCAAACGGCACAACAGGCATGCCGCAGACAGTTGGCACGGGCACCTCTCGACTGGTCGCTTCACGACCTTGCAGCCCGCATAGAGTTCCGCCTCGGCCACTTCTCCGCTGCCTGGAATGCCTACAAGCGGATACTAGACCACAAACCCGATGATGCCTCCGCACATCTCGGGCTCGCGAAAAGCGGTCTGCCCCTCGGCCGTTGGGAAGCAGTCGAGAAGCTCTCGCCCGCAAAGGTTCCGGCGCTCGTCGCCGCCAATCAGGCGACCGTCTCAAATCTCATCGCCCTGCCAATGCCCGGGACAGCGCCCGCACTGCTCGCCGCCGGTCGCATCGCCAGCGAACGCTTGGCTCAGGGAATCACGCCGTTCCCGATGCGCAGCATGCGCACGGCCGGTCCTCTGCGCATTGGCTACGTTTCGCCCGACTACAACGACCATGCGGTGGCACATCAGCTCCCGCGCGTGTTCGAGCTTCACGACCGCTCCCGTTTCCGCGTCTACGCCTACGACATCGGCCACACTGACGGCAGCCCCTACCGGAGGCGACTTCTGGGTTCCGCCGACTGCGTGCGAGACTGCCGCTGCGCCGGAGACGCTGCCGTCGCCCGAACCATCAGGGCCGATGGTATCGACATTCTTGTCGATCTCGCCGGTCACACACGCGGCTCCCGCCTCGGTATCTTCGCACGACACCCCGCCCCGATCGCAGTCACTTGGCTCGGCTATCCAGCCACCACCGGTGCCGACTTCATCGACTATCTCATCGGAGACCGCATCGTTGTTGCGCCAGATCTTCGTGCGCACTTCTCCGAAGCGATAGCGTACCTGCCTGACTGTTACATGCCAGCCGATGACCGCCAGGAGATCGCTCCGCCCACGACGCGTGCCGAGGCCGGTTTTCCGCAAGAAACTGTCGTGCTCGCCGCGCTCCATCAGCCATACAAATTCGATGCTGCCATCGTCGGCACCTGGCTGCGCATCCTCCGGCGTGCGCCGAAGACCATACTTTGGCTGCGCGCCAAAGAGGAGACGCTGCAGCATCGCCTTCGCGAGGAGGCAGCCAGTCTCGGTGTCGATCCGGCCCGCATCGTCGTCGACAACCGTCTGCTTCCGAAGCCCGAATACCTGGCCAAGCTATCGCTCGCCGACCTCTTCCTCGACACTCGCTGGTTCAACGGTCATTCGACCGTATCCGACGCGCTCTGGACCGGTGTCCCCATTCTGACCACCCCCGGCGACGCCTTCGCCGGCCGCGTTGCCTCCTCGATCCTCCATGCAAGCGGCCTGTCCGACCTGATTGCCCCCGATCTATCGGCCTATGAGGAGTCCGCCGTGGCGCTCGCCAGTTCACCGTCTGCACTCAACGCCATGCGCACCCGAGTAAGCGAATGCCGGAGCAGACAATCGTTCTTCAATTCCGACCGTTTTGTGCGCAACTTGGAAACTGCGTTCGTGACGATGGCCGACCGCGCCCGTGCCGGTCTTTCTAAAACCGATTTCAGCGTTCCATGTCCCCCCTAAATCGCCAACAACTCCTCGATGAGGCAATGGCGCTTCAGTCCAGCCGCCGCCTCCCCGAGGCGGAGAAGATCTACCGGAAGCTGATCGCCAGCGATCCGCACGATGTCGACGCAGTCCAGCTGCTCGGTTACCTCAAGCTCCAGGCTGGCAAGCCGGCCGAGGCCCGACCGCTGTACGAGCACGCATTCCAGCTCGCACCACAGCCCGCGTTCCGGCTCTACCTAGGCGAGTGCCGTCTGCTCGAAGGCTCGGCTGCAGAAGCGTTGCCGCTTCTCGAGGAATCGGCGCGGCAATTGTACCATGTCGCGGAGCCGCACCTCTACCTCGGTTTTGCACTGCTCAAACTCGACCGGCGAGCCGAGGCGCTCGCGGCCTTCCGCCGGGCGATCTCGCAAGCCCCCGACGACGACGCGAACGTCACTACGCTCGCCAACATTCTAGCGATCAGCAACCAACACAGCGAAGCGGTCGAAATATTCGTGGATCTTCTACGCGAATTCCCGTCCTCTGCCGTGCTCCGCTACGCGCTCGGCGCGTCGTTGGTCTGCCTCGGCCGCGAACCCGAGGCAGAACCGCATCTCAAAGCCGCCATCGACGCCGGTTGCGACAAAGCCGAGGCGTTCGACTTTCTCGGACGCTGCGACAAGAAGGCCGGCAGGATCAACGATGCGCTCGCCCATTTCCAGAAAGCCATCCGGATCAAGCCGGGCTTCCTCTCGGCGATGAACAACCTCGCGGCTCTGCTTGCCGACTATGATCACCTCAACCAGGCCATCGCGATCCATTGCGAGGCGCTCAAGATCGATCCGGATTACCTGCCATCGACCAACAACATGGCCAGTTGCCTCATCCGGCAGGGCCGCATTCATGATGCCATCGATTTCTCGCGACGGGCCATCAAACTCGCCCCGGACTCCACAGCCCTCGCCAGCAATCTGCTTCTCAACCTCAACTACTCTCCCGAGAACTCGCCCGAGGCCCTGTACACGGAGCACTGCGACTACCAAGCACGCCTCGATCGGCACCTAAAGCTGCCGGCAGTGCCTGTTCGACCGCTGTCCATGCCTCCAAGCCGGAGGCGTCTTGGGTTCGTCAGCGGCGATCTGCGCACGCATTCGGTCGCCTACTGGCTCGAACCGCTCCTTGCCCACCTCGATCCCGACAGCTGGGAGATCGTCGCCTTCAGCACCTACGGGAAACCGGATCGCATGACGACCCGCCTGCGCCAGCACATCCACGAATGGCACGATCTCGCCGGCAAAAACCTCGCCGACGCCTACACAGCCATTCATCAGGCGCACGTCGACGTGCTGGTCGATCTCGCGGGCCACACAGCCCACAATCTGCTTCCCGTCTTCGACCGGCGCGCCGCCCCGCTCCAGCTCTCGTTCCTCGGATACCCGAATACGACTGGACTCCGCAACATGGACGGGCGTTTGACCGACGCCTTCGCCGACCCGCCAGGCGCCACCGAGCGATTCCACAGCGAACGCCTCTACCGCTTCGCCCGGACCGCTTGGTGCTACCAGCCGCCACCCAACTGCCCGGCTCCAACGCGCAAACCGACCGACCACATCGTCTTCGGCAGCTTCAACAATCTCGCCAAGCTCCAACCCCCGGTTTTCGAGCGTTGGGCGGAAATCCTGCGGCGCGTCCCCGGCAGTCGATTCTACCTCAAGTCGGGAGGGCTTCAGGATCATTTCCTACGCGATAGTTTCTATGCACGGTTTGCGGAAGTCGGAATCCCAGCCGAACGCGTACGCATCGAGGGCCGCAAAGGCGGCGTAGAGAACCACCTGGCCTGCTACAGTGAGGTCGACATCGCACTCGACTCCTTCCCTTACCACGGAACGACGACAACCGCAGAGGCACTCTGGATGGGCGTCCCCGTCATCAGTCTGGCAGGCACAGATCATCGCTCCCGAGTCGGAGTCAGCCTGCTCACCAACGTCGGCCATCCCGAGTGGATCGCCAGCGATTGGGACGATTACGTTGCCCGCGCGAGTTCCCTCGCCACCCAGCCGGACCGTCTGTCAGTATTGCGTGCCACGCTACGCGAAGAGATGCGCCGCTCGCCTCTGATGGACGCCGCAGCCTATGCGGCCAATTTCACATCTCTGGTAGCGTCGGCTTCATGCGACCGCTTGAATACCGTCAGCGACTGACCACTCTTCACGCATGACCGAACAACGGCAGCGTCTAGTGTAGTGTTCCGATTTTACGCGAACAATGACCACATCATCTTCCTCGTCCGTAACGCTGTCTCATCCCAATTCTCAATCACTTCCCGACCAAGTATGTCGTGCGCTCACCGCCTATACGGAAAACCCCGGACGTGACGACCTCTGGAAAGAATTACTGATCCTGCGCCGGTCGGTAGCCGAGGTGATCGCCGGCTTACCCACAGCGCAGAAGTCAGGCCCTATGGTCGAAGCAGCCTGCGCGGTGCTTCACTCGTTCGAGGAATCAGGCGCGGCCGACCAGCCCGCCACTGCCGAGGATTTGGCGCTGGCCGAACAGCTCCGGAAACGCGACTGGCCAGGTCTCCTCGCATCAATGCTTCTTGTGCCTGCATGGCAATCGCCCACGGCCCCGGCGCTCGACGACATCGAGCAACTGTGTGCCGAGTACGTGCGCTGGCTATTCTATACCCCTAAGGGGTTTACTGCGATTGGGCAGGCTCAAGCCTATGCTGCTCACTACCTAAAACGCCTCGACGAGTTCGTTTCTTGGTGTGCCCGTCATCGTGATTCCGCCGATTTCCCTAACGCGCTCAAATTCTACAAACACCGCTCGGACTGCATTCCGCTCTATTTCGACACAGGTTCGCTGAAGCATCACTTTGAGTTGCGCGGGGAAATCCTAACCCTTGCCACCAGCGTTCCGCCACAGGAAGACCTGTTGCCACTTCCACGCGAAGGACGCCGTTTGCGTGTGGGCTTCGTCAACCGCCACTTTGGGCAGCAGACGGAAACGTACACCACGCTGCCGATGTTCGAACATCTGGATCCATCGCGTTTCGAAGTGTTTCTCTTTGCCCATCGCTCGGCCAACAACGTTGTCGAAAGCTATGCCCGCCAACATTCGGCCGAGTTTCATCTCCTGCCGAATGACTTGGAGTCTCAACTCAATGACATTCGCGCGGCCCGCCTCGACATCCTTGTATTCGGCACAAACGTGACTGCCGTATATCACGAGGTCACAAGACTTGCACTTTTCCGTCTCGCGCCGTTGCAGGTGATCAACAACTCCTCCTGTGTGACGAGCGGTCTGCCGCATTGCGACCTCTATATTTCCGGTAGCATGACCGAAGGCTCACAGGCATCCGAACATTTCACCGAACGGCTGGGTCTGATCCCCGGGCCAACACATGCCTTCAACTACGAGGTAGACCGTGTCGCCCCGGAGACGGCATGGACCCGCGAGGCGCTAGGCCTGCCAGCAGATTCGGTCGTCTTCGTCACGGCAGCTAATTACTATAAAATCATCCCCGAGATGAAGCATACCTGGGCTCGCCTGCTGGCGGCTGTGCCCGGCTCGCGGCTGCTCATTCATCCATTCAATCCGAATTGGTCGTCGAGTTATCCCATCAAACGTTTTTGCGCAGAGTTCAGCCATATACTCGCCGAGCACGGGGTATCGTCGGACAGGCTCATTGTTTCCACCAACAAACTTCCTTCGCGGTCGGATGTTAAAGAACTGCTCAGTGTAGGCGACATCTACCTCGACACGTTTCCGTTTTCTGGTGTCAATTCATTGGTGGATCCACTTGAGCGTGGAATGCCGGTGATCACCTGGGATGGCGAGACATTCCGTGCCCGCATGGGCAGTGCGTTGCTCCGTTCGATCGGGTTGGATGAGCTAATCGCTTCCGATGAGAAGAGCTACCTTTCGCTCGCCACGGCGCTGGCGGCTGACACGACTCGCCGTGCAGTACTGAACCAGCGCATCACTGCGGCGATGGAGCATCTCCCCATTTTCCTAGATACGCTCGCGCACAGTGACGCCGTCGGAGATCTGCTCGAAGCGGCATTCGACCAACTCGCGATCAACGGGCGCGAAGCATTCCGCAAGGAGCGCAAACCCATCGTCGCATCCGAAGTCACACCGCTCCTGTCCCTCCACGGTCCGAAGGCCGAAGCCCTCCAGGCTGTTCGCGTTAACCCTGCGGATCCGGCCGCCCTTCGAAAGCTAGGCAAGGCACTGCTCGAAGAAGGTAAGACAGCACGTGCGGTCAAGTACCTCGCCGCTGCTGTCCAGCACGACGAAGGTAATGCAGCACTCTGGCACGAATTCGCGGTAGCTTTGCGCCGAAACGGCCAACCTCAGCAGGCTTTCAAGGCAATCATGACGAGTGAGAGATTAGCCCCACACAGCTCGAACCGTGGCAAATCCTCGCCAAACTAGCCCTAAACACGGGGATCGCGACAGGCCATCAACGCAGCTAGTCGTAAGGCCAAATCAGCCCCAATGGCCTAAGCGCCCACCAATTCCTCTTTTGGTCGAATCCGAAAACAACAGAACCGCACTAGACATGTCCGAAAGCAAAAAAATCGCGCTCTACACTGACGATCCTGAGTTCGGGGGTGTCGCTCAATATAATCATCTGCTACTACTAGCTCTTTTGAATCAAGGGCATCGGGTAACATGCATACAGCCACACAGCTCCAGCCCGCTTTACGAGGCGCAGTCCGCAGCCGGGATCTCTCACGAGTGGATCGAATACAATCCATCTGTCGATTTCATTCGATCCATTACTGATGTGGCGAGTGCCGAACAGATATTTGCGCGTGTGGAGCCGGACCTTATAATATTCAGCGACTGTTGTCCCATCTCTAATATCGCTGCTCGACACGCGGCAATTCAGCGCCGAATTTCTTACATCGTCGTCGTAAATTTCGCCGCGAAGTATCTGGCGGAAAAATTCAAAGGATGTCTCGGCGTACTAGCAAAGCAGCATGCGGCGGCAAAGGCGGTGATTGCCGTCTCACAGGAAAACCTAGAACTCCTCCACAAGCATTTTGGCACGCCAACGAGCGTTGGGATAGTAATCCATTACGGCCGACCGGCGCGTTTTTTCGAAAAGCCATCGCTTGGAACGCGGCATTCGTTGCGGCTAGAGATGAATATCCCCGACAATGGTATAATTTGCTTTTCGGCGGCAAGGCTCACTCCAACCAAAGGATTCCAATATATCTTAAGTGCAGCAGTCTTGCTCAAGGAAACTGCCATCTGGCCACATTTGTATTTTGTGTGGGCTGGCGATGGCGAACTAAAGGGCGAGCTGCAGCGCCAGATCGATGCACTTGGCATGGCTGAACGTTTCAGGCTGCTTGGTCAGCGTTGGGATGTCTGCGAACTGTTTGAGTCGGCAGACATGTTTCTTCTCCCGTCTCATTTTGAAGGCATGCCTTTGGCGATCATGGAAGCAATGGCCAGGCGAGTCTTTGTAGTAGCCTCTGCGGTAAGCGGCATCCCAGAAGAGCTAGGCGATACCGGATACTTGCTCGAAAGTCCGGAGGTTAATCCTACTGCCACTGTACGGGGACTTGCGAATGCAATTCATCAATGGGGCGTCGATGAACAAGGAAGGAAGGCGATGTGCGAAAAGTCTTTTGCCCGCGCCTCGGCAATGTTTCGCGAAGAGCTGATGCTAGAACAAACGCTTATGATCGTGACAGAGCATTTGACCGAGCACCCTTTGGCGGCACGCGTCCCCACTATAAGCAACATGACGGCTTCAAACGCTACGATGGATCCTCATCAACATTCAGTGGGCACCTTGAGAGTATTCGAAACTCGCGAAGCCATGCTGGATTGGCTTCCCAAAGGAGGGCATTGGGTAGAATGTGGAGTGTTTCGTGGCGATTTCTCGAGAAAATTGCTTTCGATCAGCCGGCCAAGTCATCTCACATTGATAGATTTGTGGGAAGGAACTGTTTTTTCAGGCGATGTGGATGGCAACAACGCTCGCATCGAACACGCCGAAACGTTGTTCCAAACTCTTCGCGACACATTTGCCGAAGATGAACGTGTCACGATTATCCGATCATCCTCGACGGAAGCACTATCAAAGCTCCCGGACAATTCACTGGATGCCATTTATGTAGATGCCGATCACAGCTACGAAGGATGTAAAAGGGATCTCATGCTTGCCCGCCGCAAAGTCAAAGTGGGGGGATGGATCTGCGGTCACGACTATCTCATCAACGGCGAGAAGGCGAAAACGATCTATCCTCTCGGCGTCCGAAGGGCGGTTGACGAATTCTGCCGGGAATCCGGTTTGGGCATCGCTGCGTTGGCGATGGATGGCTACGTCAGCTACGCGATCCGAAGAACGGCCTGATCCTTCGATCCTGTATTGGTCCGTCTCTATTGATCAGCCCGCCACTGCCTTGATCACGCCGGCCAGACGCGCCGAGGACGTGGAGGCGTGACGGCCCAGCGGCTCGCGTTACCTGACGTTCGCTTTCCGGGTCCACCGTAAGCGTCCGGCCGGCGGCCTCGTAGTCGAGTGAGAGTGGAGCTGGTACGCTGTGGCGATGACAACGATCACAGCGGAGGTGGTGAAGGCGGAGGGGAAGCGCGCTCGGGACGGGCGGACGATCACGCCGGTGGCGCGACGAGCTGAGTTGGTGTGCGGGTACCGGTCGAGCGGGCTGACGATGGAGCAGTTCGCCCGGCGCGAGGGGATCAAGCGGCACACGTTGGCCAAATGGGCGTATCTGGCGGACCACGCCGAGCGGCAAACCGCCCCGGCACCGGTGCGGTTTGCGGAGGTGAAGCTGCCGGCGACACCGCGGTGGGCCTTTGAGCTGACGCTGCCCAACGGCTGGGTGGTGCGCGCGGCGGATGCGACGGCGCTGGCGGCGTTGCTCAACGTGGCGGGGCGCTGACGCGATGCTCTCGTTGTCACCAACGCAGCGCATCTTCCTTGCCCTCGAGCCGGTGGACATGCGCAAGCACTTCGACGGGTTGTGGGCGCTGGCCAGCGAGAAGCTCCAGGAGGATCCCTTCGGCGGGGCGTGGTTTGTGTTCACCAACAAGGACCGCAACCGGCTCAAGATCCTCTGCTGGGATGGCTCCGGAGTCTGGGTCCTGGCGAAGCGGCTGGAAAAGGGCCGGTTCAGCTGGCCGCAGGGTAGCGGCGCCAAGCTCGATCTGGAGTCGGCGGCGTTGACGATGCTGCTCTCGGGCATCGATTTGAAGGACGGCTGTAAGAAAGCGTGGTACCAACGATAATATCTTGCGGCCCAACAACCTGTGGCATCCGTCGTGCTTAGCCCACAAGCCGATGCCGCCCGCCGAACAACTCCTCCAGGAGAACCTCGCCCTCAAAGCGCAGGTGGCCGGCTTCGAAGCCCGGCTCGCCGAGCTGGAGAGCCAGCTGGCCTGGTTCCGCCGGCAGGTCTTCGGGCAACGCAGCGAGAAGCTCGTCGTCGACTCTCCGGCACAGGCCAAGCTCGGCCTGCCGGAGACCCCGCAGGCCGAACCGGCGACGCGCACGGTCACCTACGAGCGCCGCACCCCGGAGCCGGAGAAGCGGCCGATCCCGGCCAAGGTCTTCAAGGATCTGCCGGTGGTCGAGACCATCGAGTTGTTGCCCGAGGAGGTGCAGGCCGAGCCCGAGGCCTTCGAACGCATCAGCGAGGAATCCACCTTCGAGGTCGACCTCATCGGCCCCAAGCTGGTCAAACGCGTGATCGTGCGCCCGAAGTTCCGGCGCAAGGCCGACCGTAGCCAAGCTCCGGTGATCGCCCCTGCGCTGCCGCGGCCCGCGATGGGCGGCTACGCGGCGGCCGGACTGCTGGCCTTCATCGCCATCTCCAAATACCAGCATCACCTGCCGCTGTACCGGCTCGAGGCGATGTCCGCCCAGTGGGGCGCGCAGCTCAGTCGCAAGAGCATGGCCGACTGGATCCGGTTGGTCGCCGATTGGGCCGAGCCGATCTACAAACTGATGCTGCGGGAACTCATCGCCCACCACTACCTCCAGTGCGACGAGACCCCGGTGAAGTTCCTCGATCCCGATGAGAAGGGCCGCGGCGCCATCCAAGGCTACCTCTGGGTCGTGAGCGCCCCGGACGGCGACGTCGTCTTCGACTGGCGGCTGACCCGCCGCCATGGCGAACTGACCATGCTGCTCACCGACGACTACGCCGGGCTGTTGCAGTCCGACGGTTACGACGCCTACCGCTCCTATGTCGAAGATCATCCGTCCGTCACGTGGCTGGGCTGCTGGGCGCACGCCCGGCGGTACTTCTTCGAGGCCCAAGCCGACAACCATCGCATCGCCCAGGCCGCCCTGCGCTTGATCGGCCGCATGTACCGACGCGAACGCGAGTGGGACGAACAAAAGCTCACACCCGAGCAACGCGGAGTTGAACGCGCCAAGCCCGAAGGCCTCGCCCGCACGATGGACAGCTTGAAGCGCCTTGCGCTTCGGACCCGGCAACGCGTCCGGCCCAAGTCGCCCCTGGGCAAGGCCTGCGACTACCTGCTCGGCCAGTGGGTCCCGTTGTCCGCCCACCTCAAACACGGGCAGAGCCGGCTCGACAACAACCTCGTCGAGAACGCCATCCGCCCCTCCTGCATCGGCAAGAAGAACTGGCTGTTCATCGGCCACCCCGACGCCGGCCAACGCTCCGCCATCCTCTACTCGCTGATCGTCTCCTGCCAGCGCCACGGCAAGGACCCGCTCGCCTACTTCAAGGACATCCTCGCCCGGCTGCCCCGTTTGACCAACCAGGACGACCTGCGCCAGCTCACCCCACGCCTCTGGCAGCCGACCTCGTCGTAGTGCGACTTCCACTTGGTGCTCTTTACGCTGTCTCAATGTGCACCATTGAGACAGCGCTTCAGTCTTCAGCAACGACGCCCAGGTAGGTCGCCGGCCGGACGCTTACGGTCCACCTCACACTACATCTGAAACGCCCGCTAGCCGGATCAACGCATCGAGCGCGCCTTCATGCCCCTGCTCCGCCGCCACGCGATACAGCTCCTTAGCCTTGGCGAGGTCGCGTTTCTCGGGTGCCCCAAACTCCAAGTGCACAGCCAGATTGAAATGGGCAGCGATATGGCCGTGAGCGGCCGCCTGCTCGTACCACGCGGCCGCTAGCTCGGGATCGGCGTCCACCACACGCCCCTGATCCAGAAGCACGCCCAAGGTGAACTGAGCCTCCGGCAGATCCTGCCCGGCCGCCTTCATCAGCCAATCCATCGCCTGCGCCGGATCGGCTTTCGTGCCGCGTCCTTCCAGCAGGGCCAGCGCGTAGTTGAAGCATGATGCCGCATGCCCGTGCTCGGCGGCATTCCGGTAGTACTCCGTCGACCGCACCGGATCGGGCGCCACACCATAGCCGTGCTCGAAGAAGAGCCCGAGGTTGAAACACGCATCCAAGTCGCCCCGGTCAGCAGCGAGCCTCAGCCACCGCAAGGCCTCTTCCGGGTCTTGAGGCACTCCAGCCCCCGTAGCATAGAGATAGCCGAGCTGGCCGATCGCCTTCGTGTTCCCGAGGTCAGCCGATGCGCGCATCCAGCGCGCAGCCTGCGGGAGATCCCGCATCACGCCGTCACCTTTCTGGTAATGCAACGCCAGCTCGTACTGGGCATCGACGTCGCCCCCCTGGGCGGCGGTTTGGAGTTCGGGGACAGTCATCGTCGTCATGGCAGTGTTGTTCACGGGGAAGGAAGCTGTATCTGGCACCGCAACAACCTGACTCGCCCCGCCGCAACACCGACGCCCCAGGCACGATATGCCGTCAGCGTTCTGCATCACGGGGGCCGCGTCTGCGCGGCGGAAACCGATGGAGCCAGCGTAATTGCAAGGCGCATGCCAGATATCGCATCATGTTTTTATTCTTTATCTTATGAATCCTTTCAGTTGATTGGAGGCAACCTTTACCGAACTCAGCCGGCACGCTTTGCCTCTCACCGCCCCGCGCAGCCCCACCAGTCATCCCCTCATCGCGAATCAGCCCGAGAACACACGCGATCCACTCGGTTGCGCATCGTG
>Ga0209098_1002311_pt1 | contig 16886 bp, 14 predicted proteins | sample AD_JPNHW1_MetaG_FD_184429 | JGI IMG/M metagenome (GOLD analysis project Ga0209098, IMG submission 184429) | Active sludge microbial communities of municipal wastewater-treating anaerobic digesters from Japan - AD_JPNHW1_MetaG (SPAdes) (version 2) | ecosystem: Engineered > Bioreactor > Anaerobic... | reverse complement strand
TTGTCCACAAACTCGGACTCACCGGCGATGTCGTGGAGGTCGATACCCGGGGCGGCCCCCTCACGATTTACCTGAAGAACGGGGCAAAGATGCAGGGGCCGGCAGCAACGGTGTTTACCGGGGTTATCTCCTTCTGATGGTTCCAGGCCCGGTTATTCCGGGTCCGGCAGGACGGTTTCCCGGAACATCACCTTTATTGCAGGAAGACCGTTATCCGTTACGGGTATTGCCATCACATCCACCGTCACGGACGTCCCGTCAGCACGGATAAGGTGTTTTTGCAGCATCGGGGCGGGTTTTTTGGGGTCGGCACTCATCGTCCGTATGCGTTCTTCGAGATCCCTGCGGGATTCACGGGGGATCAGATCAAAGACGGACCTGCCCAGGAGATCTGGGGGTGCCGGTACGCCCAGGATCCGGGCTGCCCTCTCGTTGGCAAAAACAATTTTCTTGTCTGTATGGATGAGGATGGCATCAAAGGTCTGCTCCAGCAGGCACCGGTACCGCTCCTCGCTTGCCCCGAGAGCGTCTTCTGCCTCCTTGCGGGCGGTGATGTCGCGGGATATGCTCAAAAACTCCCGGATCCGCCCTGTTTTTTCGTCGCGGATGATCTTTGTCGCGGACTCAAACCAGAGGTACCGGCCATCCCTGTGCCGGAAACGGAACACGGGGGTGAGATGATCCGGCCCGTTCTGAACGATTGCCGCCAGATTGCGCCGGATGGGATCCAGGTCGTCGGGATGCACCATGGCAAGCGTGGATTTGCCCAGCACCTCCTCTTCCGTGTACCCGAGAACGGGGGTTATCGAAGGCGAGACATAGGTGCAGATGCAGTCCGGGGTCTGGCGGTTGATGATATCGAGCGAATTGTCAGAGATGAACCGGTACTGCTGTTCGCGCTGTAAACGCTGCTCGTCCGCAAGCTTCCGGTCCGTGATGTCACGCGAGACTCCCAGGACCGAGATGACCGTGCCCCGTGCATCCGTTATCGGCGTGAGATAGTGATCGAACCAGTGCCGGGTCCCGGAAATCTCCATTGCCCCCTCGGTATGCTCCGCGTTTCCCGTTTCAAAAACCCGGCGCAGCCCCTCTCCCTGGCGCTGTCCCATCTCGCCCGAAAACAGGGAGGCGCGGTTTTTCCCGATGATCTCATCGGCCGCAAGGCCGAGGATTGCCGCGGCACAGCTGTTGACGTATTCCACGCGATCGTCCCTGCCAATGAGAAAGATGAGATCCCGGGAGGTTTCCGCAAGGGTGCGGTACCGGTTCTCGCTCTCCCGGAGGGCCAGTCCGGCCCTGTGGCGCTCGGTGATATCGTTGATTGCCACCAGTACTGCGGGCCTGCCGTCGATAAATGTCGAGACGCCCCTTCCTTCCACCATAATCGTTTTTCTGTCAAGCCGCTGGATCAGGAGCTCCATCGGGGGGGTGATCTCCCCGGCAAGATCCCTTGTTATGGTCGCGCTGACAAAGGTGCGGTATTCCGGCGCAACGATGTCAAGGATGTTTTTCCCCTCCAGTTCGTCGCTGCAACCGGCACCGGTCAGCCGGACTGCCGCAGGGTTGACGTAGATGATCCGGCCGTCCTGGTGGAGGATGACTGCATCCGGCGAGATCTCAACCAGCTTGCGGTACCGGTCCTCGCTCTCCCGCAGGGCCTGCTCGGCCTGCTTGCGTGCGGTGATATCCTGCATGGTTCCGGAAACCCGTATGCACGAACCATCCGGGAGGCGGCGGGTAATCTTACCCCTCCCCAGTACCCAGATCCACCTGCCGGAGGTATGCTGCATGCGGTGCTCGGATTCGAAGATGAATGCCCGCCCCCCGATATGATCGGCAAATCTCTGGTGAATGAGGGGGACATCGTCCGGGTGCGATAATGCATCCCAGTCTGCGCGGTACATCCCGATATTACCTTTTTTCATCCCGAGGATCGCGGCAGCCCGCTCATCAATCGAGCCTTTCATGGACGGCAGGTCAATTTCCCACATCCCCATTTCCGAACCGGAAAGCGCGAGCTGGAGCCGGGCCTTGCTCTCCCGCAGGTTCTGCTCGGCCAGTTTACGCTCGGTGATGTCCAGTGCCGTAAACGTGATCCCGCCGGACATATGGGCCGGGTCAAGCGGGGTCAGGCTCAGGAGAATGTCGATGATCCCCCCGTCCTTTTTTACCCACTGTGTCTCGATCGAGCCGGTCCCGCTCCGCCGCATCTGGTTGTATATCCGGAAACCAAGCCTCTCGAATGCTTCCTCCGAGGGGTACAGCATCCGCACCGATCTTCCGACCAGTTCGGCAGGGGAATACCCGGTCATCCGGCAGAAGCGGTCGTTCACTTCCAGAAGGACGCGGCCGGACACCACCCCGATACCGACCGGGGACGCCTTGAAGATGCTCCGCAGCCTCTCTTCGCTCTGCCGGATCTTTTCTTCGTCCCGTTTCCTGTCCGAGATGTCTTCCAGCAGTACGGATACCCCTTTTGTCCCCTCGCCGGATACCGTCGGGGTGATCCTGCAGAAAAAGAACTTTCCCTTTACCGGACGGGGGAGCTCCCCGTGCCATTCCTCTCCATTCAGCCCCTTGTGGAAATGGTCGAGGAGGTCGGGAAATATATCCTCAAAAACGATCGGGAACGGCGTGTACTCGATATTTTTTCCGGACAGGTCTTTTGCCGCTACGCCAAGGAAGGCAAGAAGCGGGTCGTTTACATACATGATCCGCTGGCTGGAATTGAGCTGCAGGACCAGCTCCGAAGAGAGGGAGAGAACCGAGGCAACGGGCAGCCGTTTGGTGAGCGTGTATATCTTTGCCATCCCGAAACGGCGCATCTCGACCTGGCCCGAGAGGAGCATGTTCTCCAGGTACCGCCCCGCCGTGTTCCGGTTGACGTTTAGGGAACCGACCAGGTCCGTGATGCTGAGTCCTTCCGGATGCTTCTCCAGCACCCCTTTTATCCGTGCGGTGATATCCCTGCTCAGCACCATGAATACCTACCTATCAGAGTGCACAGATATAATGTTTACAATACCGTGACCGGTAGTACGGCAACCGGAAAAAAAGGGCGGATCCGGGGGGGCATGCCGGCCTTCCCCTGCACAGGATCCGCGTCAGCTCCGTACCCGCACGCCCTCTTCCACGATCTCGAAACAGAACTGGTCCCCTTCGGGGCGGGAACGGTGCTTGACAAGCCGTGCCCTGCGGACGCCCGCCGTCTCGGTCTTTTCAAGCCGGATGATCACTTTCGAGAGATGTTCGAGGGCAACGCCCCCGAGGCCGTAAAAGGTGTTTTTCGCAGTGTCCATGTACACCTGGTTGGTGATGATGACCGGTATCTCGTAGCGCTTGCAGTACCCGAGCAGGTGGATCATCTGTTTGGTGAGCGCCTGCAGGGCATCCCGGCCTTTCTCGAGGTCGGTGCGGTAGAGGGCGGTGGCCGAGTCCATAACGAGGAGGCCCGGCTTGTGGGCCTTGAGCACCTTCTCCGCTTCGGCGATCATGGTGCCCTGGTGCTCGAAATCGAGCGGTTCGAAGAGGAAGAGGTTTTCGGCAATCCGTTCCGTGTCCTCCCCGGCGATCTGGCGGAAGCGCTCGATGGAGAACCCCTCGGAATCGATATAGACCACGGGGTGGCCGGCCCGGAGGCAGGAGACCGCCGCGATCATGCAAAGCGTGCTCTTGCCGCTCGCGGGTTCTCCGTAGATCTGGGTTATGGTCCGTACCTCGAGCCCGCCGCCGATGAGGGCGTCGAGGGCTGCAATACCGCTTGTCCTGCGATCGGTTTTCATGGGTCACCGGATCCTAAGGAAGGTTCCTGCTGCAGGTTCCGGCCGGCATCCTCGACTGCCCGGAGTACGTCCCGCACCGGCAGGCCCAGCTCGCGGGCCCACGCCTCGGCCGGGCCGAATTCTGCTTTCACCAGGTACATTCTGCCGTGCATCCGGCCGCACTTCACCGGCATCTTCCGCGATTCGTTGCCGATCGCTACCATGACTTCCTCGATCGTACGTCCGGCAATGAACCGGTGCACGGCCGGGATGCAGCGGACCCCGAGCGAGCCGAGCTCGAGCGCCATGATCTCGGCAAGCCTGGCACTCGTTTCCGGGAGGCTGATCACCCGGATCAGGAATCCCGGCCGGCCTTTTTTCATGATGACCGGGACAGCGGATGCGTCCCGGGCGCCGGCCTCCATGAACCGGGCTATCGCGTGGGCGATCACCTCGCCGCTGACATCGTCGACATTGGTCTCCAGCAGGTCCACGGTGTCCTCCGGTAATGCATCGTTGCGGCCCGGGGTCCCGACCAGCATTGCCCGGAGGACGTTCGGGGCATGGTGCGGGTCCCGGGTGCCGGCGCCGTACCCGTTTGCCAGGATGGTATACCCGCTGACCGTGCCGGGATCGAGGGTGGAGAACTCCGCGAGGAGAGCTGCTCCGGTCGGCGTGCAGAGCTCGCCTTCGTGGTTACCGGCCACAGCCACGAGCCCGGTCCCCTTCAGGATCGCCGCGGTGGCCGGGGCCGGGATGGGGAATATGCCATGGGAGCCGGTTGCCGTGCCGTACCCGAGCGTGATCGGGAGGACTTTTACGCCGTCCACGGCAAGCGTATGCAGGGCGGTGCAGGCCCCGATGACATCCGCAATGGCATCGTCCGCCCCCACTTCGTGGAAATGGACGCGGGTACCGTGCACCTCCTCTTCTGCAGCACGGATCCGGCTATAGACCCGGCGGGCCATTGCAAACGCCGGCGCCGGCATACAGGGAGCGGCCAGATCGAGACGCTCCATCACCTCTTCGGGGGTCCGGTGAACCGGTGCTGCTTTCGTGTCCGCTTTGAGCGCCCGGATCCCGGCCCGGGTGACGGTCGTGACCGCGGGCTCCGTACCCACGGCCGCCATTGCCCGCACGACTGCTTCCCGGTCTGCCCCGCAGTCCAGCAGGGCGCCCGTGATCATGTCGCCCGCTGCACCGTGAAAGGGATCGAGTATGAGGATCCGCATTATCAGTACCTATAAATCCCTGCGTATATGACCTTTAAGGTAATGCCAGAAGTGCAACTGAGGGTGGATTCCGCGTACCCCGGCGATCAGGGTGGCGGGAAGGCCCGGCTGGATCCCGAGACTATGCTCGCCCTGAAGATCTCGCCCGGGGACCTGGTCGCGATCGAGGGGAAGCGCCGGACCGTGGCCAAGGTCTGGCGGTCCCTTGTCGAGGACTGGAACCAGCGGAAGATACGGATTGACAATTTTACCCGGCAGAATGCCGGTGTCAGCATCGGCGATAACGTCAAGGTCGTCAAGATCGCCGACGAGATCGAGGCAAAGAGGGTCGTCCTTGCTCCCCCCGAAGACCTGCCCAGGAAGATCCCGATTGCGAACAATCCCCATGTGGTAAACGGCCTGATCGATTTCCCGGTGGCCAAGAACGATACCATCCCGATCATGCTCGGCCTGCCGTTCGTCCAGCCGCAGATCGTCGGGTTCAAGATCGTGGAGGTCGAGCCCGAGGAAGCGGTGATCATCACCAAGAACACCACAATCGAGTTCTCCGACAAGCCGGCAGCGGGGTTCGAGGGCATAAAGCGGTTCAGCTACGAGGATATCGGCGGGCTCAAGGACGAGCTCCAGCGCCTCCGCGAGACGATCGAGCTCCCGCTCCGGCACCCGGAACTGTTCCAGAAACTGGGGATCGAGCCGCCCAAGGGCGTGCTCCTGTACGGGCCGCCCGGGACAGGAAAGACCCTGATCGCCAAGGCCGTGGCAAGCGAGAGCGGGGCGCACTTCATCCACATTGCCGGGCCGGAAGTGATCTCCAAGTACTACGGGGAGAGCGAGCAGAAACTCCGGGATATCTTCGATGAGGCCCGGGAGAACGCCCCCTCGATCATCTTCATCGACGAGCTGGATTCCATCGCCCCGCGGCGCGAGGACGTGACCGGGGAGGTAGAGCGCCGGGTCGTTGCCCAGCTGCTCACCATGATGGACGGGCTCGAGGAACGGGGGCAGGTCGTGGTGATCGGCGCCACGAACCGGGTCGATGCCATTGACGCAGCGCTCCGCCGGCCCGGCCGTTTCGACCGGGAGATCGAGATCGGCGTCCCGAGCGAGCCGGACCGGATCGAGATCATGAAGATCCACACCCGGGGGATGCCGCTTGCCGACGATGTCAACCTTGAAGTCCTTGCCCAGCAGACCCACGGGTTCGTGGGCGCCGACCTTGCCGCCCTTGCCCGGGAAGCAGCGATCCGTGCCCTCCGCCGCTACCTGCCGGACCTGGACCTCGATGCCGAGGAGATCCCGCAGGAGGTGCTGGACACGCTCAAGGTGTACGCAAGCGACTTCAGGAGCGCCCAGCGCGACGTGGGCCCGAGCGCCATGCGGGAAGTGATGCTCGAGGTCTCGCACGTCAAGTGGCAGAACGTGGGCGGCCTGGATGCGGCAAAGGTCGAGGTCCGCGAGGCGATCGAGCTCCCCTTGAAAGACCGGCAGCGGATCGACGACCTCGGGATCGAGCCGCCCCGCGGTATCCTCCTCTACGGCCCGCCCGGGACCGGCAAGACCCTGATTGCCAAGGCCGTGGCAAGCGAGAGCGGGGCGAACTTCATCCCTGTCCGCGGACCCCAGCTCCTCTCCAAGTGGGTGGGCGAGAGCGAGCGGGCGGTGCGCGAGATCTTCAAGAAGGCCCGGCAGGTCTCCCCGTCGATCATCTTCTTCGACGAGCTGGACGCCCTTGCGCCGGAGCGGGGCCGGAGCAGCGACTCCCGTGTCCTCGACAACGTGCTCAACCAGATCCTGACGGAGATGGACGGCCTCATCGAGTTAAAAGACGTGGTCATCATGGGCGCCACGAACCGCCCGGAGATGGTCGACCCCGCCCTCCTGCGTGCGGGACGGTTCGACCGCCTCGTCTATATCGGCGAGCCGGCGTTCGAGGACCGGAAGCAGATTATCGGCATCCACACCCGCTTCATGCCGCTCGAAGGATCGGGCCTGGAGGAGATCGTGAGCCTGACGGCGCAGTACAGCGAGGACGCCATCAGCGGACTGGTCGAGAAGCTGGGCCGGGACAAGGCGGTTACTGCTGACGAGGTCAGGGTTTTCATCACCCCGGCGCCGGAGAAGATGACCGGCCTTCCGGCGGGTGTCCGAAGGCGGCGTTTCATCGAGCACCTGGCCGAGCGGAACCTGGTCTTTGCCGATCCCGCACGCGAGAAACTGGCTGCAGATCTTGCCGGCATAACGGAAGGCTTTGTCGGCTCTGACCTCGAAGCCCTCTGCCGCGAGGCCGGCATGCTCGCCCTCCGCGAGGGTGCCACGATCGTGGCCCGCAACCATTTCGATGCGGCGCAGAAGAAGGTGCACCCGACCATGAACGACAATCTCCGGCAGTACTACGGCAAGATCCAGCAGCACTTCAAGGGCGGGCTCCCGCAGAAAGTGCAGCCGCCGGAATACCAGTAAATTTTTTTTTAGTTTTTACGGTTCAAATTTCCATAGCAGCACTTTGACAGCGATGGTGCGATTCTCTAAGGCGTTTCTCTGGAAGTAATATTGATTCGTGCTTCACCTTCTGCATTCTCATTAACTGCGACTTCATAAACCTGATATATATCAGGATGGAATCCCGAAGAATTAACAGTGAAAGAAATTGTATTAGTTCCGTTCTTTCCAGGAATCACTTTTATGGTATCCGTGGTCCCGCTAAATATATAAGTGGAGCTTTTTAATTGAGTGTGCCACGTCGTCTGATATACCTGAACGAGGATTTCTTCACCAACGGATAGATTTGTTGTGGAGTTTATCGTGAAAATCTCACCAACCTGCTTGTCGCTGATGGGATCAATTTTGATCCAATAGAAAGAGGAAGGTGTCGGGGTGGATGGAATTGGTATTGCTGCAGGAGTTATCGGGGACGATCGAGCGTCCGTTGGCGTCATATGCGACATTGCATAATCCCGTTCCCCGTCACCGATTACGCACCCGCTCATAAAAACTGCAATAATGACCAGAAAAAAGATTATTTTCACAAATGACACTTTTAGTTCCATGATAATATAATCTTTGCAATTATTGTGGTTAGAGGCTCCAATGCAGTACTTTGCCGCTGATGGTTCTATACTCAGGAGGTTTTTCTTGGAGTAATATTGAATCGTGCTTCTCCTGTCGCATTCTCATTAATCGCTGTTTCATAAAAACTATATTTCCGCGGATCAGGATATAATTCTGAAGAATTGACAATGAAAGAAATAGTATTAATTTCGTTTCTACCCGGCATTACTTTTACAGTACTAGCAATCCCATGAAATTCTTCCATAGGGTTATGTATACCTGTGCGATAATTTGCTTGGTATACTTGAACGAGGATTTCATCTCCGACGGATAGATTTGTTGTGGAATTTATAGTAAAAATTTCACCAACCTGTTTGTCGCTGATGGGATCAATCTTAATCCAATAAACTGATGGCTGATCATAGATTGATAGAGTTGGCCTTATGGAAGGAGGGGGAGCTGTTGTCAGAGTCGATCCGATGGCGGTGACCGGTAACGAGGGTGCGGTTGGTTTTCCGTTATTGACTGATGCCACCAGACAACCCGCAACCGTGAGCACGACTGCAACGAGCAGAAGCAGGGTAATCGCAACACGGGAAGGGATCATAGGTCAATCACCTGACTGAATAATCTGGATTGATTTTTTATATATCGGATATTTCGGATTCCATCCTTTTAATTTGATTGTTACATTTCCCTCATGACAGAGATCGTGGGGATCAGGTTCAGATAATTCCAGAGTATTTCCCTTGTGATCCGGGTTCCACAAAGGAATCCTGGAGTTATACACTGTAACCTCAGCGATTTCAGGAATTCTTAAGCACACAGAAAAGAGGGGAATGTATATGACACGCCAGTACGTGATCAGGGCACCCGGTTCTGACAGAGGTGAAGACATGCAACTCTGCCCGATATGCCGTAAAGAAGCGGGACCCGGTGATGCCTCCTGCCCGGGATGCGGGTATACATTCCCGAAAAAGGACCGGCGTCCGAAGCTTCATCGCGATTCGCTTATCCGGTTCCCGCGCTCTGCTGATTCAGAGACCGGGATGGATTTGATTTTCTTATAGGCAAGGGAAAAATCCGGTTCACTGCTTTATTCCCGCGATGACCGGGAACCTCCGGGAGGATTACGGCAGGATCCGGCTGCACTTCAGGGGCGGGTTTCCGCAGAAAGCGCAGCCGCAGGAGGAGCAGTAGTCTCCTTTTTTCAACACAAAACCATTCCCAATTAATCTCACACTTTTTCCCATTTCGACTACTGGCTGTTCGGTGATGGGAACAGCTCGACACTCAAGAATCCATCTTTTACGTATGTCAAAGCAGGGAATTACACGGTGAGACATTCGGCGACCAATTCTTATGGCACACGGTGGAAAAACGTTTCGGCCTATATTAAAGTCAACAATGTCGTGGCCCCTGTTGCTGATTTCACCGGCACCCCGCTCTCAGGCACTGCTCCGATGAATGTCCAGTTCACGGATGCTTCTACCAGATCGCCGACTTCGTGGTCGTGGAACTTTGGCGATAGTGGGACCGCGACAACGCAGAACCCGTCACATACGTATACATCTGCGGGGACGTATGATGTGAGTCTGACAGCGGCGAATATGGGGGGGAGTAATGCGACGGTGAAGGCAGGGTATGTGAGCGTGACGGCGGCGCAGGTCTCGAATCAAGCTACGAATATCGAAGGTATGACGGCTAAATCCACCATAATAATTGGAGATGCAGCAAATAAACAAACACTGATTAATTATGATCCAGCGACTTTATTCCAGCCTTCGCAAAGTACTGTGAAAACAAGACTGCCAAATGATCAAATTTTCTTTTTCGATGGTCATGGTAATCCCGGTGCGATACAAATAAATGAAGTAAATGGTGAGGAATTTCTTGCGCAAAATGATGATAATGGATATGATTTTAATTCAACCAGTGCTACTTATGGTAATCTAAAATTGGCTGTCTTTTCTGGATGCCATACCGGAGAGACAGATTCTATTGCGGGGAATCTTGTAGATGTTGTATCGTCAAAAGGTGCCGGTTGTGCAATAGGATACATAGGGTATATTTTACCTGATGCGACATATAACTGGAGTTCTCCTTTCTGGGATTCAATACAACAAGGAAAATCAATTATCCAATCACAAACTGATGGATTGAATTCCGTAATAGAAGATCCACTTTGTCAAAGTATGACTCCATATAATACTTGGAAATATTGTGGATATGATCACACATATATTCAAGGTTCTGGATGCCAGCATCCACTTCCTGAAGTGATGCCTTCTCTGTTAACTCAAAATATTAAATCGAGCGCATCAGATATACAATCCAAAGAGAAAGCAGCGATAATTCAAATAAAACCATATCAGGCTCAGGAACAACAAGTAATCCGGCAATTCTCTAATGAAGAGATAACCCCAAAATACGAAAAATCAACAAAGTACTCATACGGTACTCTCGATATTTACACAGCAGAAAATGTGACATATAAAGTAAACCGAAATACTGGCAGGATTCAATCTCGGTTTGTCAATGATATCGATTCCACTTCGGGAAGTGCTATTATTGACTTGAATCAGGGTTATTCCGTTGCAGAGGCATACGCCAAAGAAAAAAGCCCTGAATTTTGGGATGATGAAAAAGGCAAAGTAATAAAGACGATTAATCAGGTTGCGAAAGACCACGAATTAGTATATTCTTGGAGGCAGTACTTTTGTCTTCCAAACAGTTCATCAAATGATTCTCACGAGATTGCCGGATATAATATAATCGATATTACTCTTGATGCTCGTGATAGTCAAGTTAAATTCTATCATGAGTGGTTTATTCCAAAGGATACAAATCTTGACCTCGATCCCAACATATCAGAAGAACAATCTTGGGAGTTGGTGAAAAAGCATTTTGAAAATACGGGAATTAATATAACTGATAAAATGCAGACACATAAATTCGGATTATTTATTGTCATTGATGACAATAACACCCAGCATCTTGCATGGCAGTTTGAAATCAAACAAAGCACGGAAAATCCGGAATATTACGGAGGACAGATTATTGTCGATGCACATAATGGACAGATTGTCCAAGATATAAGATACGGATAAATAGGAGATAGTAATGGTTTCAATTCAAGAAAAAACAATACATTTTTCTCTCTTATTACTGATGATAGTCCTTTTAGCAGCTGGTTGTGTTGTCGATAGCAATTTGCATCCCAGAGATCAAAATAATATAACTACCCCCGTGGGTTCAGTTCCATTTCCGACAATTCAAAAAAATATCTCAATTGAGCAGGCATCGGAAATCATTACAATCTTTGAAACGCCCCGAAAAATTAACAACCTTACCTATATGAAAACAACGACAAAAGCGAATACAACTCTCTACGAATTCAGCTCATATGCAGCATCCTATATTGTAAATCCTACAACCGGCCGGGTCCAATCAGCGAAATGGACAAGATCGGGACCAATGGTTTCCGGCATTTCCAGTAATATTAACGAAAGCTGCGAACGAATTCGTGAATTTGCGAAAGAAAAATATCCGGGATTCTGGGTATCTGATGATAAACGTGATATGAATAATAACTTCACAAAAAAATGGCCGCTCGGTTATGAGTTTTCATATGAATGCACATGGTATGAAAACCTGTATTACCCGGATAGAAAAACAAATCCCCATTTTACTATTAGTGATAGGAATTCCGTTGATATCATGATCGATCCGTATACGGGAATGATCCGGTCGTATGAAGAGACTTTCATCCCATTACAATCAGATCTCGATTTGCAACCTACGCTTACTGAAGATCAGGCTTGGGAATTTGCAAAACAGCATTTTGCGAGCAAAGGAATCACAAACATCCAGCCCTCTGAACAGATAAGTTATGGATTATATATCTCAACCACTGAAGATGGGGGACAATATCTGGTTTACTCATTTATGGTAGATCAACCTCATGGGACATATGGAGGCCTGGTTGGTATCGATGCGCATGATGGGCATGTCGTTTACCATACCTCATTCTAATCTCTCTTTTTCCCCCATACTACAAAGCGTATATATCGATCAGTATAATACGTTCCAGAACATCCGGCCCAACCGGTAACAAGGCGCCCGGGGCAGCAAAACCCCGGCGCCCGCACCGGCCCGGCCGGCACTCTGGGAGACACTGAAATGACACACCATCAGCGAGCGACAGCTCAGGAAAAAACCGTAAAGAGAGAGGTGATCACATGCCCCGCGGCCGCAAACCGCTCATTGCGCTGAGCGAAGCAAAACATATCGCAGAAAAACGTGGCGAGGCCCGGCACTTCCGGCACGAGCCGGACATGATCTGCAGCTTCGTGATCTACTGCGTGGGACTCGTGGCGCACGTCCGGATCCGGCGCGTCGAGCGCATCCGCATCACGCCGGACTTGCTGGAACGGGAAGCGGCAGACGATCTTGCAACGCTCCGGTTCATCGTATCTTCGCCCGAGATCTCCCGCGAGCTCTGGATCTATACCCCCAAGGGCACGTTCCGGTTCTTCCGGGTCCTGGCCAATTCCCTTGCCGAGCTTGACCGCCACGGCCAGCTGATGCCGGACCAGCCGCCGGTCCCGAAGCGGAGGAAGAGGACTGCCGCCCCGGCCCCGGGCGGAAATTCCGGTGAGCCGGGACCCGCGCCGGGCTCACCGGGATCTGTGGTGAGAGTCCCCGTGTTCCTCCTCCCGGCAGGCGCCCCCGACCCCGTCGGTCCACCGACGGTCTCCGTCGGAGAAAATCCCGATCCGGAGCGTAAAGGCGGGGAAGGGGAGTGAGATCGCAAACAGGGCTCCTTTTGCCAAACGGAGCCATTACAGGGCGATTTGAAAAAGGCCGGAAATTGCGGTGTATGCAAAATCCGGGGAATTGGAGAAAAACGGTACAATAACGTTTTTTCCGGGCCCGTAAAAGCCCCGGATGAGATTTTCTTCGTCGTGAAACAAAATCCGGGCTAATACACGCAATTGGACGGCAAAAGTCCTCCTGATCGCTCCTGGAGCACAGGATCTGAAAAAAAGGGCTGTTTTGGGATCAACGGAGATCCGGGTGTCTTGGCATCCTGGCAATTTCATGGTGGATTTGGGGAGTGTTTCTTTTGTAAAAAAATCCGGCCATAAATTTTTCCAAAAAGATTGTAACCGGTCAGCCATTTCATCCCATCAACAAACGTGAACCTCCGGAGGGATGAACGGTTTTCTGTCAAATGCCCCAACAAGGGAAGCCAGTACCGGCGTACACATCTACGACGGCAAGTACTTATAACACCGGGGGTATTCCGGCGGATCGGGATATCCGGCACCTGCTGACGGAAGCGAAACGTAAAAGTACGGTGTTTGACCGGGATGAGCGGAATCGACAACCAAATCGACAACCAAATCGACAACCAAATATCAGTATTCCGGACCATTCACGCCGTTCATTTTGCAACCGGTCAGGCCATCACGTACCGGGTTGCCCGACCTTTCTCTTCGGCCCTGATGAGCCCGAGGTCCGTCATCCGGGCAAGTTCCTTGCCTGCGGCCTGACGTGAGATGCCGTACAGCCGCATCAGGTCCCCGCTCTTCACCGACCCGTTCGTATGGATAAACTCAATGATCTGCATCTGCCGCTCAGAGAGGGCCACCTGACCGCCGGCAGCTTTCCGGTGCTCATCGGACGACAGCAGCAGCACCCGTTCCTTTACCCGGGAAAGCGAGATCTCCACGCCTTCCAGGAAATATTCAAGCCAGGCGGTACAGTCGGGATATGTCCCGTTTGTGCGTTTCAGCACCGCATAGTACGCGTTCCGGTCGCTGTCATAGAAATCATCGAGCGTAAAGAACCGCTTGATATCGAACTCCCGCAGGGTAAGGACCAGGGTCGCAAGCGCCCGGGCAGTCCGGCCATTACCGTCCACGAACGGATGGATCCGGACCAGCTCATAATGGACCAGGCCGGCAACCAGGACCGGGTGCATCCGGCGGGCGTCCTCCGAGTTCAGCCATGCAATCAGCCGTTCAACCAGCGGCCGGACCTCTCCCGGAGCCGGCGGGGAGTACACAACCTCTTTCGTGCGCCGGTTTCCGACAACGACCCGGACCGTCCGGAACGCCCCTTCCGTTGCCGGGTCATCGAGCGTATCTTTGGTTATGTCCCGGTGCAGTGCAAGGATATTGTTATCGGAAACGATCTGGTTTTTCTGGTATGTGCTGATATGCTCCAGCACCCGGAGATAATTCAGAACTTCGTCCTTTGCCCGCCGGGCTGCCATGATCTCCCGGCCATCTGCGAGCCGGCTCACTTCCTCAAGAGAGAGGGGATTACCTTCAATGGCCGTGGATGCGTGCGCTGCACGGACGAGCTGCTCCCGCCGTACCGAAACTTCCCATTTTGGCACGAGATGGGCATGGTGGATCACCTCCCGTGCGGCAGCAATGGCTGCAAGCCGCCGTACCATATCATGGGTGTAGAAAAATACCGGAACAAACGCAGGGGTATCCTTCATGAAAGCTCCTGATCATGACACTTTTTTAGTACCTGAAAGGTGATTATGGTGCCGGAGTAAAAAAATCACCCGCTCTCTTTCAGCGGCTCACCCACGAGAATTTTCCCGGGAAATTTTTTTTTAAAATTTTAAAAATACCCTTGATGTCGGTGTGTGTTTTTAGCATGCCGGTGACTGATTTCCCGGAAACCCAAAAAAAAATCCGGCATGGCATGCAATCATGAAGATCGCCTCCATGCCACTCACGATTTCGTCCCGATCCGGCCATCCGCGGGTTCTGCAAAATCCCTGATCCACAACCATTTTGCCCCGGCAGTTCAGACATACCGCCGTACGCGGCTGCAATACTCCGGATATTCCCGGCCAAATACCTTCTGCATATGGTTCTCTTCCGCAAGGACGATGGCATGGTGGACGGCAGTCACGAACGCTCCCAGCAGGATAACGGCCGGGTTGAGTGTGTACAGGGAAGATGCCACGATGGTTGCATACACGCCCACGTACATCGGGTTCCTGCTCAGGCGGAATAACCCGTCCGTTCGGAGGCAGGTGTCCTCCTTCGCGGTCCCGAGACGGAAAGAATCCCCCATCTTGAACCGCCCGAGATACAGGAACGCGAATCCGGCAAACCAGAACGCAAGCGCAATGAACTGCAGGAGCCGGGGTACCTGAACGGGCGAAAACCCGATCCCCCGGCTCGCAAGGGCCATGGCCCCCCAGAGCACCAGGATGGAATACTTGCTTGCGTAAAACAGCGTCCGGTTAATCGGCGGCTGACCATCCTGTTCGATCTTTCTTTTTTTGAATAACGCCCCGCCTCCGAATACTACGATCAGGAAGCCAACGGGAAGGACCGTCACAAGAGCAGCCTCAATCATGTAAATCAACCCCGGATGTATCCTGGTATCCCTTCCTCAGGAAGTCTTCGCGAATCCCCGGACCAGGACGCCGATTCCCGCAAGGATCATCAGTCCCGGGATGGCATAGATCCAGACTGCGGCCGGCGCCCAGACAATGCTCGTCCCGGCGAGGACGAGGACCGCCCCGATGAGCAGCAGGGTAACGTTCACGCCCCCCGCGAGCGGGACCTCCCCCTCCCGGGATTTCCGGGCAAGGGGCAACAGTTCCGAACCGAGCAGGCCGAGCCCGAGCCCGATGAGGAAGCCTGCGACCGCATAATCCGCGAGCAGTCCCGCACCAAGGCCGATCAGGATACCCGCAGGAACGATGAATCCGTTCTTGCGGTCCTCCGCGGGTTCCGTAAGACCGCTCTTCAGTTCAATACTTCTGGCATCTTTCATTTCCGAACAATTTTCCGTTTTCATGGTTTACACCTCATGAATTCTCATAAGAAAAGGCAGGCGGAGGTGTTAGGAATTGAGCCATACATGTAGGGCCATATATATTATCATGTCCCGGATACCAGATCGGGTCATGAAGAAGATGGCGGTCAGGCTTTCCGCGGATATCTTCGATTACTGCAAATCCTATGGATCTGTCATCGAACGGTTCGAGGTGATCTCGCTCTTCAACCTAGCTGGCGACATGCACAGCGAAGTGTGCAGGTTTACTATTAAGGAAGGGATCCCGGTGGATCAGATCCGGTGCAATTATGTCTCGAATCTCGTGGTGCTCCAGAACAAGGGCCGCGAATATACCTGTCTTGTCAAGGGAACGTTTTCCGACGATATCACCCGCTTTCTCCAGACATACGGTTCAAAGTTCGAGCCCCCGGTTGTCTTCGAGAACGACTGCCTGTCATTCAGCATGGTCGGGGACCCGGAGGACTTCAGCACGTTCGTAAAGGACGCCGCGGAGAAAGGATGGGGGCTCGAGATCCTCTCGGTCTGCGATTACCATCCCCAGGTCAGCGGGATTTTTGAGATCCTCACTCCCAAACAAAAAGAGATCCTGCTGGAATCGTACCGGTGCGGGTTTTTCGATCATCCCCGGAGGATTAACGCCGGTGAACTGGCAGAGAAGATGGGCATGCACAAAACAACGCTGCTGGAACACATCCATAAGGCAGAGAAACGGCTGATCGGGCATCTCCTTGAACAGGTTGCCTGACCTGCCCGGTTCACTCATCTTCAGATCCCGGGAAATTTTTCGGGGAATACCCGGGATGAGGCCGGGCTTTCAATTATTCCGGGGGGAGATTCCCTCCTGATTTCTGCATCTCTGCCTGCACCCGGGATCTCCCGCGAGCTCTGGATCGATACGCCCAAGGGCACGTTCCGGTTCTTCCGGGTCCTGGCCAATTCCCTTGCCGAGCTTGACCGCCACGGCCAGCTGATGCCGGACCAGCCGCCGGTCCCGAAGCGGAGG
>Ga0209098_1002308_pt1 | contig 16918 bp, 20 predicted proteins | sample AD_JPNHW1_MetaG_FD_184429 | JGI IMG/M metagenome (GOLD analysis project Ga0209098, IMG submission 184429) | Active sludge microbial communities of municipal wastewater-treating anaerobic digesters from Japan - AD_JPNHW1_MetaG (SPAdes) (version 2) | ecosystem: Engineered > Bioreactor > Anaerobic... | reverse complement strand
ATTAGGAAATTATTCGAAGAATTGTTTTACTGGAAGATACCTGATGGAGCAGAGACGAGATGGGGGATAAGAGCTCCGGCGATTTTATTCCCAAGCGTCCAGCCAAAATCTCAGCCAAAGCCGTGGAGTTAGTATATTGAATAATGTTGAAAGTGAATTTAACGATGTTAAAACTAAATACCCCAGTTTATGTCTAGGAATAAATTCTGATAATGGGTATGTTGTTTCTGGGTATATTGGTTTCACGATAAGGATAAAAGATCTTGATATAAAGGATTATTTCAATATAGTTATCAATATTCCTCATGATTATCCAAATACTTTACCTAAGACGCGGGAGATTGATGGGCGAATTCCACAATATTTTCATAAATATGACAATGCCATATTATGTTTAGAAACCCCGCTCGAACAAAGAATTATTTTTAATAGTCAGCCCACTTTATTAGGCTATATAGAAAATTGTCTTATCCCTTACTTGGTGACGTTTCATTACTGGACTAAAACAGGCGATATGCCTTATGGAGAAAGAGATCATTGTGGCGCAGGAATTATACAGAGTTATCAGGCCAGGTTAAACGTTAAAGACCCTATAGCAATTTTAGGTTTTCTTTTTATGCTTTCAACTAATATCTTCCTCCGAAGGCAAAAGTGTCTCTGCGGAAGCGGTGAACGGTTTTGCCGTTGTCATGAAACAAGAATAATTGAGCTTCAGCCTCTTCAAACCAAGAAAGAATTTGAGTATGAGTATGGACAGGTTTTAAACTTTCTACGAGCGAAAAAGATTTCAGTGCCAGAGTATTTTGTTATCCATTAGCGTTCTTTTGGGATTGTTTTAAATTATTATAGGATTATTATGTTATTGAAAGATTGTATTATAAATATTTCATTAAGGCAGAAAATTAAAAAAAAGAGTTACATGGAGACTGGGTTGTTGCCTGTTATTGACCAAGGGAAAGAATATATTGGCGGGTATACTAATGATATTGTAGCACGTGTTTCAGCGGAAACTCCGGTGATAATTTTCGGAGATCATACTCGAGTTGTTAAATTTGTTAACTTCGATTTTGCTCCTGGGGCAGATGGGGTCAAAGTTTTTAGGCCGCTGCCTTTTTTGGACCCCAAGTATTTCGTATATATTCTACAAGCTATTAGGTTGCCTGATAAAGGATATTCTAGACACTATCAATATCTTAAGAAGTCCGATGTCCCTGTTCGGCCACTTCCTGAACAAAAACGCATTGTCGCCAAGATTGAAAGTTTGTTTTCGCGGCTGGATAGCGCCAAGGATTCGCTGGAGCGTGTGCGCCAGGAAATTAAGCGTTATCGTCAGTCAGTGCTTAAATCGGCGTTTGATAACCTTAAGCAAGAGAAAAGTATCGAAAATGTTTTTCAAATCATTGATTACCGCGGCCGAACACCACCTTTTGCTAACTCCGGTATAGTGCACTTGAGGACTGCAAATATCCGCAATGGACAAATCAGACTGGAGAATATTCGATATGTTACTGAGGAGACTTACAAGAAATATATGACTAGAGGAATTCCACGTAAAGGTGATGTCTTAATGACTACTGAAGCTCCTATGGGAGAAGTTTCTTTAATCCCGGACTATAAATTCTCAATTGCGCAGAGAATGGTTTTATTAAGATCGGACAATTTTGATAAATTCGTAATGTATCAGATAATGTCAACTTTTTTTCAAAAGAGATTAGAAAGAGCTAAAACCGGGACAACGGTTGCAGGGATTTCATCTAGAAACTTTAAGAAGGTTTCGTTTAAATTTTGTTCCCTTGAAGAACAGGCGAAGATTGTTGAGAAGATTGAATCTCGCTTTGAGCGGGCAAAAGTGCTTGAGAATGCGGTTGAGCAAGGATTGGAGAAAATTGAGCGGTTGAAAAAGAGTATTCTAAAGAAAGCTTTTGAAGGCAAGCTGGTTGAGGCTGATTCTAATGATGAGCCGGTGGAAATTCTACTGGAGCGGATAAAGAAAGAAAAGGCGAAACTTAAGCCGAGTAGATAAAAGGCCGGCTCTATTTATTCCTTGACACGTTAAGATTATATTGTATACTTTAATACAGAGAATTGTACAATATTATACAATTTATTGTATGGAATATCGAATAGATAAACAGGGATTATTGGATACTTTAAGCGCATGGGATGGATTTTTAAATAGAAAGGTGCATTTAATTGCTTGCGGCGGAACCGCGATGACGCTTTTAGGCGTTAAAGCTTCAACTAAAGATATAGATTTAATTGTCCCTAATATAGATGAGCATGAGTATATTGTAAAAATCTTACAGCAGATTGGTTATAAGCAGGCAGGCGGATGGGGTTGGTCGAGAGACGACGGATTTGTTTTTGACTTATTTAGGGGCAAATATATTATAACTGAATTGCTGGAATCGCCATTGGAAGAAGATAACCATTTTCTTTTTAAAGAGTTTAGCCATATTTATTTAGGCATACTTAATTATTACGACATAATAATAAGTAAGATTTTTAGGTCTACGAGCGTAGATATAGAAGATTGTTTGGCTTTATTGAAAAGCAAGAGGAGCGAGATAGATTTTAAAAAACTTGATGGAAGATTTCGTAAGACAGCTTCTTATGATACTTCGGAAGCGGCTGTTATCAAGAATTGGGAGTATTTTTTAAGCGTAGTAGAAAAGGAAGCGATATATGGATAAAGGCAATCTTTTAAAAAAATTAGCGGGATTAGGTTTCCCTCTTTTGGAGGCGGATAAAGAGGGTGAAGCAAACGCCACTCTTGCCGAATTGGTTGAATCGCGCGATTATCGGTTATGGGAAGGGTTTCCGGTGGTTTTGGCCAATGCTGCGGAGAAAGGCTTATTTGATTATGATAAAGTTGAAGCGTGCCTGAAATCACACCATGATAAGAATGACTTGGCGTTATTAGTCATGTTCTCACTTGCTTTATACAAAACATTGGGCCTTGCATTTTCCTGGCGGGATAAATTGTATAATCTTTTTGGCAATGAGGATGTGCAGAAGAAATACGAAGAATACGTGGTTGCGTTAAAAAATAACCAGGATTTAGCTTTATTAGATGGTGTCATGTCCAGCCAAAGGGTAAAATCAACCTTTAACAATTATTTCAGGCAGGTACAGGTAAATCTTGATGATCTTCTTTCGGCTAAGGAGGCGATGGCGGTGGAGTATTCTCTTGCGCAGGTTTTTTCTCCGAAGCAGAAAGAGCTGTTTTTAAAGAAGCTTCGTAATGAAAAATTGACTAAGACAGAGAAGGAATATTTCTCGCGTGTAGTAAAAAGAAAGGTTTTAGCTTTGGCTAACCCGGAGTTGCATCGTCTGGCACAAGGAGTGCTTCAGTAAAAACCATGAGCGAAAATGAAATAATCCAAAAAGTATGGAATTATTGTGATGTGTTGCGGGATGATGGCGTCAGCTACGGCGATTACGTGGAGCAGTTGACGTATTTGCTGTTCTTGAAGATGTCCGATGAACGGGATGAGTTGTATCATGATAGTGAAATCCCGGCAAAGTACAACTGGAAGTCCTTGAAGAAGCTGGAAGGCGAGCCGCTGGAAGGGCATTATATAACGATTATGCGGGAGTTGGGCAAGCAGAAGGGGATTATCGGCAGGATTTTCCTTAAGTCAATGAATAAGATCCAGGATCCGGCCAAACTCAAGCGGTTGATCAATATGATCGATGATGAGAAGTGGCTGGGGCTGGATATCGATATTAAGGGCACGATTTATGAGGGATTGCTGGAAAAGAATGCGCAGGATACTAAAGGCGGAGCCGGGCAGTATTTTACTCCCCGGGCTTTAATTAAGGCTATGGTTGAGGTGATGAAACCACAGCCGGGAATGAAAATTTGTGATCCGGCCTGCGGCACCGGCGGATTCTTGTTGAATGCTTTTGATTATGTTTTTAAGAAGTTTCCCACACTCTCCCAAGGTGATAAAAAGTTTATGGTTAATGAGGCTTTGTATGGCGTGGATATTGTAGAATCTGTGGCTCGCTTGTGCGCAATGAATATGTATTTGCACGGAATAGGTTTAAAACGTTCTCCTGTTGAAGTTGCTGATGCCTTGGCTTCAAAGGGAAGTGAACATTTTGATATGGTTTTGACTAATCCGCCGTTTGGCAAGAAGAGTTCGACTACTATTATTGGAGAAAACGGTAAGGCAGGGAAAGAAAAAGATACTTACGAGCGCGACGATTTTTGGACTACCACTTCGAATAAACAGTTGAATTTTGTTCAGCATATTGCCTCGATTCTTAAAGTGCAGGGTAAGGCGGCTGTCGTGGTGCCGGATAATGTGTTGTTTGAAGGCGGCGCCGGTGAGACGGTGAGGAAGAAATTGCTGCATGATTTCGATTTGCACACGATCCTGCGATTGCCTACGGGAATCTTTTACGCCCAGGGAGTTAAGGCAAACGTGATTTTCTTTGACAAAAAACCGGCACAGGAAAAACCCTGGACTTCTAAGGTGTGGATTTATGACTTGCGAACGAATAAACATTTTACCTTGAAAGAGAATACGTTAGCTCCTGATGATTTGACGGATTTTGTTAAGTGCTACAACGCAGATAATCGGGCTAAGCGTAAGGAGAGCGAACGTTTTAAGGTTTTCGCTTATGAGGAAATACTAAAACGAGATAAGGTAAGTCTTGATATATTCTGGTTAAAAGATGAATCGCTTGAGGATCTAGAAAATTTGCCTGATCCTGATGTAATTGCCGGCGATATTGTTAAAGATCTGGAATCCGCGCTGGAGGAGTTTAAAGGAGTGGTTGAGGAGCTAGGCAAGGGGAGTTAAGATGGTTAAGTCAGAGTATTTAGTTTGTGGATATTTAGGAAATTTTTCCAATGAATTGGGATTTTTTCGCCAGGTCGCGATATACAGCGCCGAGAATGCAGCTAAAACTGTGACTGGTTAAGGCAATTTATATTTAAGCAGGGCATTTTTTTCAGGCACTTGAGCGAGGACCGGCGTATGTATTGTTTTTCCGGTGGATTGCTTGTATTCTAAGAAAGTTCCATTTATCGACGGGAGTAATGCATGTGGCTTTCCTTTATCAATGAAAGAGTGATCAAACCGGTTGAAAATGGCGAGGTCGCTTTTGGAAATTATATCGGGACATTTGTTGCGGTAATCATAGCGCGAATCTTTCTTGAAGTTTTTTCCGACAGCAGCGTTATTTCGTTTGACCGGTTTGCGCATTATTCTTTATTCTATGTCTGTTTAGCGCTTTCGTTTATCCTGGTTTTTCATTATGCGACGAAAGAACCGGTTGTTAAGATAGCGCGTACTACCCTTACGTTTTCCTTCCTTATTATCCTTGCTCCGTTATTTGACCTTCTCTTAAGCAAAGGGCAAGGGTTTGATATGACGTACTTCCTGCCAGGCGTTCATGGTGATCTGGGGGCGCGATTCCTGACATATGCAGGCTCGTTTAATGGCTCAGGAGTAACGCCGGGGATGCGTATTGAGATAGGAATAATACTGATTTGTTCGTTCCTGTATCTCCTGGTTAAAACGCGCACCGCGGTGCGCAGCTTGATAGGTATATTCTTTATTTATTCGCTTCTTTTTCTCTATGGGTTGGCTCCTTTTGGCGTAAAAGCATTGCTGGGGTTTTTTAACTTTCCGTTCGTATATTCCGATTCCCTGATGCGGGATTTTTATCTTTTTCTCCTGCTTATCTTTGTACCCTGGTTTTTGTACGTATGTAAGCGGGCATACTTCGTAGCCTTGATCAAAGATATGCGGTTTGCCAGGATATTACATTATCTGGCTATGTGGCTTTTTGGTTTTGCCTACGCAGGCAGTATTGGCATGGCGGGGTATCATCCGGGGTTATTCTACTGGTTTTTTATTCCGGCGGCGATCATATACGCGGGTTGTTTTTCTTTGATCACGAATAATTTAAGCGATGTGCCTATTGACGCCATTACCAATACCGGCAGGCCGCTGGTAACCGGCGCTATCCCCCCGGGTCATTATACAAAGGTGGGTTGGTTTTGTCTCGGAGGAGGAATACTGTATGCCGGGGCAGTCGGTTTTACGGCATTGCTGCTTGTGCTTGTGCTCGCGGGGAGTTATTACCTGTATTCCATGCCTCCCGTGCGTTTTAAACGCGTTACCTTTTTCTCAAAGATTTGTATTGCGATATGTTCGTTAGCAACGTTCTTGCTGGGATATAACGGCACTAATAAATCCGTGGAAATATCTTTTAATGTCGCGGTTTATTTCCTCATTTGGGTGACTGCAGCCGGTAATTTTATCGATCTTAAGGATTATGAGGGAGATAAACAGGCGGGTATCCGCACGTTACCCGTTGTTTTTGGTTTGAGAAGGGCGCAGTTATTTATCGCGTGTTTCTTTTTCTGTGCCTGTATTTGTATTCCGTGGCTGGTGCCTGATCTTTTGATTGTTTGGCTCTCCCGAGGGTTGGCGGTGCTGGTTTTTTTCCTGATATGGCGTAAATCATATAACGAACGGCCGATTTTTGCAGCATACCTTTTTGGCATGGCAGTGCTTATCGTGTATTTATTGCATCGGCACGGCATACGTGCATTTTTCAATACATAGATATTTTCAAACAAACTCACCGGAGTCATGATAAACAAGCTGTGCAACAAGACGGGTAGTGCATGCCGTATACGGCTCATTATCGGCATGCGTAGGCAATACGTTTAAGGGGTGGAGAGGGCGATACGATTTTTTATCACATGATAAGAAATAGTACCGCCCGTTTTTTTAAAATGGTAAAAAAGGAAACTATTGGTTTGTGGGTGTTGTTTTTGGGCGCTTGTGCGATACGGTTTTTTCAATTTACTTTCTTTGAATTTAAGCATGATGAAAAGCTCGGTATTATCGCCGGGCTGGCAGCTCAAAAGGCGCATTTTTTTATAAGTCATGCTCTTCCCTCAAGCGTGGGGATTCAAAATCCACCTTTATTCGTATGGTTTTTGGGAGTGGTGGGATATCTCACTGCAGATCCTTGGGGCGTTACTTGCATTGTCTTTATTTTAAACATTGCTGCTTTACTGCTTGCATTCCGTTATTTCTTGCGCACTCTTCCGCGTACTTTCGCGGTAATTGCCGCTACATTATTAGCTTTTTCTCCCTCGTTTGTCTTTTATTCAAGTAAAATTTGGGCTCAATGCCTTTTACCTTTGCCTATGGTTATGTTCCATATTCTTTTATTGTACCTAATTACGAAAAAGAATGGGTGGTATTTTGTCGGCCTCACGATAGTTGCCTGTTGCGCCAGTCAGTTGCATATGTCCGGTTTTTATCTTTTTCCTGTACTCCTGATAATTGCTTTGATTTTCAGAACGATTATTCGTTTGCGGGTATTTTTATCCGCTTGTGCTATTACGATACTATTGTTTTCCCCGTATCTGTACTATCTTATTGTTCAGGGAGGGGGCACGGATGTTGTTACTTTTATGCAAACCGGGAAGAATACCATGTTTTTGTCGGTATTAAGCAAACATTTGCAAGTCGTGTCATTCGATTTCTTGCGGATTTATCTTGCTGATGATTTTAATACGGTGCTTTCCCGTAGCGTCGGGAATTTCAAATATGTACTCTATCCGTTAAGTTGTGGATTGATGCTTCTGTATGTTTCAGGAGTTGTTGCATATGTACTATGGTTAATACAGAAGAGACGGTTTTTTGATGTAAGTCCCATGGTGACTGCGCGTTTTCCCGTTGCTTTTCAAATTGCGGGGTTTCTTTCGGTTTGTGTTACCTCCGCCTATATAGTCACCGGGATCCGGGTGCCGGTGCATTATTTGATTGTTTTGTTCCCGTCACAATTTATATTGATGGGATTTATCGCGAATCGATTATGGAGATTTTTTATTGCGCGAGTTCTCATTATGCTTTCCATCTTTTCTACCGCCGTACTCTTAATAACCACGCTGATATTTATAAGGCAGGCGGGCGGGCATCCGTATGAATATGGCCCGAGTTACCGGTTTTTGCTTCAGATAAAAAATGCTGTTTACGCGAATGTTCCACGGGGCAGCTGCCCTGAGTTCCAGGTGGTTTTTACGAGCAAAGGCAAGACTGATTCAGATGCTGTTAGAGAAGCCCTCGAATACGGGCATAGCTGTCCATCGGGTTATACAAAAGTTCCGGAGCATATTGTCATCTCGTGGAATAAAGAACGTATGGCTTATGAATACAATTTTACGCAATAAAACATTACGTTCTGCCGGTTTATTTTCCCCGAGGTTTTTATTGAATACCGTGTTGATGCGAAAAGTGCGTTTCAGATACGCGGTGGCTGGATTTGCTTCAATGCTTGCTTCTTAGCACCGCCCGTGTTATGATATCTATGGTTTATAGAAGCTGGTGAAAAGGGAAAATTGTATGCCCGCCGAAAGAATATTACGGAATTCCCAGATTATTATCCTTGGTTTGTGTATTGCTGCGGCAACAATTGCCTCGAGTATTATTCTCTCCAAGAGTTTTATTAAAATTACCAAGTTCAGTAAGGAAATCATTACGGTTACCGGGTCTGCCCAAAAACAGATCCAAAGCGATTGTATTATCTGGAGCGGGTTGTTTTCGCGGCAGGGGACCGATCTGGCGGAAGCATACAAAACCCTTGGCGAAGATTTAGCCGCGATAAAGAAGTATTGTATTGCAAAGGGAATTTCTGACGGCGAAATAATAATTTCGCCGATACGTATCAGCAAAATATACAGGAAGAATGAGAACGGCAATGATACCAATGAAATTCAATGGTATCGTTTGAGCCAGAGTGTGCAGATTAAGTCGGTTGACGTGGAACGAGTCGACCGGCTTTCCCGTCAGTCGACGGAACTTATTAATCAGGGTATCGAGTTTGAGTCGCAGCCGCCGGAATATTATTATACAAAACTTGATGAACTGAAAGTTGCAATGCTTGCGCAGGCGACAGAAAATGCGAAATTGCGCGCTGCAAGTATGGCGCAGGCAACCGGTAACAAGATCGGGTTTATGCGTTCGGCAAAAATGGGTGTTTTTCAGATTACACCTGTTGCTTCAACTGAAGTTTCTGATTGGGGAGTTAATGATACGAGTTCATTCCTGAAAAAAGTGACGGCGGTGGTTACGGTCAGTTTTGCGATTGAGTAGGCGGTTTAAAGGGGGTGGATGGTGATAGAACGCAGGAAATTTCCCCGGGCAGAGTTGAAGTACAAAATAACTGTTGTTTGCGATGGTACGGTTATTCTGGGTGCCCCGAGCGACTATACGTTCCATACCCATAGCGAAAATATTAGCGTTGGGGGATTAAAGGTTATTTTAGATCGGCAACTTCCTGTGGGTACGTTAGTGCAGTTGGAAGTTTTTGTTACTCCGAACGCTCCGATTGTTTGTAAAGGGATTATTGTTTGGACGCAAAGAATTAATCCGCAGGAGACAAAACCGGATCTTTTTGAGACCGGCATACAGTTTATAGAGCTTGATGACATGGGGCAATCGATTATTGCGAATGTTATTGCGAAAATAACACCAAAGCCTTCAGATGCTCAGAGTGCCTGATCGTGTAAAAAAATTCATTTTTGTGCGGGGCCGGCAAATCCCTGTGTTTATGGGGGTTTGGGGCATATATTTTTTACTTGCGTTTTTCGGGGGTCAGCCGGTTTTCGCTGAAATGATCCTGTTTAAGGACGGAAGTTTTATTTCCGGCGACATCGTTTTGGAGACTGACGATATCATCCGTGTGACTGAGAAAGCAGGAGACGCCATCGTTGAAAATGATTATAACCTCACCGATGTCAAGAGGATCGGTGAGCGGGATATTGAAGAGGAGCGCAGCGATCCTTCCCGTGCAAAAAAGCAAACTCCTATTGAGGTGCAGCCTTCTTTGCAGGTCATGGAGGATGATCCGGAATACGACCGGATGATTGTGCAGATTGCGGAAACGATTCCCGCGTTGCATGCGAAGTGGCATGTCGATCACTTTGATTACGAGGGGTTTCGAAATTGGTTTGTTTTATTCAACGAATTACGGGATACCTTTAAACAAAAATTCTCAACGTCAAAACGTATCTCATGCACGTATGCGAATCTCCTGTTTGTGCATGTTGATAATTTCAAGACCGCGTTCAATAATATGGAACAAATTGACCGGCTTAAACAGGAAAAAATCAAAAAAAATGTTACCCAACGGGTGATATCGTGTTTAACCGAGACTCTGCAGCAATATGAATCGTCTGCAGATGAAGCTCTTGATGGAGCTGTGAAATATTCTCAAATGGCTCAGGAACGTTTGGCCAGATAATAAAGGATACCTATGGATATTTTTGTTGGTAATTTATCGTTTGAAGCTACTGAATCGGATGTAATAAAACTATTTGGAGATTTTGGCGTTGTTACGTCTGCTGTTATTGTTAAGGAAAAAAAAGGTGACAAATCCCGTGGTTTTGGATTTGTAACGATGGCAGATGAGCAGTCAGGCCAATTGGCAATTGCAGCGCTTAATGGCAGAGAATTTATGGGGCGCGCTTTGAATGTGAGTCCGGCTCGTCCTAAGACTGAAGAAGAGCGGATTGAAAAAAGAGAGCACGCGGAGAGTTTGAAAAGAGAATCCCATGTGGATGCGTATGGAGAGAGAGCACGGAGAGACGCCGGTTTTAGTCCGTCGCCTCATGAAAGAAGCGGATATAAAGGCGGAAGACGTTCGCGCAGCTTTATGAGGCGTGCAGCTGAGAAGGGCGTTGTGGAGGGATTTAAGCCGCGCAAAACATTTCATGATAATCCGGGCCGCTGGCGTAAGAAATCAGATTTAAGGCCGTGGAAGAAGAATGACGGGGACGTTGCGCCGGTAAGAGCAGAGGAAGGCAGTGCGCGCCCGTGGAGGAAGTCTGAAGGAGAAGCCAGGCCCTGGAAGAAATTTTCCGGAGGGTCCCGGCCATGGAAAGCAGGAGCCGGAGAATCGCAGCCTTGGAAAAAGCGGGCTGGAGAAGAAGGCAAACCATGGAAGAGGAACGAGGGGAGCAGCGCCCGTCCGTGGAAAAAGGTTGAAGGAGAAGCTCGCCCCTGGAGGAAGTCTGAAGGAGAAGCCAGGCCCTGGAAGAAGTTTTCCGGAGGATCCCGGCCATGGAAAGCAGGAGCCGGAGAATCGCAGCCTTGGAAAAAGCGGGCTGGAGAAGAAGGCAAACCATGGAAGAGGGACGAGGGGAGCAGCGCCCGTCCGTGGAAAAAGGTTGAAGGAGAAGCTCGCCCCTGGAGTAAGTCTGAAGGAGAAGCCAGGCCCTGGAAGAAATTTTCCGGAGGGTCCCGGCCATGGAAAGCAGGAGCCGGCGATTCAAAACCGTGGAAAAAACCAGAAGGACAGATAAAACCTTGGAAGAAATCCGAAGGTAGCGCAAAACCATGGCATGCAAAAAGCGATCATCCTCGAAAATCAGGATTTAAAGGCAGGCCAAAACCGGGTGGTTTTAAGCGATGAAGCTAAAATTAAATGTGTATCCCGTTATCCCTGATATGGAAGAAAGAATCGGCGAAATTCTGCAAAAAGCTGTTGATAATAAGGCTAAGATAGTTGAGATTGCCTACGGCGAGGCTGCCGAGAGTGTGAAAAAACGCATCCTGAATTATCTCAATAAAAAAGAAGTGCGTTGCCTGTATACCCGCCTTGAGAAAACAGAGAAAGGCTGGGGCCGGGTATATCTGCATTTCCGCTGGGAATAAAATGATTTCGTTGGAAAAAGAAAAAGCGCTGCAAGAAAAGATGGCCTGTCTTGGGGTGCGTACGGAAGATATTGTTGAAAAGTTCCTTCGTTCGCAGGGGCCGGGAGGCCAGAATGTCAACAAGGTTTCCACCTGTGTTTTCCTGAGGCATTTACCGACGGGAATTGAAGTTAAATGCCAGGAAGAGCGTTCGCAGGCCGTGAATCGCTATCGCGCACGGCTTTTACTGTTACAGAAAATCGAAACTGCAATTCTTGGAAAAGAGTCTGAAGAACAGAAGCGTATCGAGAAGATCAGGCGGCAGAAACGCCGCAGAAGCCGCAGGTCAAAGCTCAAGATGCTTGAGGCAAAGAGGCATCGGGGAGAGATTAAGGCCGGCCGTCAGCCTGTGCAGGTTGAATAGAGATGGGACGTATTCATCTCGTTCTTGTCATGATCGTTGTATGGGGAGGTTGTATGGGCACGCCTTCTTATGCTGCCGAGAAAATAAAGATTTTTAACGTTGCGACAAACAGTATTGAAGAAGTCGAGAAAGTGGTGCAATCAGACGCCCAGTGGCAGAAACTTCTTACGCCGGAACAATATCGCATCACGCGGCTGAAAGGGACAGAACAGGCATTTACCGGCACGTGCGAATTCCCTCCTCATGCCAAAGGCGTATACGCGTGTGTCTGTTGCGGAACGGACCTGTTCCGTATTGAACATAAATTTGAATCAGGGACCGGTTGGCCGAGTTTTTGGAACCCGGTTTCGCCGCTCAATATCCGGACACAGGAAGACACTTCTTTTGGGGCTCACCGGACGGAAGTTTTGTGCGCGCGGTGCGATGCCCATCTGGGACATGTTTTTGATGACGGCCCCGCTCCGACGGGGAAGCGGTATTGCATCAATGCAGCTGCCCTGAAATTTAAAGCAATGCCGTAGATTGCATTGTATCCGGGAATAGGTGCTGGTTTCTAAAAACGGGAGATTGCGATGCCTTTTTTTCAATGGGTGCTTTTTACAATTCCTTCTGTGTGGTTGGGACTTTTTATTGTTGGCGGTGCTGTTATCCTTTCTGTTACCGGCCTTTTGTTGGTCAGGCGCATGGTGCCGCATTATCGTTTAAAACTGCATAATGATGTCGCTGGCCCAATCTTTAGTACGTTGGGGGTTGTCTATGCGGTTTTACTGGCATTTGTGGTGATCATAGTCTGGGAGAATTTCGATAAATCAACCTTGAATGTTGAATACGAAGCCAGTTATTTGGCAGCAGTTTATCGTGACGCAGAAGCAATGTCCCCTGAATTTATTACGATGGTGCATAAGGATATCCGCGAATACCGCGATTTAATTGTCCATGATGAGTGGAAATTATTAGCTCAAGGGAAAGCCAGTCCGTTGGTTGAAGCAAAGATTAGGCAGCTATGGTCATTATATACCGCGTATTCGCCTCGTAATGCAACGGAACAGGCTTTTTTTGAGGAGTCTATCCGTAAGCTTAACTCTGTGCGTGAACTGCGTCGTATTCGCCTGATGGATTCCAGTTCAGGCATACATCCGCTTCTCTGGTTTGTCTTAATTGTAGGCGGATTTGTAACGGTTTCGTTCACGTATTTTTTTGGGGTAGAAAATAAGACCGCACAGATGGCAATGGCTATCCTTTTAGCGATGACGATATCGCTTATCCTGTATACAATTTTTTCCATGGATTATCCGTTTACCGGCGATATTATTGTTTCTCCGGATCCCTTTAAACAATTGATTCTTGATTAATATGAAAAAGTGCCCCTTGTGTGCAGAAGAAATCCAGGATGAAGCTATTAAATGCCGGTATTGCGGAAGCATGCTTTCTTTAAAAACGCAGGAAAAGTGGTATTTCAGGACTTCGGCGGTGGTTGTTGCTTTTTTGTGTGTAGGCCCGTTTGCCTTGCCTTTGGTTTGGTTCCATCCGCGTATGTCCCGGCGAAACAAAATTGTAGTGAGCATCGTTGTTATCGTGCTCAGTTATTTCCTGGCAATTTCGTTTGTCCGGTCCCTGCAATCGATATATCGCTATTACCAACCGATTTTTCAGGGGACTATCAATCTATAAACTTTTATGAGACAATTTTTATTAATCGCTCAACGAGCTGCGCGTATCGCAGGCGCAATCCATGCGCGCTATTTTCGGAAAGAGTGTCGCGTCCGGCAGAAGTCGGCATCCTATGATTTAGTAACGTGCGCGGATACGCAAGCCGAAAGGGCGATCGTTCGTTTTATCAGAAAACACTATCCGCTCCATAATTTCCTGGCAGAAGAAGGGACGTATAGTGTAAAGAAAAGCGAATTTACCTGGATCATTGATCCGTTGGACGGTACGAATAATTTTGCGTGCGGAATCCCCCTGTTTTGCGTTTCAATTGCTTTAAAAAAGGGGGATGAAATTATTGTTTCTGCGGTGTATGATGTGACCAGGGATGAATTGTTTTGGGCTCAAAAAGGCAGAGGAGCGTTTTTAAACGGTAAACGTATTCATGTCAACGGCGCGCGTTGTTTGTCCGAGGCGTTGCTTATTACGGGATTTTACTATGACCGCGGAAAAAATATGATTGATACGCTTGCAGCAATTAAACGGTTTCATTTTAAGCGGATTATCGGAATCAGGCGGTTTGGCGCTGCGGCTTTGGATTTATGTTATGTGGCAAGCGGCCGCGCGGCTGGTTTTTGGGAGTTTTGCCTTAAACCCTGGGATTTTGCCGCGGGGAAATTACTCGTTGAAGAGGCGGGAGGAATTATCACCGGTAAACATGCAGAAGAAATCCCCCTTACGGAACAATCGTTTATTATTGCTTCGAACGCTGCGATTCATCCGGCAATGGTAAAGGTTATTAATGAACGCCGATAGGTTTGCAAACGCGTGTTTAAAGGATTGACTTATGTTGCATTGCGCGTGCTGGGGAGTTGATAGATATGGTGTTTGATCATGATTTTTTTATGCGGGAAGCAATACGGCAGGCCCAGAAAGGATTGCGTCAGGGGGGAATTCCTATTGGCGCGGTTTTAGTTAAAGGCAGCACTATCATTGGCAGAGGTTATAACAGAAGAGTGCAGAAAAAGTCCGTGATTCTGCATGCTGAAATGGATTGTTTGGAGAACGCAGGCAGGCTTTCGGCACAAGATTATCGCGCATGCCGGCTTTATACAACACTTTTCCCCTGCGATATGTGTTCTGGCGCGGTGTTGCTCTATAAGATTCCGCTTGTGGTTATTGGCGAAAACAAGACATTCAAAGGGCCGGAGGCGTATTTGAAAAAAAAGGGGGTGCGGCTTATCAATCTTGAACGTGATGACTGCAAAGCCATGATGCAGGCGTTTATATGCAAAAAAAGCGCTCTTTGGGCAGAAGATATCGGGGAATAAAGTTTTGTAAAAAAAGATTGACAAAGAATTAAAGGATGGTATACTCTTTTCTGTAGTAAATAAAGGATTAGAAGTCAATGCCGTGAGGTTGCGAGTACTAGCCTTACGGTTTTTTTATTTTCGGCCATTATTTACTATAATAATAACGAAGGAAGGAGGTAGTACATAATGGCACGTGGTAAAGTGAAATGGTTTAACAACCAAAAGGGATACGGTTTCATTACTCCTGAATCTGGAAGCGATGTATTTGTTCATCATACAGCGATCAAAGGTGAGGGGTATAGAACGTTAGATGAGGGCCAGGATGTCGAATTTGACATCGAGAAAGGTCCTAAAGGCGAGCAAGCCGTCAACGTTGTAAAGCTCTAATCTCGACAATTAAAGCCCGGCTCCTTAAGGGGGCCGGGCTTTTTTTTGTTACAGAAAGCGATACGCCGGTTTTCATGATACGGTCGGGCGTTATTGAAAAAAGCATACGCCGGCTGATCCGATAAGGCCGGGCGTCTCATAAAGGAGAGTTTCATGCATACGGGTAAGATTAAAAAAGTCGTTCGTGATCGCGGATTTGGTTTTATTAGTGATACTGACGGCCGCGAAGTATTTTTTCACCGTTCATCCGTTGTTGATTCGCAATTTGAAGCATTGACTGAAGAACAGAATGTCGAATTTGAAATTGAGAAATCAGATAAAGGTCCGCGCGCGATAAACGTTAAAGTTGTCGCCTAATAAGTACAAAAAAGGAATTCATGAAAATTGTCCTGATTGAACCGACATCTTCCAAAGCCAATGTTTATAGCAGATTGCACATGCCTTTGATGGGCCCCATATATTTAGGTACAATCCTTAAGAATCTTGGCCATGAAGTTGAGGTTTACCATGAGGACATTCAAAAACCCGATTATGACCGGTTGCAGGCCGATCTGATCGGGATTTCTATTTTAACCCTCACGTCAAAACGCGGATATGCAATTGCCAGGAAATTTCCCCGGGAAAAAGTGATTATTGGCGGAGTTCATGCCAGCTTGCTTCCGCAAGAAGCGTTGCAGTACGCCCGGCAGGTGGTGGTGGGTGAGGCTGAAGAGGTTATTGGCGGGATCGTGGATGGTTCAATCAAGGATCCGATTGTCCAGGGGAGGCCGGTGCAGAATCTTGACCGACTTCCGTTCCCTGATTTTTCTCTCATGCAGGGGTATGAGAAGAAAGGGTTCATTATGCCGGTTTCGACGTCGCGCGGTTGCCCGTTTGATTGCACGTTCTGTTCGGTTACCAAGATGTTTGGCCGAAAATACCGGTTTCGAAGCGCCGAGAGCGTTGTTGATGAGTTGAAATTGCGTCAGAGCAGTAAACGTCTTTTTTTTATTGATGATAATTTTGCGGCTAATCCTCAGCGTACGCATCGTTTGCTCGAATTGATGCGTGCCCAGAGCAATGTCGGTAAATGGTCATGCCAGGTGCGTTGTGACGTTACCAAAGACGATACGTTGTTGAAACTGATGTCTCAGACGGGATGCGCCATGGTTTGCGTTGGTTTTGAGTCGGTGAACCAGAAGACTTTGCAGGCGTATGATAAGAAACAGACACTTGAGGATATTGTCCAGGCGATCCGTTCATTCCACCGTAAAAAAATTAAAGTTCACGGCATGTTTGTTTTAGGAGGCGATAACGATACCCAGAGAACAGTCTGGGATACGTTTCGTTTTGCCGTGAAGCAAAAGATTGATACGATCCAGATGTCCATCTTGACGCCGTTTCCCGGGACAAAAGTGTATGACGACCTTCAGAGGGAGAAGAGAATCTTCAATAAAGATTGGGAACTCTATGACGGCCAGCATGTGGTTTTT